>Ga0180438_10007333_pt1 | contig 14417 bp, 10 predicted proteins | sample SS_ome_12_FD_132455 | JGI IMG/M metagenome (GOLD analysis project Ga0180438, IMG submission 132455) | Hypersaline lake sediment archaeal communities from the Salton Sea, California, USA - SS_3_D_2 metaG | ecosystem: Environmental > Aquatic > Non-marine Saline and Alkaline > Hypersaline >...
TGTGCGCATCCCCTGAGCTCTGGGTGAGACCGTTCAGATCAACGTTCAATACTTCTGAGACGGGCACCCTGATCTGCAGGTAGCTCGCTGCCGGGTCGTAATATCCTGCGGAAACCTCTATGCGGTAGTACCCGGTGTCATAGTGGAACCTGGTATTGCTGTACAGCCACTCTTCATAGACATCGTAGGTGTCGTGGATGCGCAGATCTCCCTGTGTGACGTTTACCTCTACGAAGGGCATGTACTTCATGGTGAGGGTGAGGTCCTGAACAGAGCAGTCCAGTTTTCCCTCCGCCTCACCGGAGACGGAGTAATCTCCCGCATTCTCTTCGTAGGCGGAAGTGTTCGACTCAGCCCATACCTCGATCCTGTAGGTGTGGCCAGTTTTCGCCCTGAAGGTCACGGGGCAGGAGAGATTGGAATCCGAATAGTGGTATACCGGACCGAAGGCAATTTCTGCCTGTGTCTCTTTGTAGATCAGCTCTGATACAGGGTCCCCGCCGGATGTATCCTGTACGCGCAGCCACAAATGCAGCCGTGCAGCGGCGCTGTTCGTCGTGTCGGTTTTTGTGTCATTGATACGAACCGTTGCCGTTGCCACGAGGTCCGTATCATTTGTGCCTCCCCAGGTGTAGTCGCTCCACACATGCGCCCTGGCGTTTGAGCCCGGGATACTGTCGTCCGCCATGGACCAGACCCAGAGCTGTCCTGTGTTCTTGTTTGCAAAGGCGTCAGCCTCTCGGTCCTCGCTCGTATCCTCATCGTCGTAGGGCTTCCCGAGATCCACGGCTGATGAATCCCTTGTCGATCTCTTTCCAGAAATGAAGGCATCCCCTTTGATTCTGGAAGTGATCGATTTCGACAGCGGATATCCCGAACGAGCGGAAATCATTGCCGTGCTCGACAGTACCCTGGTGTGAAAGGCATAGACATTTCCATTTGCAGAACCGATGAACACCGTCTCCTCATCCACTGCGGCAGATCCGTATACTTTTCCCACATTCTCCATCTCCCAGATCAATTCTCCTGTATGGTCAAAGGAGAACATGCTGCCCCCGCAAGCGATGTAGAGCCGTTCATCATCGACCGTGGGTGAGGAAGGAATGAGACCAGCGTTGTCAACCTTCAGCACGTGATCCCAGAGAACCATTCCAGTCATCTCATCGAGTGCGGAGAGCGTCAGGCGGCTTGCAGGGAGCCAGGGAGGAGGTGCGGTGCTCACAAACACTCTCCCGTCGGCTATCACCGGTGAGCGCGGAATGGAAACGGATTCATCGTAAAAATCATGCGACCAGATCTCATTGCCGCTTGATACGTCCAGTGCGTAGAGGACTCCGTAGTTGGAGGGCACAAAAACCATTGGCCCCGAGACCGCAAGCCTGCTGGGAAGACAGATATCGGTCACATATGGGGTGATCTTGGTCCAGACAGGCTGCCCGTCTACCTCGCCCACGCAGTGCACCTCTCCATCGCTTGCGATGAAAAAGATAGATCCACCTTCGACCGCAGGCTTCGAATAGATCCTGCTTCCCGCATCGTAGGGCGGCCATCTCTCTGCACCGTCTATTCTGTTGAAGGCGTAGAGCTTTCCATCCACAGATCCGTAGTATACCCAATCTCCCGATACAGCGGGGGAAGAGCACATGAGAAGCGGCAGCACACCGAGAGGGGTGGAAGACTCATGGCTCGACAGAGGTGTCAGATCATCCGCATTCAGCATGTGGAGCACGGTTCCCTGCGTCTGAGTACAATCAGTGAGCGGTTTTTCATTCGCGCAGATGAAGAGCTCATTCCCCTCTACGACTGGCGAAGAAAGGATTACATTGCCGAAGTCATGCTGCCCGAGGACCTCTCCGTCACTCTTGCTCAAAGCCCAGAGCACCCCCGCATCGGTTGCAACGTAGAGCCTATCGTTGTGCACCGTGGGGGAAAAGTGATACACCGGTGCACCCAGCTGCGTCTGCCATTTCGGATAGGGAGGAACATCCGCATCATGGACGATTATACGAGAGGTCGATTCTGAGTACCCGCTTTTATGGGCGGTGAGGGGAATTTTCTTCGTCCAGTTGATGTTTGTTGCGCAGAAAATCACGGTTCCTGTCTGATCGGTGGTTTTCTCCTGGCCTAAAAAATGTACCTCCACTCCCCGCACAGGATCCTGACCATCGTAGAGGGTCACAGGAAAATCCTCGTATTCTGCCACTGAAACCGGATGATCTATTCTGAGAAAGTCTCCATCAGGCACTGGAGGTACCGGTTCCCCGGTATCACAGGTGATAAAAAAGAGAATCGGAGCAAAGATCATAAATAGCGGAAACAGGACTTTGCACGTTTTTTTCATGTTCATTCCTTTCTGTTTCAGGAGATCACGGAGAAGAGAATAATGTTTAATAAGGAATGATTTTATTACTTATAATCATTATATCACAAATGGGGATTTTTTGTAAAAAATGTGGTTTTAAATCCGACGAGATTCTTTTTCTTCACCCAGAAGGACATCCAGTGCACGCAGGTAGCCTTCTGGGCCAAGCCCCTTGATCTGCGCGATGCACACGTCCCTTACCACGGATACCCTGCGGAAGGGTTCCCGCGACTCTATGTCAGAAAGGTGCACCTCCACGGCTCGCACCCCTGATGCCGTGATGGCGTCCCGCAGGGCATAGCTGTAGTGCGTGTAGGCGCCGGGATTTATGATGAGCCCGGCGTACCTTCCGCCCGAAAGCCTCTGTACCTTGTCTATGAGCCTCCCCTCGCTGTTGGACTGATAGCTTCTGATTCTCACCCCTCTGCTTTTCGCATGCTTTTTCAGCATTCTGATTACCTCTTTCAGGGTGAGTGTCCCGTACACCTCGGGCTCCCGTACACCGAGCATGTTGAGGTTCGGACCGTTTATCACATACACTTTTTCCATGGGTCCTGCTTCGCCCCCTCAAAACTCCTCTTCGATTCCCTTGATCACGCCCTCTCTCATCAGAATTTTCACCGCCTCCCGTGCGTCCCTGATAATGGCTTCTGCGGTTTTGTAGAGCTCTTCTTTGCCCATCACCTTCCGGGCGATTCCCTGCTCTATGGCCTTCATGCCGACCGCGGCAGCCTCCCGCGGGAATACTTCCCACTCATCCATTGTCGGAATGATGTAGTCCTCTCTAAGCCCTCTGTCCTCTGCTGTCTTTGCGAGCTCCATTGCCGCGGCAATACACATCTCATCGGTGATGGTCGAAGCCCGGACATCGAGGGTACCACGGAATATACCCGGAAACCCGAGTGAATTGTTCACCTGGTTCGGAAAGTCGCTCCGTCCTGTTGCCACGATGCGGGCCCCTGCATCCTTTGCCTCCCACGGCCATATCTCTGGAACAGGGTTCGCGCACGCGAACACGATGGGGTCCTTCCCCATCGCTGAGATCCACTCCTTCTTCACCGTGCCCGGTCCAGGCCTTGAGAGCGCGATGAAGGCATCCGCACCCTTCAGCGCCTCCCACACCGGACCATCAAACCTGCTTCCGTTGGTCATCTGGCACATCTTCCATTTCTCCTCGAACTCGGGCCTGTCCCGCAGATCATGCCGCTTCGTGCTCAGGGAACCTTTGCTGTCGTACATGATGCAGTTGAGCGGATCTGCTCCAGCCTGAAAAATCATGTCACTGGTCCGGATGTTCGCAGCGCCTGCACCAAGAAATACGATTTTGACCCTGTCGATCTCCTTCTGCACGAATTTCAGGGCGTTGAGAAAACCCGCGAGGGTAACCGCTGCGGTTCCCTGCTGGTCATCGTGCCACACTGGAATTCTGCACTCTTTCCTGAGCCTGTTCAGGATGTAGAAACACTTTGGCTGCGCGATGTCCTCAAGATTGACACCGCCGAGGGCGGGCTGAAGGAGCTTCACCGTGTCGACGATGATCTCCGGGTCCTTGGTATCCAGACAGATGGGATAGGAGTCGACCCCGCCGAGGTATTTGTAGAGAAGCGCCTTGCCCTCCATCACCGGTATTGCTGCCTCGGGTCCGATATCGCCGAGACCGAGCACCCTGGTGCCGTCAGAAATGACCGCTACCGTGTTCCATTTACAGGTATATTCATAGGCGAGCTCGGGGTTTCTGTTGATCTCCCTGCAGGGTGCCGAAACCCCTGGCGTGTACCACACGTCGAAGTCGTGGAAGTCCTTTACCCTGCATCTGGGTGAAACGGATATCTTCCCCCTGTAGTGTCTGTGCAGGGCAGGGGCAACCTCAAGCGGTTTGTTCGCTTTTGCAAGCAGTTTTTTTTCGTCCTGTTCCATGGCTTCTCCTCTCCCTCCGTCTTCAGAAAAGTGAATTGTCGAGCCCTTCCCGCCTCTCGGGTATGTGCATTCTATTTCATCAGCTCGTGCGCTTCCTTGAGCATCTGCATGATGGGAAGATCATATGGACACTCAGGCTCACACAGCCCGCATTCGGTACAGTTTGTCGAGTTTATCTTGTAGCCTCTGTACCATCTCCTGGAGAGCTCGAAATTTTCCGGGATTTTTGCCTTGCCGTAGAATTCGAGAATCACTCCGATCCGTATGTTTTCAGGGCACACGGAATGACAGTAGTAGCACCTTCTGCAGAAATTTTTGCCAAGCTGTCCCACCACATCATCGAGCTCTTCTTCCTCCTCCTCTGAAATGGTATAGCTTTCGTCTGCAAGAGCCGTATTTTCCTCCACCTGCTCGATGGTAACCATCCCCGGGATCACCGTGGAAATTGGAAACTGCAATATCCACTTCAACGCCGTACCCGCACAGGTAATCGCACCCCCCCCGAGCGGTTTCTGCACGATGAAACCGATGTTGTTGCCCGCACAATATTCGATCAGATCAAACACTTTCTGATCCCGTTCTATATAGCTGAAAGCACCCTGGATGGTGTCGAATTCGCCGGTTTTCGCCGCATCGATCAGCAGTTGTGTGTTGTGTCCAGTTATCCCTATGTGCCTGACCGTCCCATCGTTTTGAATCTTTCTGAATACGTCGAGGGCCCCGCCCTTTTTCATCACCTCACTGAGCTCATCCGGAGCGTTGACGTAATGGATCTGGTACAGGTCGATGCGGTCAGTTTTCAAATTTTTCAGGCTCGTTTTGAGCTCCTCCAGGATGGCGCTCTCTTTCCTGGCCCGCGATTTTGTCGCGAGAAAGAACTCACCCCGCCTGTTCCCAACAGCATTTCCGATGAGCTCCTCGCTCTCCCGGTATCCACGGGCAGTATCAATGAAGTTGACTCCCGCATCCAGTGCGGCATTCAGCACCTCATCTGCCTCATTCTGTTTCAGGCCCGCGAAGGGAAGCGCGCCGAACCCGACGCAGCTCACCATGAGGTCCGTTCTTCCGAGCTTTCTGTACTGCATGCGTTTCTCCTCCGCAACGAGTAGAGTAGTTCAATTATACCTATATATCAGATATTCACAAAAGGATTTTGATCACCCGAGGATCTGCAGAGGAATCAATCCAGAACCGTGCAAATACCTGGATGTTTGCCGTTATTGCAGCACTTTCGACAACAACCTTCAGGATGCAGAGAAAAATTTTCTTTTTCCAGTGATTCTTCTCTTACCTTCAGCACCGGGAAGGCGTATTTTCTTTTACTACTTATGTGCCGGAAAGGAAGCCATATGGAGAGGAAAAAGGAGAATGCCACTCCACGAAAAGAGTCGGTGTGGGACTATCCCAGACCCCCAAAGGTGGAGGATTCTGAAAAGCACATTAAAGTCGTATTCAACGGCGTCACGATCGCAGACACAAAACGCGCAAAGCGGGTACTCGAAACGAGCCATCCGCCCGTATACTATATCCCACCCGAAGATGTGCGGATGGAATTCCTCGTGCCCTCACCCAGAGCAACGTTCTGCGAGTGGAAGGGAGAGGCCTCCTACTTCACGGTTGAATTGCAAAACAGAAGGGCTAAGAACGCCGCATGGTGCTACCAAAAACCGAACGAGAGATATGCAGAACTGAAGAGCTACATCGCCTTCTACCCTCAGCTCATGGATGCCTGTTACGTTGACAGGGAAGCGGTGAAATCCCAGCCGGGCTCCTTTTACGGAGGGTGGATCACACACGACATTGTTGGCCCCTTCAAGGGCGATCCTGCTTTATAATCCTGCTCTACAATCCTGCTTCATGCTCCTCTTAGAAGAGCTTCACCGAGGACATTCCACCATCCACGGAGACCACCTGTCCGGTGATCCACGACGAGTCCTCTGAGAGAAGGAAAACAATCGCGTTTGCGATGTCAGAGGGAGCACCGATTCTCCCCAGGGGATGGCGTGCTGCAGCACGTTCCCTCTTGTCATCGGTTGAAAGAAGAAATGAGGCAAGCGGTGTGTCGGTGAGTGAGGGGGAAACGACATTCACGCGTATCCTCTTAGCCGCAAACTCTGCGGCAAGGGACTTGGCAAGCCCTTCGAGCGCAGACTTGGCCGTTGCAATGGATGCGTGAAAGCTCATGCCGATCCTGGTTGCGACCGTGCTTAAAAGCACCACGCTCGAGCCACCCGAATTGATGAGCGATCGAAGGCAGTACCGCAAGATTCGCACCGCACCCATCACATTCAGCTGAAAATCCTCCAGGAAGTCTGATTCCTTCAGCCGCTGAAAAGGCACAAGCCGTATGCTCCCAGCGCAGTACACGAGGCCGTGAATTACCTGGGGTAGATCAGGCGGATTCTCGGATATGCGTCCGGTTACGTCGAGAGACGAAAAATGTATTCCCTCCTTCTCAAAATCCGGGTGCGGATCTCTGCTCAACGCGAACAGTTCCGCACCTTTGGTCCTGAGATTCCTACAGAGCTCTTTGCCGATCCCGGAGCTCGCTCCAACGATCACGATATTTTTATCTTTGAAACTCCCCATGATTCACGCCTCCCGTACTTTTGTCTCCACATTAATCCGTACTCATTTCGCTGTCAATGATTTCATTTGCTCCACACATATTTGACACGACCGGCCGAGGGCGCATGCTCATGGATGCTTCACTCAGATCCACCCTTCTTTACTTACTCAGCAGGATAGACGATATTCCCGTGCTCCTGACCTTTTCCCTAGTATCCGGAGGATATCTGTCAGAATTTCTTCCGGCAGGGTGCCCTCAGCGGATCAGTGGTATGCCTCCGGAATCAGAGACTCCCCATGGTGTTCAGATACTGCATCGCCTGTTCTTCGATTCTCCTCTTTTCCATACCGTCCATTCTGTCCAGTGTCCTGTACACCATGCCAAGCCGCGGATTTCCTCTGAGCAGCCTGCGGTTTTTCAGAAAAAAATTCCAGTAGAGGCTGTTGAAGGGGCATGCCAGCTCCCCGGTGCGCCTGTTCCACCTATAGTGACAGCGCTCGCAGTAATCACTCATCCTGTGGATATAACGCGCTGAAGCGGCATAAGGTTTGGTCGCTGTTATCCCCCCGTCTGCGTACTGGCTCATGCCCCGAGTATTGGTGATTTCCACCCACTGTATCGCATCGATGTAGATGCCCAGATACCACCGGTCGATCTCATCCACATCGATGCCTGAGAGGAGCGCGAAGTTCCCGGTCACCATGAGCCGCTGGATGTGATGGGCATAGGCCTTTTCCAGAGACTGGGTGACCACCTCCCCTACGCAGCGCATGTTCGTGCGGCCGGTCCAGTAGAATCCCGGGAGCCTCCTGTGGTGATCGAAGTAATTCATCTCTTCGTACTCAGGCATGTGATCCCAGTAGACCCCGCGCATGTATTCCCTCCACCCGATGATCTGCCGAATGAACCCCTCGACCTGGGAGAGGCTGATCTCTCCTCCACGCACCTCCCACTCCCGAAGCACCCGCTGCACCACCTCAGCAGGAGATATCAGCTTGAGGTTGAGAGACGGGGAGAGACGGGAGTGAAAGAGCGACCATGATGAGAGACTCATCGCATCCTGGTAGGTTCCGAAGTGCTTTAGGCGTCTTGTGACGAACTCCTCCAGAAGGCGGAGTGCCTGCTCCCTGTCCACTGGCCAGAGAAAGTTCCCTGGATCGACCGAGCCGAAATACTGTACACCGCTTGCAGCGAGCTCACCGTACAGCTCCGAGAGGTCGTTCTCAAAGCTGAGAGGGGGAGGAATTGCTACCTCACCCTTCCACCTCGAACGATTCTCCCTATCGTAGTTCCACCTTCCGCCCTCAGGCCTTCCATCATCCACCAGGATACCGAACCTCCGTCTCATGTGCCGGTAAAAGGTTTCCAAAAGCAGGCGCTTTTTCCCCGAAAAGAGTGTTTTCAGCTCTCCCCGCCCAGTGAGAAAGTGCTCGGTGTCAAATGCCGCATAGGGGATACCGAGCCCTTCGCAAAGCTGGGTGAGATCCCTGTCGAGCCGGTACTCATCTGGGAGCTGGTATTCAAACCGGCCGATCTCGAGCCTTCCCACCATTTCCTTCAGGTTGAGATCAAAGCGTCCTCGGTTCTTCGGATCATTGATCTTCAGGTACAGGACCTGCTTTCCCATTGCTCTGAGACGGTCAGCAAACCTCCTCATTGCAGTGAACACGAGCAGGAGCTTCTGCAGATGGTGCAGCACGTAATCTGTCTCCTGCCTGACCTCCATCATGACGTAGATGATGTCTGGATCGGACCCATCAAACCAGCTGTGTTTTTCGTTCAACTGGTCTCCCAGGATGAGCCGCAGAATCTTCATACGCACACCTCATATCTTGATGCAGTTGACCAGGACGAACTGAAAGCTCCGGCGTTAGAATAGCTCGTATTTCTCCTGGCAGGAAGATCAATTACCCTATGAGCTCCAGTGCAGACTGCAGACTGTCCGCTTCCCGATGCTGTTTGTCCTTCCTCCACCTGAGGATGCGCGGAAAACGAACCGCGACTCCCGATTTGTGCCGGTTCGATCTTGATATCCCCTCAAAACCGATCTCGAACACCTGATAGGGCCGAACAGCCCGCACCGGGCCGAATCGCTCCACCGTGTTTCGGCGAATCCACCGGTCGAGCTCCTCTATCTCCTGGTTGGAGAGCCCTGAGTAGGCCTTTGCAAAGGGAACAAGCTCTTCTCCCTGCCAGAGCGCAAAGGTGTAATCGGTAAAAAGGTTCGCCCGCTTCCCGCTTCCCGGCTGGGCATAGATCAGCACCGCATCCAGGCTCAGCGGATCAACCTTGTACTTCCACCAGTATCCCTTTTTTCTTCCAACTCCATAGGCGCTCGAAAGATCTTTGATCATCAAGCCTTCCACCCCGCGCTCCCTGGCCATCCCTCGCAGGGTTTTGAGCTCCTCCCAGCGAGAGAATCGCAGCGGCTCAGATAGAGACAGGCGTGAGAAGGGGCGAGTGTTCAAGAGCGTGGCAAGAAGCTTTTGCCGTTCCCTCAGGCTCCGGCTTCGGATGTCTTCACCGCCAAACTCGAGCAGGTCGTAGACCATGAAGTGGATGGGGGTTTCCTCTATCTGTTTTTCTGTTACCCTCTTTCTTCCGAGCCGTTTCTGCAGATACTGAAAAGGGAGGGGAGTCCCTGCTCCCCAGGCAACGATTTCACCGTCCAGTACTGTGCCGTCTGGCACGTTCATCATGTCCGGCAGAAGCTCGGGAAACTGCTCTGTAACCAGGTCTTCTCCACGGGACCAGAGAAAGAGCATGCCTTTTCGTCTGATTGCCTGTGCCCGTATTCCATCCCACTTCCACTCGGCCTGCCAGCGATCCGTGCCTTCCCGCAACACCCCCTCATCCTCTAGCGCCGAGGCGAGGAAAAACGGATAGGGCTGCCCTGGAGGCATGAATGCCTCCTCCGTTGAAACGAGCATCTCGAAAAAGCCCATATTCGGTTCCCAGTTTCCCATGAGACGGTGGGTGAGCACCGGTTCCGGAACTCCAAAGGCCCTGGAGAGAGCCTTCACGAGAAGCTTCTGGGAAACTCCTACCCTGAACCCCCCGGTGAGTATCTTATTCAGGATGAAGAGCTGATCGGACTCGAGTCCAGACCACCATCCCTTTACCCGCTCTCTTCGCTGCTGTTCGTCCAGAAGACCGAGGGAGGGTATCTCTGTCTCGAGCCACCGGTAAAGGGGTATCTCCTCCATGCTGTCATTTTTTTCAAGATCCGAGCACACCAGAAGGAGAGCAACCGCCTCGGCAGTATCCCCGACGTAGGAGTAACATTCCTCCACGATCCACTGAGGGAGCGCGGTAATCCCGAGAAAGTATTCCCTGAGCGCCCTTGATGTGACGGTCCTCTTTCTGCTCTTTCCGGAGAGAAGATACACCGCCCAGAGAGCATTCCGGGAGCTCTCCCTGTGAAAGTACTCGGCCAGCACCCGGACCTTTTCATTATTCGAAGTTGTCGTATCTATATTCCTATACAGCGCGCTGAAACTTCTCACCCGAGACCCCCCTCCCCCTCGAAAGAGGTGATGAGCGGATCTGCCTGGATCTTGAGCTTTTCCCGCACATACCTGGCCAAAGTCTCGGTGTGCCCGTGGCTCACGAGCACGCGGGATGCCCCGCTCTCCCGTACGGTTCGGATCAGAGAGGGCCAGTCCGCATGGTCTGACAGAACGAATCCGTGCTCGTACCCTCTCCTCCGCCGGGTGCCGCGCACCTGCATCCAGCCGGAAGCGAAGGCAGTCCGGTGATTCTTGAACCGTTTCATCCATGGCGAACGGTGCGCCGAAGGGGGAGCGATGATCAGGTCGCCGCGAAAATCGAAGGTTTTCTCCACCGAAGAGACCGGTATGGTGGGCAGCATGCGTACACCCTGTGTGCGGTATATCTCTGTAATTTCGTGGGATGCGCCGTGAAGAAAGACTCCCCTGTCCGTCAACCGGGCGAGCTCTGCAAGCACCCGCTGGGTCTTCCCAAAGGTGTAGCAAAAGAGGATGCTCGTCCTGTCGCCCCCTGACTTCCACCAATGAAAAATCTCAGAGGCAACCTCGCTTCCCTCCTTCCAGCGGTAAATGGGCAGTCCGAAGGTTGCTTCGGTGATGAAGGTGTCGCAGGGAACCGGTTCAAAGGGCTCGCAGGTGGGATCCAGGGCGCGCTTGTAATCTCCTGAGACGACCAGAATCTCATCACCGCTTTCCACCCGCACCTGTGCGGAGCCGCGCACATGACCTGCGGGGTGCAGGGAGACCCAGGTGGCTCCGAGCTTCCGCGCTTCGCCGTATTCCAGTGATGTCAGCTTCACGTCTTTTCCGAGCCTGTGCCTGAGGAGCTCTTTCGAAAACCGGGCGACCAGGTAAACACCTGATCCGCGCCTCGCGTGATCCGCATGGCCATGGGTGAGAATCGCAGTTTCCACCTCCCCCCATGGATCGATGAAAAACCCACCTCTTTCGCAGTAGAGCCCCTTCTCTGTCACCGTAAGCAAGGACATCTCGTTTCCACCTCCGACTGCTGCGTCCTCTGTATACGATAAGCGAATTCAGAAGCCAAGCCAAGCGAGATAAAAAAACCGTTGTGGGGAGGGTCCCTTTCGTGGTATCATCTTGCCCAGAGCATGCGCTGCCTGGATGAACATGCGCACAACAGGGGGGCACGCAGAAAAAGCGTAAAAGCGTAATTCAAGCAGTGCAATACCCACATAAAAAGGAGCACGAAAATGCAAGCGAAGTTCGGTGTCGACTCTTTTATCTGGTCTGAAAATTTCACAGACAGAGACCTCTGGATCATACCCAAGGCGCGGGAGCTCGGGTTCGATGCGATCGACCTCTTCATCGCCATCTCACATCCCGATACTTTTCCCACTGCGCAGGTAAAAAAGGAAAAGGAAAAAACCGGCATCGAAGTGGTTACTACGACTACCCTCAACCAGGACACCAATTTCCTCTCACCCGACAAAGGGATACGGAAGAACGGTGTAGAGGTAATGAAACAGATTGTAGACATCAACTACGAGCTCGGATCAAATATCTTCGGCGGAGTGAACTACGCAGGATGGGGGTGCCTGAGCGGAAAGCCGCGGACTGAGGACGAGTGGAAAAGGTCGGTTGAGTCCATGCGGGAAGTCGCGAACTATGCTCTTAAAAACGGAAACCTTGTCATCGCGGTGGAGCCGGTAAACCGGTTCGAAACCCACTTTCTCAATATTGCAGAGGATGCGGTGAGATACTGCAAGGATGTGGGTGTGAAAAACATGAAGGTGCACCTGGACTGCTTCCACATGATCAGGGAGGAGACGAGCTTCAGGGGTGCAGTGGAGAGATGCGGGAAAGAGTATCTCGGCTACATCCACGTGTGCGAGAGCAACCGGGGGATACCAGGCACCGGGCTCGTTCCGTGGAAAGAGTTCTTCACTGCAGTCCGGGACGTTGGATATACCGGCCCGATGGTGATTGAGTCATTTGATCCGAGCTTCGAAGAGCTGAACAAAATGTGCGCCATCTGGCGCAGGTTCGCCGATTCCGGAGAAGAGCTCGCAGTAAAAGGTCTCAACAACCTGAAGGCAATTGCGTCGCAGATCTGATCGTATTACGTCAATTCAAAGGTTTTGACACGAAAAATCCATAAAACAGGAATCGTACCACCGACAGAGTCACTCAAATGATCACACACATCGAAAGGAGACATTCTCATGGTGATGAAAAAGCTCATCAACAAGCCCGAGAACATCGCACGAGAGCTCACTGCAGGTCTTGTGAGGGCCTACCGCGATGATCTGAAGCTCATTGATCAGGACATCATCCTTCGTGCGAAACCGAAGGAAAAGGGAAAGGTGTGGATTGCCTTTGGTCAGGGTATCGGGCATGAGCCGGGCTTGAACGGAATGGTCGGATACGGAATGCACGACGTCTCCATAGGCGGGAACATATTCGCCTGCGCAGGCGGCGACCGAATCTTCGAGGGAATCAGGCTCGCCTGGGAGGGGAGCGGTCACACTCCAGTGCTCCTCCTCATCGCAAACCACGAGGGTGACGTCCTCAACGGGAACATGGCGGTTGAGATGGCGCGGGACGAAGGGATCGAGGTGGAGAGTGTGCTTTTATACGACGACATCGCAAGCGCACCGAAAGGGCAGGAGGAAAAACGCAGAGGCATGGCAGGCATGATATTCAGCTTCAAAATCGCCGGTGCTCTGGCAGAACAGGGCGCCTCCATAGGAAGAATCATTGAAAAGACGAAGCAGGTGAACGAGAATACCAGGACCATACTCGTTGCGCTCAAGCCCTGCACCATACCGACCACTGGTCAGGCTCTCTTCTCCCTGTCCGACGACGAGCTCATCATAGGGCCTGGTCAGCACGGAGAGCCTGGACCTGAGGGACCCGTGAAAATATCGAGCGCGAATGAGGTGATCGAAGATGTTGCACAGCGGCTCATCGACGACGGTGGATACAGGAGCGGGGATGAGCTTCTTGTGATCATCAATGGCTGCGGATCAACTACGCTCATGGAGATGTTCATCCTCTACAATCATCTGGAGGATTTCCTCGACTCGAAGAATCTCAAGACCTTCAAGCCGCTGATCGGAAACTACATCACCACCCAGGAGATGGCAGGCTTTCAGCTCACCCTCTGCAGGGCGGACAAAGAGATGAAGAAACTCTGGGCTGCGCCGGCAGATTCTCCCTACTTCAAGGTGAAGTGAGCCGGATTTTTTTTGCGGAGCAGCACCTGTATGTATCTTTTCACAGGGGAGCTCACTGCAAGCAAGATACCACCGAAAAAATATAAATATTCAAAATAAAAAATTGCAAATTATAGCAAAAATGATTAGTATATATTACAAATACTTTTTCCCATGCTTTTTTATAAAACCCAGAGTAAAAACCAATGGGAAAGGAGGGCACAAAGAATTTTTGCCGCAAAAACAAAGTGAAGTATGGCAAATATTGTAGGGAAAAAATCACATAACGGAGGAATGAGAATGAAAAGGCTCATATTTCCATCGATTGTTGTATGCGTTGTCATGCTTTTTGCAGGTATGGGGTTTGCAGCTGACATCGGTTTCGGGGTGAAGGGCGGAGTTGCGCTCTCGGGTTACGCGGGAGATGATACCGAAGACTATGCCTCAAAGCTGGGCTTCCATGTAGGCGGATTCGCAACAATGCAGCTCATAGACATGCTTTCGCTCCAGCCTGAGGTGCTTTTCAGTGCGCTTGGAGCAAAAGGAGATGTGTCCGGTGCTTCCGGAAAATACAAAGAAAACCTCAGCTATATCGAGATCCCTGTGCTCGTAAAATTCTACCCGCCCATCTCTCTCCCGGTTGCGCTCAACATCTTTGCAGGCCCGTCTTTGGGGATAAACCTGTCCGGAAAATACACGGCCAGTGGCGATTATGAAACGCTTATAGGGGATGACAAGGGAGACCTGGAGGATCTTGGCGCCGATCTCAAGACGGTGGTTTTTGGACTCAGCATTGGAGCGGGAGTAGACATCGGTAAGATCGTCGTTGACGCGAGGTACTCCATGGGGCTCACCTCTGCGGATGAAGATCTCGATATAAA
>Ga0180438_10007334_pt1 | contig 14415 bp, 10 predicted proteins | sample SS_ome_12_FD_132455 | JGI IMG/M metagenome (GOLD analysis project Ga0180438, IMG submission 132455) | Hypersaline lake sediment archaeal communities from the Salton Sea, California, USA - SS_3_D_2 metaG | ecosystem: Environmental > Aquatic > Non-marine Saline and Alkaline > Hypersaline >...
CCCTCCACCCCATGCTCCGGAGGGTGCGGATCTTCCCCTGGAGATCCTCCAGGTCCATGGAGGCCGCGTTGCCCGCGATATCGGACGCCACGCCCTTGATCGCGTCGATCTTTTCCTTCAGTAGCTGGGCGTGTAGCTTGGCCACCTTAGACACATCGATCGTGTCCCCGGCCGCCTTGCTCACGTTGACCACTTCCGCAACGTCCTCCAGTTTCCATCCCAGTTCGGACATGGCGCGGATCTTGGCGTTCAGTTCCTCCAGATCCATGCCTTCCGCCTTGGCGATTTCGTCCGCCAAGGCTGAGATTGCGTCCACGTGTTCCTGGAGGAGCTTCGCGTGTAACTCGGCCGCCTTGCGGATATCTACCTCCTCCGCGCCTTCGGACTTGGACATGGTGGACTTGGCCTGTGCCGCGGAGGCAGTCCCGGCACCATCACCCTCCACCTGTGCATCACCCGCCGTGTCACTTGCCGTGGCGTCCCCTTCCGCTTGGCCCATGATCGCCGCGCTCAGTTCACCCAGCGATCCCTTGGCGGCCTTGACCTCTTCCGTGAGGCTGTCCGGGATCGCACCGCCCTCCTTGACCTCCTTGGCACCCACGATCTGGTTGTGGATGTGGAGGGCCTGTTCCACCAGCCTGTGGGCCAGCGGTGCCAGTTCCTGTTTCCGCGCCGCTGGAAGATCGATCCCCTTGGCCACGTCACCATCCTGGCCAGCGTCCTGTCCCGGGTCCGTGTCCGTGTCCGTGCCCTGATCCTTTTCCAGCACCAGTGTTCCGTCCTGGGATTCCTTCAACTCTGCACCTGGCATGGTGTCCTCCCGCTTGGCGAAAAGGAATTTTCGCTTGTTGGCGGCGCGATCAACAAGGCTCACCTCCTGAATGCTCATGGAGGTGAGGCGGTACGTCCCGTCCTTGCCCTTCTCGATCTTCAACGCCGTTGCGCTCATGGCCTTATCCTACACGTGTCCGGATTCCCGATCCACCCACGGAAAACCCGGTCAACTGACCGGCCCGCACCGCGGCCTTCAACTCGGGGTCCAACACCTCGCATTTCATCATCCAGGTACCCTTGGGGATCGTGCGATCCTGTCCGCCTTGATCTTTCAAGGTCACGTCCATGGGCATCAGGTAATTTTCCAGGAGGGTGATCTTGCCGTCAATGAACTGGCTGTGCATGAGGCCGTGGCGGTGTCCATGACGCATGAAACTGTAACACGCCTCCTCCACATCCTGCACCGTGTACGTGTCACCTTGACTGTCCTCGCCTTCCGTTGTCCCGATGTTGGGCACCAGCACCTCCCCGAACACGAAACAACGATCGCTTGCGCCTTGGCCGTCCTGATCAGCCTTTACGATTTTTAACAGGTTGCCGATCACCGTGTCAACGTACTTGTTGAATTCGGCGGGGCGGAGGAGGTCCAGCACCTGGGCCGGTGTGAACGGGACAAGCTGATCTGCCCCGGCCTTGACGATCGAACCTCCACAGCGGAGGTGTTGCTTCCCCTCCGCGTCCCGCTTGTACGTCACGTCCAGCACGTTGACCGCGATCACGTCCCCGGCACTCACGCCAGCGTCCGCTCCGACCGCTCCGATCGCCACGTACGATTCCCCTCCGACCTCCACCACGTTGGACCACATGACAGGATCAGGGACAGGGCCCACGGCCATGTCCATGGATCCCTCCGCGCCCTCGATCGCCTTGGCCGCGATCTGGCGTTCCTCCACCTTGGGTTCCTCGACGGGATCCTCCTTGTCCACCTGTGGCGTGGAACCCTCGACGCGGGACCACATCCATTGATCGGATCCTTCCTCCTCCTGTTCCAGCGTGAACACGCCCCGCAGCTTGTCCCCGCGGAGGCGCAACTGAACGCGCCCAGGGCCATCCTCCAGGATCGTGGCGGTGCCCTTGTCCAGCCTGGTGATCACGGACGGTGTGGCCTTGGTGTTGTTAAACACGTCCCCGCCGTACGCCTTGCCGGGTTCGATCTCACCCTCCAGATCCCACAGGGCGTTGCCCTTCAACGGTTTCATGATCGCGGATACGGTGCCCGTTTCATCCGGATCGGACTGCAATTCAAACTGGACCGGATGGCCCTTGCGTTCCAGCCCGAACCTCCACACCTCCCTGGACGGTCCGGTGCGCGTGACCTGTTGGCCTTTCCACACCTGGTGAACCATCACCCATGGTGCGCGTTCCGGTTGCTTCACCACATCCCGGGCCTCCATGCCATCCGGGATATACAGGTGATATTTCCGGGTGCTGTCCACGCGGGCAAACTGCCCGTTGACGATCTTCACGTTGTCCTTGGTGAAAAAACGGGCGTCCACCAGGGCGTCCCGGATCTTGCGGGCCTCCTCCCCCTTGTGTTCCCAGTACCTGAATTCCTTGGGCGTGACCCGTTCCAGGCTCACGGGGATCCATGAGTACCCATCCGGGGGCATGGACTTGGTGTTGACCGCCCGCCGATCCAGCACGGAGGGGAGGAATTCCTTGGACATGATGGCACGCCAGAATGGCTGATCCGACTGGCTTGACTGGGGCAACTGCCGGAACATGAGCCTCCCGATCAGCTTGTCCCCGCCCGTCAGGAAATATTCATGGAACCATGCCTTCTGCACCCCCAGTTCCACAAATTCAGGACCACCCGGAACCTCCACGATGATCCCCGGGAGGTTGGTGGTGGCACCCACCTCCCCAGGTTCGATGTGTTCCCCGGTCACGTGCAACCACTCGACGGGTTGCCGTTTCTTGGGCGTGGCCTGGATCCCCTCCGGGGCCACCATGTCCTTGTTGTACCGGCCACCGTCCGCGTTGAACGTGCGGGCCAGGTCACGCGCATTGGCCACGGTGTCCGCCTCCGGAACGCCCGGCTTTTGAAGGAGGAGGGTCCATCCCACCAGGAAATCAGATCCCACCTTGAACCGGAGATCCCCGTGGAGGGTTTTCCCACGCCAGTGATACTGGAACACGGCCTGGCGGGGACCGCGTTTCGGGGGCATATCCAGGAGGGGATCGCCCGCCTTTTCCACCGCCCGCATTTCGATCAGGTCATGCCGATCGCGTGGCACCAACACCAGGTCAAAAGCCTCCACATGATCCGTGAACGGTCCGCCCAGTTCCGGATCGTGGAGGAAACTCAGCCGCTGTGAAATCGTGGCTGGGAACGATCGGCCCAGGCGGAATTCAACCACCTTGCGGAGCCCGTCATCCATGGGGCCCTGGATCAACACGTCCACATCATTGCGCGTGGCCCCCTGGTTGCACACCGATCCAGTGACGGTCACCACCCCGCGCCTCAACACGATCGGTTTCCGCATACCGTCCAGCACCTGGGCCAGTGTGATCGGCGGGAGGGTGTTTCCGCTTCCGGCCTTGATCTCGGCCGTGGCACGCGCCTGTTTCTGTTTCGCGCCCTCCAGTGCGCCCAGTTCCGCGTCCAGTGCGCCCGGCAGTTCCGGGAGGTCCGTCCCGCGCCGCTCGATCTCTTGCCTGGTGAACAGGATCGCGTTGATCAGATCCTCACGTCCTGGCACCTTGCTGTTGCCCTGGTACCGTTCCTCCCAGTCCGCCACCAGTTCATCATGCACCACCAGGAGGGGACGCTGATCCATGGTGCGGAGGTCCGTTGGATCGGGGAGGTCCGCCTTGGTGACGGCCGCGGCCTCCAGGTCCAGGCCGGAAGCAAACCGCCTCCCTGGAGGTGCCTCCCGCAGTTCCACCGGAGGATCGAGGGCCCGCACCAACTGGATCGGGATGTACCAGGGCGTGTCACCCGTCCGATCCTTCCATTCCGCCCGCGTGAAGCTATCCAGCGGGAGGCTGGCCAGATCCGCGTGGTCCACCTGGCGGGGCTCACCCGTCCGGACGATCGCCCAGGCATACGGCTGGGCGTACACCTCCGGGGTGCCCTCCTTCATCCCCTTTTCATTCACCAGGTACTGATCCCGGCCCTGACGTGCGGACCGGGGCCTCCCGGACAGGAATCCGGCCTCCTTGTCCGCGGTCAACCGCTTGACCACCCACAGGGGATCCGGGAGCTTCAATGCGGGGAGGGCGGCCTTGGCGTACCGCACGGCCGGGGCCAGGGCCTCCAGGTAATCCGCACGGGCCTCCATGTCATCCTGGAGGGGGCCCGGTGGGAGGTGCTGGGCCAGTTTCCGCACGGTGGGCCCCAGGTGGTCCACCAGGGCCGTGAAATCTGAAACCGGGGCCCTTGTACCCCCCTGGACTGCGATCGATTTCAGGGCGTCCTGGAGGCCCTGGGATGCCCGGGGCATGACCGCCAGGAGGGCTCCCGTGGCCGGGCCCACGTGACCACCCACCTCGCCCATGAACGCGCCCACACCTTGAACCCATGAGCGGGCCCCACGCTTGGCCTCCCGGATGGCCTCGACGGCCTCCGCCGTGAGGGGAACCACGGGGGCGTCCAGGCTCACCTTAAACACCTCCCCGTATTCCATGGACGCCTGGACCGCCAGCGGGACACGTTCCACCAGCGGGCTGAACTCGACGGGCCATACCGTGACCTCTTCCGCGTCCGGCCACCGCTTGGCCATGCCCTGGGCCTTGTACCCGTGGTCCAGCTTGAACGCCTCCTCCGCGGGGGCCGCCCGGGACTCCCCAGGCGTCACGGTCCCCACCACGGAGGCGGCGTCCACCACCAGGTACGTGGTGTCCGGCTGGTACATGGACGGGTCAGGGTTCAGCAACACCAAACCCCGGCCTTCGGCCAGTCGTTTGATCAGCTTGCTGGGTAGAAAAACACCGTGGGTGGGAACTTGATCGGCGGGCATCACCTTGGCCTCCTGGCGGGCCACCGCCAGGGGACCGTGCAACGGTGGCCGCGCTTAACTGGGGTTACTTGCTGTCCGTGCTGGCGTCCGCGTCCGCGGGCTGGGCCGGGGGCTGGGCCACGTTGTCATCACAGATCGCGCCCGGCCTCCGGTTCACCACGTCCACGTCACCCTTGGCGATCGACGTGGGATCCGCGCCCATGTCGAGGGGCCACGCGCCGTCATCCACGGGATCCGCGAATGCACCGGCCCCGTCCCCGTCACCCTTGGACACGTCCTCCCCGGCCGGGGGATCGCCACCGTCCTGGGAATCGCTGTTGTCCGCGGTGTCCTCGGGATCGCCCTCCCCCTTCATCACGCCCTTGGGCTTGCCGGGGGTTCCGGGGGTCTTGACCGTCTTGGGGGGCGTGGGCTCCTCCGCGCCGCGCATGGGATCCATGTACACCTTGATCTTGATCTTCCCCGCCTCCTGATCCTCGATCGAGCGGACGGAAGCCTTCCGGAATTCCGCCACGGACTCACCCAGGGACTGGGTGCGGAGGGCCTTCATCAGCGGATCGGATTCCGTGAGGATCGCGGCCGTCTCCTCCTCCACCCAGGCGTTGAAGGCGTCCGCGTCCGCGAATTCCCGCGCCACCTTGGGGCTGGGGTACTGGCCCGCCAGGGCCTTGGCGTCCGATGCCAGCCCGGCCAGGGAGGCCACCACCTGTGGGGTGAGCTTCCCGCCCTTGACCTGGGCCATGATCGCCGTGGCCTTGTCCGCGATCGACTTGAGCCCGGCCTCCAGCTTCCCGGCCTTTTCCACGTCCGCGTCCGTGGAGGTGCCGTCCTGGGCGTTGTCCGTGCCCTGGGCGTCCTTGGCCGCCTTGGCCATGAGCTTGCCCTTCCCGCACTTGGGGCACGTGTCGCCGGGCTTGCCGGGGGACGTGGCCCCGCACTGATCGCACGTCAACATGGCCTTGTCCACCTGATCGTTGTCCGTTGTCATGATCCCACCTCCGTGGATGCCTTGGTGTGTACGTGGGAAAACTATCACGCGCATTCCCCGCGTGTCAACGTGCCGTCAGTACCAGCCCGATCGATCCGGGATCTCACCATCCAGCCCGATGGGGGAGGCGGTGTCCGGCGGAACGTCCCCTTCCTTGACCCTCCATTTCCAATCCACGCCCGTGTTGCGCCAGGCCAGCGTGGCCACCTTGTTGAGAAAATCGGGGAACGTGGCCTGGGTGACAGGCAAGAGGGGCCACGCCCCTCCGTTCACGTACACGAAAAATTCCCCGTATTCCTCCAGGACCACGTTGGCCCAGTCCGCCGGACCGTCACCCTTGAAACTCAGCTTTCCACGATCGGACAGCGTGACCTCCATCCGGTCCTTGCCGTCCAGCGTGATCCAGCCTGTTGCAACGATGGCCATTCAGATCCCCCCGCGCAACAGTGAGGTGATATAGAAGAAATGCTCCGGGTCCGCCTCGTACAGTTCCATGGGGTTTTTCCAAAACTGGGCCATGCCTTCGCTGGGGTACTCGACGCCAGGCGGCCACCCATCGTATGTGGCGGACGTGTAATTGATCACGCTGCGGGTTTCAGGATAGTACCAATATTCACCGTTGGGGTTCCACGTTTTCCTGGCACCCGTGGCCTTGATCTTCCGGCTCATGATCGCCCGGCCAAGGTGGTTGGCGTTCGGGTTCATTTCCTGGAGGACGTGCCCACACTCATGGGCCAGATCGTACTGATACCGTTCCCACGCCTCCTCCCCGCCATGGCGATCAGACCACGCCTTCATGGCCAGGTGTTGCCTTCGCTTTACTCGCATCCCCCTGGACAGGCTCCGATCGTACAGCTTGGGCGCGTGGCTTCCCGCGTAGAATCCTCCCACGCCCTGACGCTTGGACCACCACAGCGTCAACCGCTGGTTTTCCGGGTGCCAGGATTCCGCCAGGAGCTTGTCCCCGGCCGCACGCTGGATCCCGCGTTCCGCGATCGTGTCCGCGTCCACCCAAGAATTGACCTCCCGCATGATCTTGTCAGCTTCCCTGACCTCCTTGGGATACTTCACTGTGCCGTCCGCCAGGCGTACCGGGTGCATGGGCTTGGTGGTTGTTTTCTTGCCCTCGATTTCCGGCCGGGCGTCCCGCTTCACGTTGGTGGTGCCCTTCGCAAACCTGTGGCCCTGGGTTGTGCCTGGCTTTCCCCACGCGCCCTTGGTGGTGCCCTTGCCTGTTTCGGACACAAACTTGTGCGCCAACTTTTTGAAATCGGATCGGTTGCCAGGTTCCAGGCCCTTGGCGTCCGCCACGAAGGAGGCCCAGTCCGCTTTTTCATCGGGGAGGCGGGCGTCCCAGTGGGCCAGCATCGTTTCCTCCGCCTCGTCCCACCTCATGCCGTGCGTGTTCGGGGCCTCATGCTTGAACGCGGAATGGTAGGGCTCCGCTGGCTTGGGTGCCTCCGCTGGCTTCACCTCCGGTGGCGGAGGTGGAGGCGGAGGTGGCGGTGGCTTCACACGTGGGTTTTTCGGTTTCGGCTTGGGTGGCTTTTTTGGACCACGTGGCCGGGGCACCTGGGTGGGGATCTGCCCGCCAGTGGGGATCAGCGTGGACCGGCACCTGTGATGATATGGAGGTGCGCCGATCCCATTCGCGGGCATATCGGCCCCGCCGATCTTGGTGTTCCACTTGCCGGTGGCGTTGGGGATTCCGAACCCCGTCTCCTTGGCCGTGGCCACAGTCTTGAAGGTTTGCTTGTTGCCTTTCCAGTGGGGCACCTGGAGGATCGTGGTTCCACCCGGGCCACCCTTGGACCGCATGAACGGGTTTACCTTGTCCATGTGCCTGGGGGCCGCGTCCGCGTTCAACATCAGGGACTGGGTTTGCGGGATGCTGATCTCCTTGCCGTGCATGAACCGGCAAATATCCGTGGTGGCCTCATCCAGCACGGCCTCCACCGTGAACGTCCACAGCCCCGCGTCCGCCATGCTCGAAAGGTTGCCCCATGACCTGGTGCGCGTGATGTGGTTATCCGCAACCGTGGTCCAGTAATTCAGATCCTCCCGTTTCATGTAATCGCCAAGCTGATCCTGGAGGGCCACGGCCATTTCCTCCCGGCCCAGCCCCTGTTTCAACATCCCGGACATGATGGACTGTGCCTTGCGTGCGGTGCGTCCCTCCCGGAGGCCGTATGCGTCCTTGACGAAAAATCCGCGGTTGCCCGCCATTTCAATGATCGCGGATTCATCGGACAGATTCGGTGCGAAACTGATCGCCTTTTCCCAGCCGTACTCCTCGATCGTGGCCTGGCGTGCGGCGGCCACCGCGGCCATGCCACCATCCTGGAGGGCGATCACGTACCCGGTGGTGTTTTCGATCCCGGCCACAGCGTTGGCCCAGTTGTTGGCGATCAGCTTGGCCAGCCGTGCGTGTTCCTCCGCGGTGATCATGTTTTTGTTTTTCTCGATCGTCCGCAGTGCCGCACGAAGGCCCGCCTCGTTTTTTTCCTCCGTGGCTTTCAACAGGTCCGCCGCCAGGGAATCCACGAAACCATCCACACCTTCCGGGGTGTTAATGCTGGGGCCCTTGGCCTTCACGAATCGTTCCAGGACCGTGGCCACAGCATCGCCCGACAGGTTGAAATACTGGGCGATCGTCACGTACACGCGCCGCTTGCCCACCAGGTACACAGCTTGATCCAGTTCGGCCGCACACCCCTCCGGGATCGCCCCGCGGAGGTACATCAGCCTGGGCCTGTCCCGGAGGTGGTACACCTCCGCCAGATCGCCCTTGGCATTCCTTACCCGGAGTCGGAAACCCTTGGACTGTTGACGCTGGCCTGGAAGGTCAGTGAACGGGATCCGGAACGGGATCGCCTGTGTGATGATCCTGCCCACTCACAGATCCTCGTCCTCCCGGGACGGCGGGCTGTCCGTGTCCTCCTGGAATCCGGGGAGGAGGCGTTGGCGCATACTGCGGAGGTTCAACCGCTGGAGGATTTCACCGGGCACCTCCCCGTCCTCCACAGCCTGTTCCATGATCGTTTCCAGTTGGGCCATGGCCTGTTCAGGGGTCAGTGGATCCGGGGATTCCGGATCGTGGATCACCATGTCCTTGGACTGGGTGACACGCTCACCCTCCTCCGGATCGAATCCCACACCGCTGAACGTCACGGCCAGGGGCCGTTTAGTCCAGGGCTCCTCGATCTTGTCCAGGCTGAATCCCACCCGTGACAGTTCCCGCCTGGCCTCCGCCGGGGTGATGATCCCCTCCTTGGACAAGGAGGCAACCATGTTCACCACATCATTGGGATCTGTGAGGGGAGGCGGATTGGATGAAAACCGCCAATACTGGGCACCCAGGGAGGACACGATCAGGTGGTTGATCGTCCAGTCGAAATCCGATCGCAGTCCGCTGAACACCTGTGTTTCAGCAAACCGCAACGCGGCCTGGGCCGTGGCCCTGTTGAAATCCTTGGTGTCCCCGATCAGGATGCGAGGGATCCGCATGGACTGGGCCACCTTGTCCCGGTTGGCCTGATCATATTCCATGAACAGGCCCTCCTTCATTATGGCCTCCGTTAGCGGCTTGAATTCCAGCGTGGGCTGGGTGCCCGTGGTGGGATCCGTCTTGGCCGTGACGATCAGGATCTTGTGGTGTTTGTCCGGTCCCCCTTGCAGTTCATCACGGATCCTGGTTTTCAGGGCCTCCACGTCCTCCGCTGTCACGCCACCACCGCTGATCAACAGCACCAGTGGGGGGATGGACTTGTTTTGAAAGAACAGAAAATTGACCTCTTCCGCGGACCGCGATCCCAGGACGGACAGAAGGTTGCCGATCCACCTGGGCTCCCCATACGGGGTGTCCAGCGTGGCGTCCGCGAAATAGATCATTTCGTTGGCGGGCTGGGCGTCCGCGCCCTCCTCCGCACGGAGGGCCGCCGGGCTGGGATAATACCTGCCCGTCTCCCTGGACACCGTGCGTGGATCGAGGAAATCGCGGAAGAATACGATCTTTCCGCTGTACGCCTTGCCACCAGTAAAGCCGGTTATCCGTCCACCACCTTGCCAGTGGACAAACCTCCGGAAATACCGCCACACCGGCACGTCCTTGAATTCCCAGGGCGCACCGTGGCGTTGGTGTTCCGTGATCTTGGTGGGCTTGCTGTCCGCTGGCATCAGCCTGATCGTGTACGCTGGCACGTGAACAACCTTGCTGATCTCACCCTTGGCGTTCCTCAACACCTCCCACCCAGCAAACCCGATCAGTTCCTGATCAAACCGGCTGATCTTCCGGAGCTTGACAAACGACTGCCCCAGCCCGGCCCACTCGAAAAACCCCTCCAGCCTCGACAGTTCCAGGGCCGCGTCCTGGCGGTACCGTTCCAGCCTGGCGTCCACGGTCCCGTCACGATCCTCCCCGTCCGGGAGGGTGGTGCCGTCCGGCAATTCCGCCTCCAGGATCGATTCCACCAACCGCCTGGCATCATCCGAATCCATATCAAGGACCGGATCGAAATGATGCCCGAATCCGTCCACGTTGACCGCGTACACATCCAGGCACTGGCGGAGGATGTTGGACTGGCGCAACACCTCGATAAAGAAATCAGGAGGGATCGGCGGTTCCAGGGCACCGGCCGCCACAAACGCCTGGTACATGGTTTCATCCGGGGGCATGGAGGACGGTTCCACCGTGTCCTCTTCACCCTTGGCCACCTGGTGGGCCATGTCCATGTCCCCGTATGGCGCAGGGCCGTCCCCGCTGTGATACTTGCCCATGTAAAGGCGTTCATGGGCACCCGTGAGGAGGGCCCCCACGTAATGCGCCAGGGCTGGATCGCCGGACCCCACGCTATCCACGGTCACCATGTCACCCGTGGCCAGTCCATCATCCTGATCGGTGGGCATGAGCATGACCTCCCCGGACCCGTCCTTGATCACCACGTTGCTGATGAAGGTTTGAACCCCGGCCAATTCGTACGGCCTGGGGGCCTCGTACTTTTCGAGTACCTCCACGGGCCACGTCCAGAACACCTTGGCGTCACCCCACCAGCTTGCCCGTTCCTGGGGCATGATCCGGTGTTGCTGTTGGAGGGCCTCCAGCTTCCCGATCCCCTCCACCTTCACAGCGTCACCCACGCGCACGGTCCCCAGGACCACGCCCTCCTGGGCCACCACGAATTCACGCCCGGCCAGATCAAACCTGTGGGTTTTCACAAGGAGGGTTTTCGATCCGTCCACGATCAGATCACCGTGGGGGTGCGCCACGTGGATCGCCTGGCCCTCCACCTGGGGTGTGCGGGCCATGCTAGGTGGGCAGTCCAGCGGCCTTCCGTTGGGCCGTCTTGATCTTGTCCAGGAGGACGGTTTGCAGATCCTTGGGGATCTTTTCCATCACCCAGTGGTGCGTGATGTCCTCCCCGCTCATGCCCTTTTCCACCATGTCCACCACGTCACCCTTGATCGCCCCGATCACATCGAAGACGATCTCCGCCACGTCCGCCGCGCCCGCGCTCATGATCCACCTCCACCTGGGAGGTAATCCATGCACACGGATCCCTCCAGGTCCGTCCAGTCCCATGGGTACTCCACCACCGGCTTGCCGGACAGGCCCACAATGAGTGACACCGCGTAATCCACGATGGTGGGGATCTTGTCAGGGATCCACAGCTTCAACGTGGCCCACATCCCGTGGAGGACCGCGGCCACGTCCGTCAAGATCCGCATCCAGTCCGATTCACTGGACAGCACGTTGCCTTCATCCAGTGGCGTTTCCTCGCCCGCCTCCTTGTTGGCCTGTTGGATCAGCCACGCATCCTCCCACAACACCACCACGTCCTCCGCATTCACCAGTACCACCTTCACCTGGGTGAAGATCAGGCCAGCGATCTTGTTGCGACAGTACGCCTCCGTGTCCTCCGGGGGGGCGTCCTCGTACAGATCGGACACCACCGTGTCCGCGGCCTTCAAGGCCGTGCCACCCGCGCCGATCCCGATCCTGGCATCGTTGATCTTTCCTCGCATCCCGCCGGAACCGCCACAGGCGATCAGGCTCATGGCCAACAGGCACAGGATGAACACGGACAGGCTGGTGCGGTACATGGGTTCCCTCCTTGGTGGGGCGGTTAACTGTGATCGATCGGGGATAGACTACACAGGCGGGAAAGGGCGGTCAAGCATACAGGCCCCGGTGGAGGTGCCAGTGCCCCATCACCACCGCGTCCGCAACGTCCCTGGACCACGGGACAGGGAAGCCCACACCGTACTGGGAAAGGAGGGCCCGGGCATAGTCCTGGATCACGCGGTCCTTGGCGGACCACTTGGCACCACACAGCCTGATTGCCGGGCCCTTCCATTCCTGTGGCTGGATTCTCTTGATCCTGGTGGGCACGATCCCCAGCTTCCGGCACTCGTGTTCCACGGCCCCACGGTACGCGGCCAGGCCGAACACGGACCGGAACGATCGCCCGGGCCTGGGGTACTGTTGCTCCACCACCAGGTGGCCCACGCCATGTTCAAGGATCGCCTCCTTGATCCAGTCCGCCATGGCGTTGGCCCCCTCCCGCTTGCTGATCTGAAATGCACCCAGGCGGACGATCTGCCGTTCCTCCCACAGCACCAGCCCGCAGTGTTCCCCCGGGTCTGCACTGATCGTGTTAGGCGGTACGCGCTTCCCCATGCTGTCCCTCCATGTTTCGTTCACCGTGGAACCCACGGCCCCCGCACGATGGGCACGGGTGTTTGTACCTGGGGCTCCCACGTTCGATGTGCCACCGCGCTCCCGGTGCGAGGCCGGACCCCGCGCACACGTGGCACACCTGGGACAGCTTCACACCACGGAACTGGCGCACATCCAGTTCCGCCAGGAGCCCAGCCACGCGGTCCCATCCCCTGGCCTCCTCGACGCCCGGGCCCGGGACCGTCCGGACCTCCGCCAGCGTACACGGTACCTCCACCGTGAGACGTTCCGGAGGAATCGGCCGTGGCGTGGGACTGAACCCACACCACCCGGCCACGCCTTTAATGCGTCCGTGTGCGTCCACCCAGTGGTGGCACCCCGGACAATGGTTGTTTCCTCGCATTAACTGGGCCCCCTGGCTTGCTGTCAGGCAACCTGGGCCGTTTTCTCACTTCCGGCCCATCCACCTGTCCAAGTGATCGAAAAAAGAACAGAAACCCCAGGAAAATGATACCAGCCCCGATCAGTTTCAGGATGTGGCAAGCCACCTGGCCGATCATCCTGCCCACCTCCGGATCCGTGAACGGTGAGGGGTCCATCAGTACCCCTTGCACCCGCATTCCTGGAGACGTTTCTTATACCACCAGGTTTCAGACTTGTGGTTATTCTCACAGGACACCAGCTTGTCCACGCATTCACCCGGCCAGCAATGGTTGATCCGTTCCATCAGGGTGTCCACCTGTTTCTGGTGGTCCGCCTGTTCATCCTTGCGCGTGTCCTTGCACCTGTCCAGGAGGCCAGGCCACACCACCTCCATGCTGTCCACGTCCGCCTGGGCCGCGTCCCGCTCGATCTCGCACAGGCGGAGGCGATCCCCGCTGGCCTGGGCCTCACGCACCTGGGCCCCGCGGAATGCGATCGACGCGGGGAGGGCCACGCACAGTGAGCCCACCGCCATGACCACGATCACGTTGCGTGGCGTCCAGCGTTTCATCAGTCCGTCCACGTCGGAGGAGGAATCGGGGCCCGGTCCCCCAGCTTGGCCAGGGCCTGGGCGTTTTCCTCCGGGGTGGGGCGGATCCCCTCCAGTTCAGGCCACCGCCAGCACTGGCAATGCTGGGCCGTACCCGGGAATGGGTACAGTCCGTCCGGACGTTCCGGGAGGACCGGCTCACCCCACGGGAGGCCGCTGGGGTACATGGGTTCATACAGGGTGAGCCCCGCCCACCCACGGCTGAACCGGAAGGACACCTTGCCAGGGTTGGGCAACATGAACGCCAGCGGGCTGTCCCCGGTGTATAGGGTCAACCACTTGGACAGGTGGGGCTTTTGATACAGCCCCCATGGATCCTCCGCGTACATGGTGGTGGCCTTGGCCCACCTGTTGTGCGCCCATTTCAGATACTTCCGGACACGCTTGTGGGGGGAGGCCCACTTCAACGTGCCGTCCGCCTTGGTATCGAGGGCCCCGGACAGGTTGATCAACTTGATCACCTTGTCCGATCCGATCGCACCGCACGCCCCGGCCAGCATCCACTGATCCTCCAGGGGGGCCAGTCGAATGTCCGGGCGCGGTTTCTTTTCCTTGCCGTGGATCTTCCCGTCGTAATAATCCCGCAGCTTGATCAACCGCTTGTTGCGATAGTAACCGGCCGCATACAGGTTGGCGCGGGGATCGCACGCATTGATATTCAGCCCCTCCGCGTGTTTCAGATCCATGGACGCCAACCCACATTCATGGGTGGTGCCCTTGATCTCTCCAAACACCTTGCCTTCCGATTCAGTCCGGACAGTCCCGGCCGTGAAGATCCCAGGCTTGCCCCCGGCGGATTCCTCGATCCATGCCAGGAATTCAAGCCACAGTTGATATGCCCTGTTGGTGTGGGACTTGTTACACTTGGCCTTCTTGGACAGGCACCACTTTTCCCCGGCCGTCACACCGTTGACGATCGACG
>Ga0180438_10007335_pt1 | contig 14415 bp, 8 predicted proteins | sample SS_ome_12_FD_132455 | JGI IMG/M metagenome (GOLD analysis project Ga0180438, IMG submission 132455) | Hypersaline lake sediment archaeal communities from the Salton Sea, California, USA - SS_3_D_2 metaG | ecosystem: Environmental > Aquatic > Non-marine Saline and Alkaline > Hypersaline >...
CAGACTCGTCGCGGGCCATGGGCGGCGGGCTATCTGCCCGGAGGGCTCAGAGTGACAGGGTCTACTCTCCGCCCTGATGCCTCGGGAGGACTGTCAACACAACTCCCTCTGAGCGCGTCCTATCACTTATACCTTACACCTTAAGCCTAGAATAGTGGTTTTGGAGCTCTGAGTCTCGTGGTGAGTGGTGTGAGAGCGTAGATTGTCCCATCATCTTCAACCCGGTAGGAGAAGATACTCGTCTCCCGCGACGTCGTCCAACCCTCGTTGACAAGTTCATCCAGAGACGCGGGGTAGTGATTGTGTTTCAGCATGTACTGGTCGAGTAATCGCTCCATGTTCATAACCGCAATGTTCTTCGCATAGAACGAAGTGCGGGGTTCAGACTTCCTCTCTATGTACTTGCCCACATACATGCCCAGAACAAGATTCACCGCAATGAAAACGCCCAGGGCTATCCACCCAATCCCTGCAACGGTTACCCCCTTGACCTTCTCTATTGATATGGTCTTTCGTTTGGGGGCAATTCGGATCGCAAGACCTTTCTTCTCGATGGCTCCAACTTCAAGAAGATTAAAACACGCCTGATAGGTCCTGAACCTCCCGATTCCGGTGACTTCCTGGAGCTGTTCGAGGGTCCTCGTCCCATCAATGAACTTGAGGACTCTCTTCTCTTCCGTTCCGAAATCCACAGAGAGAATAGGCTTGGGCTTCTTGCCTAGTATTATGTTGGGGTCGGGGAGTATCTTCTCTATCCTCGGCCACTCGTCGATCCGGCGCATCCCCTCCATTATCACCGCCTGAGGGTTTATCAGCACCTGAACGACGCCCTTCGGATAGATCACCGCGTCGGTATCGAACCTGTAGTCCCCTTCATTCCAGATGAGCAGGATGTCCAGCACCTCCTGGATCCGAAAGACAACAAGCTCCTTGAGCTCCTTCTCAGATACAAAGCCGAACTTGAGAAGGACTTCCTCGAAGTGGGATCCTGTCTCCGCCTGATGTCTCTCTATCTCGCGCAGTTCCTCGGACGATATCCGACCGGACTTGGTGAAGTAATCTTTGAGTACCTTGTCTCTGCTGGCGTCGCCGTAGGTGGCTTCAACAAGCTTGCCGTTCTCGAATCCTATATTGGCGACCCTGGCGCTTGACTTGAGTGTGAGAACTCCAGTCTTCTCCTGAGTCATGATCAGCTGGAGTATCTCCGCGACACCAAAGTCCCTTAGATTACCTGCAAGCGCCATTTACCCTTCCTCCAGACCCAAGGTCCTCATGACGCTTCTGGCGCAGAAAAGGTACACGACAAGGACCAGACCAGCAGCGACGACAGTGTATGTGAGCCCGGCTCTTGTCTGAACGAACGGCGACATTCTCATCAGAAGTCCCTTCAAGAACGTGGCCATCAGGAGCAACGAGAACATGAGCGAGAAGCCCACTCCTTTCCAGGTGGACCCGATGAACACGTGCCCCGCGCCCGGCGAGACAATCGACAGAACAAGCGCCTTGATCTTCCTGTATTTGATGGCCCGCGCCCTTAACTTCTGCTCCAGTCTCTCCCTCATACCGGACGATTCCGTCATGACTATCTTCTTGCTGCACCTCGGACACATCTCGTTATCCACGCACCTGTAGCAGCTCTGCGCCCCACAGATGGTGCACTCAGTATCAAGCGCGGCCTTCCTCAAAGCGATACCCAGGATTATGGCCAGAAAGAGCAGACTGGAGGAGACGTAAGACAGAAGTCTCGCATCCACCCCGAAGAGGCCGCTCATCAGGGGACTCTCCCTGTTTCTGGGGCTGCTCCTGAAGACTATCTCCCATAGGCGTGAAGGCGAGATGGTCATGTCCATGACTTCCACGGGCTGATTCTTGCCGGAGGCCCTCCTGAACCGATTGACGCGCGTGAAGTCAAGCCTCAAAGCCTCGTTCAGTTCATCCGACGATTCAGAGAACATCAGTTTCTCGGAGAACGTCTGAGCGAGATTGTAGTGGGGCGCGGGCGCGTCAGGCTCCAACCTGGCAGCCAGTTCGTACTCCTCAAGCGCCTTATCGTATTCACCCAGCACAAAATACGTATTCCCGAGGTTGTTCCTCACCGCGGCAGATCTCGGTTTGAGGTCGGACGCCACAGTGAAGATGGACATTGCCTCGTCGAACATTCCGCCTCGGTGTTTGAGGAGACCCAGGGAGAACATGGTCTCGAAATCCGAAGGGTCTCTCTTGGAGAACGACTCGAGCTTGGTAATTAGTGTCGATTCATGGCCCCTCAGTTGAGCTTTGGCCAGAACGTTCACTCTGTCATTTGGATCGAGCGGCCGAAGGAGCTTGGCTTCCATATCCGCAAGCTGAGGTATCGCGGCCATGAAGAGAAAACAGACAAAGATGATGATCTTCTCCTTGGGTACCGCGGCAATCCAGACGGCAAGGAGATAGACCGGAATGACAAGAAGAGGGAACATCGACCACAGCCAGATCAGAGGAAGCATGAGTAGGATCCAGGCGAAAGTACTTCTGTACGCGCCTGGCACTCGCGATGGCAGGATCTCGTATACCTGGTGTTGTATATAGGGCAGATTCTTGAACGATATGCCCAGGAGGAAGACGACAGTCAGTATAACAAGGCATACCACCACAGCTCTAAAAGAATTGATGCAGAAAAGCTGCTGCACAAAGAAGCTCGAGGCCACAGCTCTCTCGAGCGACATGGTCTGACTGGCGGCTTTCCCCTTGAAGAGCTTGGCGTTCAGACCGATGGCCATGAGATGCGCGGGGAGCAAATACGGGTCGAATTGTGTGGCTTTCTCGAACTCCGCCACCGCCTGAAGCCCCTCCCCCCCGCTTTGCCTCTCCAAACCTCTCCTGAAGAAATAGTATCCGAGGGTCGGCCTGCTGGTGTAGCCGGAGCCCACACTCACATCAAGCAGCGCGCTGTATGCCGCCTCCTCCTGCTCGAAGAGCCGAAGCTGTTCGAACATGTAGGCGAGGGCGAGCAGGGCACCCGAGTCGCTGCCAGCTCTCCCTATCGAAAGCGCGAAGAGCGAATCGCTCTCGGCCCGCCTGCCCAGAATTCTCTGAGCGTTGCCGAGGGCGAAGACGAGGATGGGGTTCGAAGGGTTGGTTCTCCGCAGGCGGTCCAGTTCGGGCAGGACCGACCTTATCTCGCTATCGCGAGCCCTCTCTTCTCCGGAGATGAGCTTCGCGATCACCGGATTCAGTTCGCCGGTGGATCTCTTCAGGGCCTGTGCACGCTCGAACTGCTCGAGGAGTGTATCATTGTCAGCCTGCGCGAAATGCGGCGACAGTACGAGAAATAGTATCGTTGCAACCAGGAGTCTCTGCAACGGCATCCCCTTCATTCTGAGACCAGCAGTGTATAAGTCCCTATAATGTTAGGAATTACTTGCTCTTATGTCAACCAAAAACTCAAAAATGGCAATTGACAGCGGGTTTCAGCTGATGTAGATTAGCTACACCGATGAGCGCAACAGGTACCCTTTCCTCTGATGTTGGATCTGTCCCGGACCGGCTCTGGCGAAGGGCTTTCCCGGTCCTATTCCTCGTTTGCGCCCTTTCAGGCTGCATGCGAGCCGGCGCGCCCGTTCCCGGGGAAGAGATGGCCGCGGGGGAGTCCGATTCCTATCAGAGCGCCCAGGAACTGTACAAGCAGGGGAAGTACGAAGAGGCTGTAGAACTCTACAGGAAGGCTTCGAATGAATTCGCCGAACCCGGCAGAATAGCTGCTGCGCTATACATGGTCTCTCTGTGCGAGTACAGAACAGGCGACTATAGCGAGGCGATACTTTCGGGGAAATCCCTCATAGACGCTTACGAGACAAGCCAGTACGCGGACGATGCTCTGCTGGTCATCGCGAAATCCTACGACAAGAAAGGCAGCTATCTCCCCTCGGCTACGTACTTTGTCCGATTGCTCGCAGCGTCCAAGGATTCAAGACTGGTGGGCGAAGCCGAGAGGTCGCTCGACGCTCTGGTTAAGCAGAAACTGGACATACAGCAGCTCCAGAAGCTCGCCAGAGAGTTTCCGGACGAGAGGTTCGCCCCCATGTTCCTATTTCACGCCGCAAGGGCAGAGATCGCGGCTGAGAGGCGCTCCAGAGCCGCGGCAATCGTCAAGAAGATTCAGGATTTGTACGGGGGCACAGAATACGCCGACAGGGCTCTGGGGCTGCTGGGAGATCTTGCGGGCGAAATGGTGAAACGCTCAATAGGGTTGCTGCTGCCCCTGAACGACGAATTCTATGTGTATGGAATGGCGGTTCAGCGGGGTGTGGAGTTGGGGCTGGATACCTCGAGGTACACGCTCGTCGCATACAACACCGATGGCGATCCGGTGGAGGCTCTCAAGGCGACGAGAACCCTGATAGAAGATGATGACGTGCTGGCGATAATAGGCCCGGTTCTATCGATGCCCACCATCGCCGCCGCAGCCATCGCAAACACTGAGGGCGTGGTGCTCATCTCGCCCACATCGACTGAGGGACGCATATCCACCATAGGCCCCTATGTCTTCCAGCTCAACCTGAGCGTTCAGTCACAGGCTGAGGCGATCGCGGACTTCGCCGTATCAAGTCTGGGTCTTTTCGACATAGCCATCATATACCCCATGGACGCATACGGCGAGGGTCTGTCCAGAGTCTTCATGGACAGGGTGTCTGCTCTCGGAGGTAGAGTCTTGACGATGAAGGGATACGAGCAGGGCACCACGGACTTCAGGGACCAGATTGCTGCGGTGAAGGCTTCAGCTCCCCAGGCTGTCTTCATCCCGGCCTATCCTGATGACATAGTCTTGATAGGCCCGCAACTCAGGTACTATGAGTTCGAGGGGACTGTACTTGGAGCCGGCGGCTGGCATTCGGAGAAGGTGACGAGACTGGGTGAGGAGTATGTGGAGGGCGCGATATTCGCTTCGGTGGAGACCGGGTATTCTGAGAATACTGGGAGCGGCGCGTTCGAGCGACTCTACGAGTCAGTATACTCCACAAAACCCAGCCGCCACTCGGCGCTCGGCTACGACGCTGTCCAGCTCATACAGAACGCGTCGCAGGATCCGGGAACAACTCGGGAAGCTCTCATGGAGAGGCTGTCAATGGTGACCAGTTACAGGGGGGCCTCAGGGACAATATCTCTCTCCTCGAGGGACGAGGGCGCGGGCCGCGCAAGGATCTACACAATCCACCGCGGAGCATTCAAGCAGATAAACTGATACCGGGGACAGGCACAAACTTTTGAACTTTCAGAGCTGTCAGCCTTCAGCACTCAGCTGCTCTGCGCTCCAAGCTCATCTCAAGAGAGCCATCTTGACAACGCTTTTTCTGCCCTCGACATCCAGGTTGCAGAAGTAGACCCCGGCGCTCACATGCGCACCCATTTCGTTCTTCCCGTCCCAGACAACGCTGTGCGTACCGGAACTGGAATGACCCGACTCAAGTGTTCTTACAAGCTTCCCAGCCACATCATGGACTCTCAAGCCCACCCGGGCAGAGGCGGGTATGCTGTATCTGATAAGCGTGGTCCCCGAGAACGGGTTCGGAACATTCTGAAAGAGTCGGGTACCCAGGACAGTCGCTGAGTTCGTTCCCTCAGCCACCCCGACTATCGTCTGCTTGTGAACCACTCTCATGAACAGATCCTCACCGAAGAGATTCCATGATGTGAGATTGCCTGTCCAGTAGGACCTCAGGTTATAAGGCCCATCCTCATCCGACCCTATGCTGGGTCCCTCGGCCCCATCCTCGAACTGGGCGCACAGCCAGATTGGATCAGAAGTCGTCATAGCGGTGAGCAAGGTGTCAAAATCAACCACTATCCATTCAGGCGGGCTGCCTCCCGCAGGAGCGTTGATGACCTGATATGGATTATCGAAGTCCGGACTCATTGACGTAAGACCTGGACACAGCCTGACGTTGTCAAACGCCTGAGTAGAATCCACGTATATCTTGAACTTCGTGACCACAAACGGAGGAGTGATGTAGGGAGCCAGCTTCTGTGCGAAGGCGTCCGTGGGTCCGTTGGGCGGAGGCGTGGGAGCCCACCATCCGTCCCGCTCGAAGTCGTCATACGCGATCTCCCCGTACTCATACGTGTGGGTGGTTCTGCTCAGCTCGTTGTTGAGCGGGTTCTCGTCCCCTCCGAGCAGAGTCCTCGCGTGAAGCTCGTAAGGGTGATCGTAGAGAACTGGCACCCAATTCTCGAAGGTCACGGCGCTCGTTGAATCAGGCTCGAGCCCGACAACTCCGGCGGTGTCTATGTACTCGGTATCCGGCGGGGTCAGAACCAGGAACTCCACATCGAAGTCCTCGGTCCCCACGCCGCGGTTCCTCACTCCTACCCTCACAAGCTGACTGGTATCAACCCATGCGCCGAATCCGGGGGACAGAATAGAAGCAAGGGATACATCGTGTGTGAGCGCGGTCCAGCTGACGTAGGCCTCCAATGACAGCTCTCCTCCCGTGAACTGTGTCCAGGAACCCGGGGTGCCCGAGAACGTATAACCCTGGAACACGGAGTCGGCATGGCTGCTCGGATGACTGTCGCAAAGAGGAGATACAGAAACCCAGAAAGTCCCGCTCGTTATCTCAATCGAATCAGTACCGAGGTCCCATTCAGTGGGCGTGACGCCGATTCTGTCTACTGGAGTCATGGTGTCGGACTCAAGGAGCAGAGTAACCCCGTCATCTGAGTATACTTTGTACGTGAAAAGAGTGCATGCACCCCAGGGGCGCTGGACGGGAAGCTCGTAGAACTGGGACCGGACTCTCTTTATCCACAGAGGGACCGTAACGCCGGGAAACTGATCAGGGTCGAAGTGCGTCGCTCTTTCGGGTCCAGTCCACCAGATCCAGTAGCCGGTCCCGCTCCAGTAGTGGATCCACTGTTCGGCCAGAGTGTTGTCATTCCCACGCCTGGCGCAAGAAACCCACTCCCCTTTCTCGATATCTTGAGAGACCCGCACGGGTCCGGCTGTCATATCAGCCCATGAACATATGCAGAGCAAGAGAGTGAGCAGAGCCGCCAGCACAAACGAGGAAATTCTCATCGCAGAAGCCTCCTGTATTGCATAAATGGTCTCAGGGTAGGAATCCCTGGAGCAGCTGCCCCGTCTGCTTCTCCGCGGTCTACAGCCCAATGTTACCAGAGCAATGGCCGTTATGTCAAGGCCAAACGGAGAACTCAGAACGAAGAACGTAGAACTATGAACTCACGGACCAGCCGGAGCCAGTATCGGCTCCCCCTCCCTACCCTCCCCCCGCGAATCTGGGGGAGGGAAAGGGTGGGGGAGCATTTCGCCGGGGGCAGTGAGGGGTGGTCGTACCGCGTGAATCGTAAAGCGTACGGCCTCTGATTACTGTCTACTGATGGCTGATTGCTCCGCTGCCTGTCGAAAGGCCTGACCCCAAAAGAAGAAGGTCCGGCATCTTGCGGGACACCGGACCCCTGAATTACAGTCTGCTGGGGCGCTAAGGCATGACCACCATCTTGTTGGTCAGGTTGTAGTCGCCCGCGTTCAGCTTGCAGAAGTAGACTCCGCCACCGACGTCTCTTCCGAGCTCATCAGTGCCGTCCCAAACAACCGTGTGAACACCGGCTTCCATCGTCCCCGACTCGAGGATCCTGACGAGACTGCCGCTCGTGTCGTAGACCTTGAGCGAAGCATGGATGGGTAGCGAGATGCTGAACTTGATCGTAGTGCCGTTTCTGAACGGGTTCGGCGAATTCTGATACAGACGCGTCTGCAACGTCGGCCTCACGTTCAGATCTTCGGCAACTCCAACGGCCGTCAAATGAACCACCCTCATGAACCAGTCCTCGCCAAAGAGGTTCCAGGTCGAGAGATCACTGGTCCAGTAGGACTTGAGGTCAAACGGCGCATCCTGGTCTGACCCTATGCCAGGGCCGCTCGCCCCGTTTGAGAACTGAGCGCAGAGCCATATGGGCTGACTGTTGTCCCTCCTCGTGAGGGAAGTGTCGAAGTCAACCTCAATCCACTCGGGTGGATTGCTGGCGGCGGGCGCGCTTATTGTCTGGAGTGGGCTGCTGAAATTGGGAGTGCCCACGTTGTCCGGACACAGTCTCACATTGTCGAAAGGCTGTGCGCCATTGACGTATATCTTGAACTTGGTCACGTGGAACGGCGCTGCCATATAGGGTATCAGTTTCTGCGCGAACACGTCCGTCGGGCCGTTCGGGCTCCCGACCACCCACCAGCCGTCCTGCTCGAAGTCATCATAGGCTATTTCGCCGTATTCGTATGTGGTGGTCGTCTTCGAAAGCGCGTCATTGTTAGGATTCTGGTCGGTAGCCAGCAGGGTCTTTGCCGTGACTGTGTACTGGTTGTCGTAGAGGGCAGGAATCCAGTTGGCCATCGTGATCTCCAGGGGCGTTCCTGGAGTCAGACCGCTCACCGCAGATGTGTCAACGTATTCCGTATCAGCCGGCGTCGTTATGACGCACTCCACGTTGAAGTCCTCGGTATTGGAACCGTTGTTCCTCACTCTCACCCTCACCTGCTTCGTGGAATCGACCCACGCGGCCGCCCCTGGCGAACGAATTTCCGTCACAAGAACATCGTGAGCGAGTTCTCCCCAGTTGACATAAGCTTCCATCGAGAGCTCACCGTAAGTGAACGGCGACCACGCACCCGGATTGCCATACCAGGTGTGTCCCTTCCAGCTGTCATCAGTGTAGTTGCTGGGATGGCTGTCGCAGAGAGGCGCGACAGCAACATAGAAAGTTCCAATTGTAATTTGGAGCGAGTCCGGTCCCATGTCCCATTCGGTAGGAAATGAGCCCGACCTGTCTGTGGGGGTCAAGGTATCCGACTCGTGGAGAAGAGTGAAACCGTCTTCGTCATATATCTTGTATGTGAACAAGGTGCATGCACCCCATGGCCGCGTACCGGTCAGCTCATAGAACGTCGACCTGACCTTCTTTATCCAGAAGGGATACACGCTATTGGGAAAGCTGTCAGGCTCAAAGATGGTCACCCTTTCGGGTCCACCCCACCAGATCCAGTATCCGGAACCGCTCCAGTGTTTTACCCATTCCTCGCCGAGCGTAATGTCCTCTCCACTCTTCTTGTTGGCGACCCACTGACCCGAAGTCCTCGCCGACAGGTTATGGGAGGGCGCCTCCATCATCTCTGCCCAAGCCGAGACAGCGAGAAGAACTGCTGCGGCAAATACAAAGAGAACCAAACACTTCCTCATTACGAACCTCCTCTTGACAATTGGGAAATGCTGCTCTTACCAGGAGAATGTTGCCTGAATCACCCCCTCTCGTGCTTGTTTGTATAGCCCCAATTGATTAGGCTACCAGACCCGATACCCGCTGTCAAGCCATTTTTGGCTCTTTCAAACTGGCGACCGAAACCGCAGGGAGTCATCGGTAGACAGTGATCAGAGGCTATACGCCTTACGTTTTAAGCGGTACGAGCACTCCCAACCGGGCGGGACGGTCCTCCCTGCGGACTCCATCCGAAGGATAGTGGCCCTTGTACGGGTGTCAGCGACGACCCGCGATCGCAGTTCCCAGATCTTCGATCTCAAATAGCGAAGGGCCGGCCAAGAGGCCGGCCCTTCTGCGCTACTCGTTTCGAGATATCATCGGACAAGAACGAGCTTGGCAGTCGATTCCAGTTCGCCAGCGGAGAGTTTGTAGAAGTAGACTCCCTCAGGGACTCTGGCGCCACCGTCATCCCTGCCATCCCAGATCGCTCTGTAATATCCAGCGTCAGCTTCGGTGTCGACCAGCGTCCTCACAAATCCACCAGTCGCATCGTAGATGGAGATGCTCACTCTACCGGCCGCGGGTATGTCGTATGCGATCGAGGTCGTGCCGCTGAATGGGTTCGGAACATTCTGGTGGAGAGCCAAGAGCGTAGGCCTGTGCGGCCTCAAGTCTCCAGCAACCCCTGTAAAGCTCACACTCGACCTGCAGAGCGTGTCGTTCGCAGGATTCGCGTCGTCGACAAGTTCAGTCCAGATGCACGTGTTGTAGGTCACACCCACATCAGGAGGAACGTTCCAGATCGCGAAAATCACCTGCTGGCTGTACGCCGGGTCGAGATTGAAGACCGCCTCGGTGTCTGCCCAGACCATGTATCCGCCTGTGTCGATCTCGCAGAATACCTGGAACACCTCGGTCTGGTTGCCGTAGTTGTAGACCCATGCGGTGGGGTTGTAGTCCATGCCCGTTTCCACGGTATCAGGTGGGCTCACAATCGAGTCGACCCCCACATCGTGTATGGCCGGAGCCAGAGCGTAGATGTCCTTGCACAGGGTATCATTGCGCGGGCTTGAGTCCGTTCCCAGTAGTGTGACGACGCACATCGTGTAGTTGGTGCTGTCGTCCGGGGGCACAACCCAGTTGGTGAAGCTGATCATGTAGTCACCGCCGGGAGCCAGGGGCAGGACAGCCGCCGTATCGATGTATCCACCTGGATCGATTGTGCATTCTACGTTGAAGGCATCGGTCGTGTCGCCGTAGTTATGGACGTAGGCAATCACCATGTACGTCGAGTCGGGCATGACCGTATCCGGCGGACTCGTGATAGAATCGGGTGCAACGTCGTGAGTGGCGGCTGTGACGTACTCAACGTAGGCGCGTATCATCAAGTCGCCCGGAAATGCCTCAGACGTGCCGTCGTACCAAGCCATCCCGTCACCAACGTAGCTCCTGTCACCGTTGTTCAGAGTACCGTCAGTCAGGATAGCTGTTGTGTCCGCCCCGGAAGGCTCGGGTATGAAGAATCCGAGCCAGAAGTCAGTGCCCGCGGTGTAGGTTATGGGTGTACCGATGGAAAGATAGTTCCACCAGTTTCCCATGTCGGGAGTGAATGTCGTCGAGTAGACAGCATTCCCCGGTTCCCCCGCGTTGTCGTCCCATACAAAAAGCGTGCAGGTGGGCGAAGTACCAGTTATGTAGTAGATGGCTAGGTGAGCTTCCTTGACAGTGCAGTTCTCGGCCGGAGTGAACCTCACAGCCCAGTACACATCCGTCCCTATGTAGTAGAAGTAGTACGCCGGCGTCCCATCATCGTAAATGATCGTGTCACCGGGGTTGGGTACAGGTGGAGCGCCCAGAGTGGGAAGTTCTTCGACCGGCGAGATCCTTACCGCCCTTCCGGACTCAAAACCGATTCCCCATACCGCAGCACCTGCAAGGAATACCGACAGCATTATCACAAAAGTCAAACAAGACTTCCTCATGCGAAACCTCCTCGGGTAGTTCTCGCAGCACACTTCTTCCGACCAGGATTCTCTCTTCCCCCGATCACCCCCTTTCCATGTTGTTCATTATCCACACAGGATACCCGAGAATCGGGCCGATGTCAACCGAATCCGACGCACACCGGCCACCCGAGAAAGATGGACTCAGCGAGAATGGACGCGTGAACTGCTCTCTCACAACGGTGTTGGCGACTACGAGTGACTGCCAATCGACAATTGGCGATCCTGAACGGCAGCTGCAGGAGTCGGGTTTCCCGAACCGGCCCTCGGGTCAACGCGTCTTTCTTCGTTTTCAGGTTGACACAGAAGTCATTGGGGCGTAACATGTATTTTCCTCTTCGGGGCTGGGTGAAATCCCCGACCGGCGGCGAACGCCCGCGAACCCGCAAGGGTTGATTCGGTGAAACTCCGGAGCCGACAGTGACAGTCTGGAAGGGAGAAGAGGAGCTACTCTGATAAGAAGCTTATTCTAAGTGCCCCGGAGAGAAGCTCGGGGTTTCTTAATGCCTGAGACTGCGAATGACCAACTGATGAAGGCGGCGCTCTCCCTTGCTGAAAGAGGCCGGGGAAAGGTGAGTCCCAATCCTCTGGTGGGCGCGATCATCGTGAAGGACGGCGAGATAGTGGGCAGAGGCTACCATGACGGCGTCGGCAGACCGCACGCAGAAGTCCATGCTCTGTCGGAGGCGGGCGACCTGGCGCGGGGAGCCGCGATGTACGTCACTCTCGAACCGTGTTCCACGTGGGGAAGGACCCCGCCGTGCACGGATGCGATCGTAAAGGCCGGCATATCCAGAGTCTTCGTGGCAACGACCGATCCCAACCCTTCGGTCAGCGGAAACGGCATCCGAATCCTTAGCGAAGCCGGCGTGGAGGTAGAGGTCGGCCTCCGACACGGAGAAGCAGAGAAACAGAACGAGTATTACATGCACTACATGAAATACGGGCTCCCTTTCGTAGTGCTCAAAGTGGCAACTACCATCGACGGGAAGATCGCGACCGCCGCCGGAGAGTCGAAGTGGATAACGAGTAAAGAATCAAGGGATTATGTTCAGTCCCTGAGGAGCGAAGTCGATGCGATACTCGTCGGTGTTGGCACCGTACTGGCGGACAATCCTTCCCTCACGGTTCGAAGAGATGCGGCCTTCAAGAGACCCAGACGGATAATCCTCGATTCGAACCTCCGAACGCCACCGGATGCCGCGGTCCTTGACAGAAGCGCTCCCACCGTGGTAGCCACCGCAGCGGATGCGCCATCTCCTCCGAATGGCGCCACAATCTGGCGACTGGAAGTTGACCGATCGGGAAGGCTGAGCCTGGATGGGCTGCTGAAGAGAGCAGCCCGGGAGAACATCACCTCAATTCTGGTCGAAGGGGGATCTGAGGTGTTTTCTTCATTCCTTGCCGAAAACAGAACTCAGAAGATCGTCTTTATCATGGCGCCAAGGATACTCGGCTGCGGCATAGACGCATTCAGCGGGATAAGGGTTGACGTGCTTGACGAGGCTTTGCCACTTGACATAGAGGAGGTCAGTATGATAGGCAGTGACATAAAGGTTACTGCCTATCCTGAATGGATACCTGAGGCTCTGAAGGAGTAAGGATCCAAGGTCATGTTCACGGGATTAGTTCAGGAAGTTGGGAGAGTTGCCGCCAGATCGAGGTCAGGTGGAAACCTTAGACTGGCTATCGAAGCGGAACGGCTGGCCTCCGAACTGGGCAAGGGCAGCTCTATATGTGTCAACGGTGCCTGTCTCACGGTTACGAGACCAGGTCGGAGGTTCGAAGTCGAGGTCGGCGCCGAGACCACTTCCCGAACCACACTCTCAGGCTTGAGAGTCGGGGACAAGGTTAACCTGGAAACCCCTGTGAACCCCTCCTCGGCCTTTGGCGGCCACTTCGTCACCGGTCACGTGGATGGAACCGCAAGGATCAAGGACATAAGACGGGGGTCAGGCAAAGAGGTTTGGAGGATAGAGATCCCGTCCGAGATAGCGAAGTACGTTGTCGAAAAGGGAAGCGTCGCGGTGGATGGTATCAGCCTCACCGTCGCGTCCGTGGAATCCAGAGTGTTCACCGTGGCCCTGATACCGCACACACTCGAATCGACAACCCTCAAGGGTAAACGGCCCGGTGACATGGTCAACCTGGAGGCGGACATCCTGGCCAAACACGTTGAAAAACTGATGGGCAGAACCTAGGAGATGATGAAGAAATGAACCAGTTCAACAGCATAGAAGAAGCAATTGAAGACATGCGCATCGGCAAGATGGTTGTAGTCGTGGATGACGAGGACAGGGAGAACGAGGGTGACTTTATCATGGCGGCTGAGAAGGCGACACCGGAAACCATCAACTTCATGGCGATTCACGGGAGAGGCTTGATATGTCTTCCCATCACAAGTCAGAGACTGGACGAATTGAAGATACCCGCGATGGTGTCCAAAAATACTGCCAAGATGGGTACACCGTTCGCCGTCGCCATTGACGCGGTCAAGGGAACGACGACCGGCATATCGGCTCAGGACAGAGCTCAGACGATCAAGACCGTTCTGGACCCCGACACCAAGCCTGAGGATCTGGCGCGGCCCGGGCACATCTTCCCTCTCCGCTCGACAGAGGGCGGCGTTCTCCGCCGGGCCGGTCATACCGAGGCGGCTGTGGATCTCGCGAGACTCGCGGGTCTGTATCCCGCTGGCGTCCTGTGCGAGATAATGGATACCGACGGAACCATGGCAAGAGTCCCAAAGCTTTTCGAGATAGCAGAAGAGCACGGACTCAAGATGATCACGGTGAAGGACCTGATAACTCACAGGGCAAGAAGCGAGAGACTGGTGAGAAAGGTCGCATCATCATACATACCCACGCAGTATGGGGAGTTCAGTCTCTACGTCTACGAATCGATTCTCGACGGGTTTCATCACCTCGCTCTCGTCAAAGGACAGGTTGCCGGGGAGAAGGATGTCCTCGTTAGAGTACACTCCCAGTGTCTCACCGGCGATGTTTTTAGATCACTGAGATGTGACTGCGGTGACCAGCTGCACAAGGCGCTCCAGATGATCGAGAGGGAAGGCAGAGGAGTGCTTCTGTACATGAGACAGGAAGGACGGGGGATAGGCCTGCTCAACAAGATCCGCGCGTACGAACTTCAGGACGAAGGGCTGGACACA
>Ga0180438_10007336_pt1 | contig 14415 bp, 16 predicted proteins | sample SS_ome_12_FD_132455 | JGI IMG/M metagenome (GOLD analysis project Ga0180438, IMG submission 132455) | Hypersaline lake sediment archaeal communities from the Salton Sea, California, USA - SS_3_D_2 metaG | ecosystem: Environmental > Aquatic > Non-marine Saline and Alkaline > Hypersaline >...
ATTATATCATTTTTTTATTCTATAGGCAATCATTTTTAGAAATATTTTTCAAATCTTAAAAGTTTAAAATGTGACGAAAATCTTTATGGAAAAGGGCTATTTATGCTTTTCGTTCAGGCACTATCTAGTTAATGGCCAAACTTGAGGGACGCGATAAATCGCGTCCCGACAGGAACATGAAGAATTATAAGGTAGAATCTTTTATACGGGGTGGTGTATATTCTTTTTTGGGATCGAGGGGGTATGTATACAAACTATTCCATAATTGGTTGAACAAGCGGTCAAGCACTCTGGCTACCGTTGGAACATGGGTAACCACCTCGATATTCCGGGATTTGTAAAAATACCTGTACCCCCAGTTGCTGGTTCCTACCCAGGAGATATTCTCATCGATGCGCATCACCTTAGAATGAATGACTCGTGCATAGGGAATGAATCCCTCTTTACTTTGTGGAATGGTGGCGAATTTGATATGGATGTTGGGGCTTAGGACCAATTTTTTCAACGCATTGACACCAGGTTTTCCTTTATTCCAATCGGCCACCACCATTTGAACCGCCACCCCCCTTTTCCCAGCACGAGTAAGTGCTTCAGAAATGAGTGGGAAGGTCTCTTCACTGTTGTTGTATATATCCTCACTGTAATTCAGGAGTTGTATGGAGATTTTTTTTTGAGCCTCATCGATCAAACGAACCAGGATTTTGACCGCACTTTTAACTCCTGGCGGGTTAAAGCGTTCAGGACTGGCCACCAGGAAATTTTCTTTCGAAAAAGAAATGGGGGGTTGTTTTTTTAATTTTTTATAGGCCTCTTTATGACCCCGGTTAAAGTGCCAGTCCACTTCAAAAATGCGGGTTAATGCATCGGCAAACACCCGGCTTTTGATGCGCAGGCCGGTTTCAAGGATATGTTTCAAGGATCTCCAATCAAAATTCTGGCTTCCTATATAGACTTCATGGCCATCCTTGATAAAATATTTGGCATGAAGAATACCACCGGTCAATTGTTTCCAGTTGAAAAGAGTGACGGCGATATTGGGATGACCTTTAAATCGATTCAACACCTCGTGGGTTTTGGTTTCCATCTCTTTGTTGAGGGGTGTTCCCACCAGGAAACGAACCTGCACACCCTGGCCAGCGGCTTTGATAATGGCCTGGATGATTGGTTCCAGAGGTTCGCCTTTTTTCGTTGAGAGGTAAAATTGGGCAAAATCCAGTGTTTTCCTGGCACTGGTCACCGTTTCCAGCCAGATGTCCGATGCTTTCTCTGTTCCCTGTTGGTCAAGCGTTGTCTCCACTGGAATTGTAGTGACCACTTCGATGATTTTGACTTCAACGGTTTCAGCTGCTTTCTCTGCCTGTTGAAAAAAGAAGAGAGCCCACAGAATACACAGAAAGACACAGAAGCTGCGGCGCGGCATTCTATCAGTCCATCCGTGTAAATCCGTGATTAAATTTTTTTTTAACTGTCCATGGTCCATTTTTTTTTGATTCAAAGTCGTTTTTTCTTATTTACTTTATCCATGGTGCCTATTTTAGCAAAATATTTCCTTTTTTTCAAAGTAGGTGACACCCCCGACCCAAGATGCCACGCTGTCAATCCTGAAACTGTTTTTATTGGTTTCTTTTGACAATAAGAAAAAATAGTATTAAAATAGAACGCGTGACATCATAAGGAGGTAAAAAAGCCTAGAGATTTTTGGAGGTATTTATGGATGAAAAAAAAATAGATTTAAATGATGAAACAAAAGAAAAGGGAGGGGATGAAACAAAAATAAGCAGAAAAGATAAAACAAAGGTAAACGGAGCGGATGAAAAAAAAAAAAGCTCAGCCAAAGAAATGGAGGCCAAATCCCTGAGAGAAATGACCAGTAATCAAATCACTGCCATAAGTCCTGATCCTGACCAGGAAACAGTACGAAGCGAGGAAACATTGGACCCACAGAAACGAGATACTATCTCCCAGGAAAAAAATTCCGAAATATTCTCCATAACAGATATCACGAGAAGGTTAGAAAGTGAGGTCGCCAATATCCCGGAGGACTATAAGGACCAAATCGAACCGGAGGACATGTCCCACATCATTAAAAGTTACCTCCCAGGTCGAACAAACGAAGAAAAAATAAGAATTAACAGGAATTTTTTGAAGGACGCAGAACCTTTTCGAATCGAACAATTGATTGAAGATATAAAAAAAATACCGGATGGATTACTGACAGGGTTTGAGAGCCTGGACCAATTGATTACCATTCCGCCGAACGCTGTCACCATCATTGCATCACGGCCCAAGCACGGCAAAACCTGTTTCATGTTGAATATGCTGTTAAATATGTGCCGCCAATACAAAGAGAAACATTTCCTATTCTATACCTATGAAGCCCCCAAATGGGAAATCATGATAAAATTACTCAATATGTGCGGTACAAAGCAGTTTAATCAGCAGGAGGGTATAAAATCAAATCTTGATCGCTGGAAATATGAATTTAAACATACCGATATTGAAACCCTGAAAAAGAAAGCAAATAACGATAAAGAATACAGCGAATACAGTGGATTGAAAAACTTCCTGGATATTTCCCCAAGAATCCATTTAATTAGCAGCGGTCATCACATCATTGATTTGGTTGATTCCATACAATCGTTTGAGAAAGCCTTTAGCGTGGGAGCGGTATTTATCGATTCTCTTCAAAAAATCGACCGGGGAGATGAGAGAAGCACCATCGGACGACAGCCGCACTTCCAGGATATTTCAGGCCACTTAAGAAAACTGGCCAATGAGACGCGATTTCCTTTGATAGTAAGTGCCCAACTGACGGCAAGTCCAAAGGGCTCACCAGAATATGACGATCTATGGGAGGAGAATGTAAGGGGACCTGGGAACCCGGACCAAAATGCAGACCTTATTCTCGGACTGCAAAACTATTCCAGATCAAAGTTCATCGGATCAAACGTTAATAATAATTTCCAATCAAAGTTTTATGGCCAACCACTGAAAAAAGCCGAACCCATGCCGGAAAATCTGAAAGATATGATGCAAAAAACCATTATACTGGTAAAGGTGATGGCCAATAAAACAGGACCTGAACCAGAAGTGGAATTGATCTTCCACAAGGAGTTATTGACAATCAGTGATTTCTAAGAGAACGCTTTTGTTTTGATCACTCACTGACTCCCAAGCTTTAAAAATATCTTTGAACCGCGAGGGAGATCATTAAAATCTTTAATTTTATCGCCGGCGAGCATTTCTTTTCCAGGGATATAATAAATGGTCTCTTTATGATTATAATTCCTTCCAGCAATGCCCCAGGCAGTTTTACCTTTCACTGCCTGGATCAACATTGCCGGGCGATAGCCAATAATCATTTGCGTTCCTAAGGGAAGGGAATCCCAGTCTGAAATATGATTTCCAGGGATTATTTTTCCATTGGAGAAAAAGTAGAAGGTGGAAGGATTTTTATAGGCTTTCCCTGCATAACTCCAGGCAGTGAAATCGGGAGTAATTTTAAAGATGGGACCTTTTTTATTTTCGCGTCCCAGGGGTTGATTAAGTAGAACCTGCGTCCCCTTGGGCAGGCGGTCCCACCCGATGGTCTTTTTTATCATATCACCCCTTATCTCCTGCTGCCCCGGCAGTATATAAAGGGTCGACGGGCTGTTGTAATCTTCACCTGCAATGTTCCAGGCAGTATTGTCCTTATCAATGATATTGGACAATGCTGCTGCCGATTCTGCCGGCCTGGTGGAAATGACTTTTGCAGAGGATATCGTCACTGGTTCTTTTTCTGGGTATTCATACTTCTTATAAAACATGGCATAAATCTGGTGGTCCAACAGCAAACGACCCGCTTTGACATCGGGATCATAAATCCAGGCATCATTCTCCAGGCCGATGCGCTTCCGGTCAAAATTAAGGGCACACCGCTTCCGCCCCCGATGCGGACGTTTAAGCCACAGATTGGCCTTTCCATAGGAGACCTGAGAATGAGTTAACACATTTTTACCCGGGATATGATACATGGGCCGGAGTTTACTTACCAACAGGGAAAGGGATTGGTATTGAGCATCGGTAATCTCCCCGTAATGGTATCCCACCAATTCAATACCCAGTGAATGGGAACTAATATCTTCCACTCCGTTCCACATACTGAGTCCTGCATGATCGGCCCTGTAACGATGACTGAGTATGCGATAAACCCCACCATCCCTGGCAATGGCATAATGCGCATGACCGCCAATGGTCCGGAAACCATTCACCTTTTTACCTTTGGATAGAGTCCTGAGGGTACTCACAAGCCCGGCTTCCGATGTATGAACAATGATAAACCGTGTACTTAACCGTTTTTCTTTTTTAAACCGGGGATTTAAATATTTCCGGTAATCCTTGATGACCAACCGTTTTCCCCCAGCAGGTGCAGCATCCACATTCAGAGGAACGATTCCATTACCCAAAAGAATTAACACCTGAATAGCAAAAACAAAAAAAGATTTATAAAAAAAGCGTATCCTCATAGAATTCATTATAATCAAGCATAAAGGTTATTATTTATCCTACTCTTCGATAAAAGTCAAGGGTAAAAGCGGAAAAGCGAAACTCATCGAGCTCAGATTGAGGTCAAGGTGAGGAGTTGGAGATTTTAAGCACTTGACAAGAAAACAAATGGTGGATTTGGTGCCAGCCAAAAAAAGCTTAAGGGAATTTCTGTCAACAGTGTTGACACATTTTCAAGTTCATTATATGTCTTATAAGGGATTTGGCGGATTAATTTTTGGGGTCAGGCAAAAATTTGAGTAAATAATTGCAATAGTAGTAATGATTGCTAAGCTTGCAGGGAAAAGAGGGGCAGACGGGAGCGAAAATCAAGAAAGAATTGAAATTCTTCCGATCATGTTATATAATTTATATATGGAAGAAATAAAATATTTGCTTGCGGGTTTTATCCACCGGTTCAACGCGTTGGAACATCCGGCCAAAAAAGAGATAATTAAAGTGGGAAAATAAATGGAAAAGCGTATAAATAAAATGGATGTCTCTTTTTCAACCTTAAAGGAACATGAGAAGGAAGAAAGAGAATTCTGGTCTAACGCATCGGTAGAAGAAAAATTAAAAACAATTACATATTTGCGGGAGTGTTTTTATGGACCAGAGGCAACTACCGGAAGACTTCAAAGATTTTATAAATTTATTAAACAGCAATGACGTCTGCTATCTTTTGGTGGGCGGTTGGGCAGTAGGTATATATGGATATCCAAGAGCAACGAAAGATATTGATTTTTTAATTGCAAATGACGATAGAAACTTGAAAAAATTACAAAAAGCTCTCCGCGAATTCGGAACACCGGAGATTGACATGGGGCCTTTTAAGGAAAAAGGCTATGTGTTTCGAATGGGCAGGTCCCCACTTCAAATAGACATTATTAATGACGCAACCGGGATAGATATTGCAGAATGTTATAAAAGAAGAGATATAATAACCGTAGAAGGAGTTAATATATCCGTAATTTCAAAGAATGATCTAATCAAAAACAAAAAAGCCTCCGGTAGAAACCGGGACCTTGCAGATGTAGATGACCTTCTTGGAGAGGACTCTGAATGAAAAAAGGACTGGAAAACGAGACAGACTGCTCTTCTTTCAAGAAAAAAAGTTCGCTGGCCTGTCGATATACCATTTCTCCAAAATGTTTGCCCAGTCATTTTTTTACAGTCCCATTATAGTTATGCTTTGAGCATCCGATTATTTTTTTGCCAGAAGAATCAATGTGTACGTGATACCGCAGTTTTTTCTCTTGTGAGTCAAAGATAACTATCTTGGATTGAAACATTAAATTTTTCAATCCTTCAATATAGTGTATTTGGTAATAGGTAAAAAAAGCTTAGACAAAAAAAGCTTACCCTACCATTGTTTTTTTGCCCGTGTTTGTCCGTGTTCGTCCGTGGCTGCTATTTTAAAACAGCGAACGCTGTCCACCGGGGAGATTCTTTTTGAAATGCTTGTAAGCCTTGTCCGTGGCTACCCTACCTCGCGGCGTGATCTTTAAAAACCCCCGCTGAATCAAGTAAGGCTCGTACACATCCAAAAGGGTATCCTTCTCCTCCTGGATAGAAGTGGAAAGAGTAGACAATCCCACAGGCCCCCCTCCAAAATGCTCGATAATGGTTAAAAGTATCCTGCGGTCGGTTTGATCAAAACCTTCCTCATCCACTTCCAGTGCTTTAAAAGATAATTCGGTGATTTTGGGATCGATAACCCCTTCACCCTTCACCTGAGCAAAATCCCGAACCCGCTTGAGCAATTTATTGGCAACCCGCGGGGTTCCCCTGGAACGCCTGGCAATGGCTTCGGCTGCTTTGGGGTATATCTTAATATTTAAAATCTTTGCACTGCGAATCAATACCTCCACCAACTCCTCTGGGCTGTAAAACTCCAGGTGGACCATAATACCGAACCGGTCCCGCAGCGGTGAAGAAAGCAAACCCGCACGGGTGGTGGCCCCAATTAGGGTAAAAGGGTTGATATCAATGGATATGTTTTTGGCCCCGACTCCCTGACCAATGATGACATCCAACTGGAAATCCTCCATGGCCTTGTAAAGAATCTCTTCCAACGAGGTTTTCAACCGGTGAATCTCATCGATAAACAATACATCATGGGATTCCAGGTCAGTAAGAATGGCGGAGAGATCGCCTTTTTTTTCCAGAATAGGACCTGATGTCTGTTTGATATTAACACCGATTTCCGCAGCAATAATATGGGCCAGCGTGGTCTTTCCCAGACCAGGAGGCCCGTAAAGCAAAACATGATCCAGGGACTCGTTTCTCTGTGTCGCCCCTTTCACATACGTTTTAAGGTTTTCAACCCGCTGCTTCTGGCCAATAAATTCATTGAAAACAGAGGGTCGTAAATTGGTCTCAAATTTTACTTCTTCAGGATCAGGGCTTCTACCGGTTACACTCAATGGATCGGATATCGTTGAGGTCATGGTTATAATCAGAATCGACTGATTTTCTTTAGCAGCAATTTAAACAATTCCTCGAACGACGTGGTTTCCGGGTTCTCTTTGAGGGTTTTATTCACATGATCCGTCACTGATTTGACAGGATATCCCAGGTTCACCAGCCCGGAAATTAAATCGTCCCGTAATTGAACCGTCTCTTCCTTTTGCTCTTCTTCCAATTCCAACTTCCCGGTCAGCTCCAGGATAATGCGTTGGGCGGTCTTTTTACCGATACCCGGGATGGAACTGATTTTGTTCGTATCCCCATTGTTAATGGCATCTACCAGTTCATTGGCTGAGAAAGCTGAAATAAGGGAGAGGGCGGTTTTACCTCCCACACCTGATATGGAAATGAATTTTAAAAAAAACGCTTTTTCCATGGGGGTTAAAAAGCCGTAGAGTATCATCTGATCCTCTTTAACCCTCAATACTGTATGTAGTAAGACTTCTTTCTCTTTTTTAATGGTAGAATAATCGGAAACCGGGACCAGCACCTGGAGGATTTCGCCGCTCCCCGTTTCTACATGAACCTGGCCAGGGGAAATATCAAAAATGCGACCTTTTATAGCAGAGATCATTTTATTTTTTTCCTTTTAAACTTTTTAAACCCATCATCATTTATCGAACCCACTCATCATTCAACATTTAATACTTAATAGATGGCAGTACGCGACGGCCAGTGCATCGCTTTCATCGGTGCCCAATGTCGTCTCTTTAATATTCAAAAGGATTTTTACCATTTTCCCTACCTGGAACTTGGCAGCACTGCCGCTTCCAGTGACCGCTCCTTTCACCTCCCCTGGGGAATAGGATTTCAATCGAATCCCCCGCACCAGTAGGGAGCCCAATACCACCCCCCTCACTTTGGCCAGCACATTCATGGACTTGACATTCTTTCCCATAAAACCTTCCTCAATTGCAGCACTATCAATGGGAAACTTTTGATAAAGGCCTTCCAACCACTGCCACAAGGTCTTCATTTTTAAGTAAAAATCCTTCTCTTTCAATTTGATCTCTTCTGAATGCACATACAGTATCTTGTTATTCTCTTTCTTGAGAATTCCAACGCCAAAACTTATTGATCCGGGATCAAATCCAATGACCATCATGAATCATCAGGATCACATTCCGCATCAGTTATTTTTATGGTAAGCTTCAATATCTTTTTCAGAAATATCGAAATTTGACCATACATTCTGTACATCATCCAGTTCTTCCAATTTTTCAGCCAGTTTGAGCATCTGTTCCGCCTGTTTGCCCTCCAGTTTCACATAAGTGGAGGGAATCATAGCGATTTCTGCGGATTCGGTGGGAATATTTTTTGCCTTTACAGCCTGGAGTACGCTGTCATAATCCTCCACCGTGGTGGTGATTTCATAGTTTCCCTCATCGGTTTTCATATCCTCCGCACCGTTATCCAGCACCACCTCCATTAATTCATCCTCTTCAACGGCATCTGTCGAAACAATAATCATTCCTTTTCTGTTAAACATCCAGGCAACGCATCCTTTCTCACCCAGGTTACCGTTGTATTTACTAAAGACATACCTCACATCTGCAACCGTTCGCTTTTTATTATCCGTGAGGCATTCCACCAGTACCGCCACACCACCGGGGCCGTAGCCTTCATAAGTAACCCCTTCATAATTAACGCCTTCCAGCTCTCCGGTTCCTCGCTGAATGGCTTTTTTAATATTATCCGACGGCATATTCACCGCTTTGGCAGCATCTATGGCATGTCTTAAAGCAGCATTGGACGCAGGGTCACCTCCACCGGTCCTGGCAGCAAAGGTAAGTTCCCGGATGTGACGGGTAAATGTCTTTCCCCGTTTCGCATCCGCTGCTGCTTTTTTATGCTTTATGGAATGCCATTTTGAATGACCTGACATGGTTTATCTCCTTAACCTGATTATTTTTAATTCTTCCGATAAATATGTATTTTTAAATTCTTTCCTGGCCTCTTTCAACATCCTCTTTATATCTTTGTCCGAATAACCGTGACTGTAATGAAACAAAAATAATTTCTTTACCTCACATTTGATTGCATTGGCCACTGCCATTGAGACAGTACTGTGACCGAATCCTTTTTTTGAATTCTCGTTGGAATTATAATCCGCATCAAAATATTGGGAATCATGGATTAAAATGTCAGCTCCTTTTATAAATTCCAGGTATTTTTTTTCAAATCCATTGGGGGACTCCACATCCGTGGCATATACGATACGTTTATTTTTTATATTTATTCTGTAGATCAGAACGCCAGCATGGGGATGAGAATTCTCTTTTATATAATCAACACTGAATCCCTTATCAATTTGAACCGTTTCCGGCTCATCCGGGTTTAATGGGATAAAATTAACGTTTGCTTTGATCCCCTGATTTCCAATGGGAGAAAGGGGCTGATTAAATAGAGAGTAAACGGTATCCTCGAATGAGATATTTTTACCATTATCGCAGTAAATATTGAGTTCAAATGTTTCATCAAAAACCGGCTCAAAGGAGGGAATACCCTGTATATGATCGATGTGCAGGTGGGTTAAAAAAAGGTCGGCTTTTTTTATATGGGGTTTAATCTCGTTTAGATAATTGCCAATATTGAAGATACCGGTCCCGGCATCCAGGATGATGATTTTATCATCCCTTTCAATAAGAATCGAAGCCGTATTACCGCCATATTTACTGACGTTCTTGTTGGGAACAACAGGATAGCTACCTCTTACTCCATAGAAAACCAGGTTTGTTTCAGACATTCATTTAATAAAAATTTTCCAATATTTTATAGACGCATAATTCGCCGCACATTGAACATGCATTGGTGGCAGAACCTCTTTCCTTCCGGATTTTACGGAATTTTTCAGGGTCCATACAGATTTTTTCCTGTAGGTCCCAATCCAGGTCTCTTCTGGCTTCTGCCATCTTGTTATCCCTATCGATAGCACCGGGTATACCTTTTGCAATATCTCCTGCATGGGCGGCAATTCGTGAGGCAATGATACCTTCTTTGACATCTTCTTCATCCGGCAGCCCCAGGTGCTCAGTGGGCGTTACGTAACAAAGATAATCCGCCCCTGCAGATGCAGCAATCGCACCGCCCACAGCAGATGTAATATGATCATAACCAGGAGCAATATCAGTGACAATGGGACCCAATACATAAAAAGGGGCTTCATCGCAGATGGATTTCTGCAATTTAATATTCATTTCAATCTGGCCGATCGGAAGGTGGCCAGGGCCTTCTACCATTGCCTGAACACCGGCTTCTCTGCACCGTTTGACCAGTTCACCCAGGGTTAACAATTCTTCCATCTGCCCCCAATCACTTCCATCCGAGAGGCATCCGGGACGCAATCCGTCACCCAATGACATCGTGACATCATACTTGCCAGCGATCTCCAGTATCCGATCGAAATGCTCATAAAAAGGATTTTCTTTTTTGTTATGCAGCATCCAGCCAGTGATAATAGAACCGCCCCTGGAAACGATACCGGCTCTTCTTTGTTGTTTTTTTAATTTTTCAACTGCTCTCATGGTCAACCCGGCATGCAGAGTCATAAAATCCACACCATCAATCGCCTGGGTCTCGATATACTCCAGCATCCCATGGATGGTCATTTTAACGAACGTCCCACCCTTTTCAGCAACATCTTTTGCCATCTGGTAGATTGGCACATTGCCAAATGGAATGGTAGACCTTTCAATCAAAGCGCGCCTTATTTCTGTAACATCTCCGCCGGTGCTTAGATCCATAACTGTATCTGCTTGATATTTCACCACCATATCGATCTTTTTCAATTCATCCTCGATTTTGTCAAAATCACCGGAGGTACCGATATTGGCATTGACTTTTGTCTTTAAAAATTTACCAATCCCAATGGGGTCCAGGTTCTTATGATTTATATTGGAAGGAATAACCACTTTTCCTTCAGCGATTAATTGTCTTATTTTTTCTTCATCAATAGATTCCTTGGCAGCCACTATTTTCATCTGGTCAGTAATAATACCTTTTTTCGCATTTTCAATTTGTGTCATTATTACCTCATTTTTTCATTCAGTATTAAATATTATAATATTTTTGATCTTAAATCAAGAGGAAAACTGAATGAGGTTTTCTAAACTTAGCCTAAATTTTCAAATTTACAAGTAACTATTCAGTTTTCAGAAGTAAAATGCTATTATGCGTTCATGATTGAACGAGCCTCAGGGAGGTGTCACCTCTTCCTAAGGACACCGGACGGGCGAGTGAAACATGAACGGCATGACAAATTATTCGAAAACTGAACAGTTACATCTACAACGCTTGATATTAGAATTGAAGTATGCTATTATTCAATTTCCAGATTTTGCCGGGGTGGCGGAATTGGCAGACGCACGGGACTTAAAATCCCGGGCCCAATAGGGCGTGAGGGTTCGATTCCCTCCTCCGGCAGATAATCAATAGACATTAAGATCTAAAAATTAACAATTGATTATTAACCATTGACCATTAACAATTTATAATCGCCCACTAATAACACGATAGTAGAGATTTCTCACACCAGCAGGCAGTGCCAGCTCCATCCCCTCGAGAAATAAAATGTAAAAAAAGATAGAACTCAGATCAAGAAAAAAACTTTTCTTAAAAGTTCCCCTCAACCTGAGTTCTTCTGTAAATCTCCTTAAACTGGGTTCAGGGAGTTCCTATTTCACCCGGTAACTGATACCACCATAAATTTTGAACCAGGTACCGGTGTCCTCAGCGAAAATCAGTTTCAGAGTACCGCCAAACATAAGAGCCAATTTGTCATTGAGAACATATTCGATACCGCCGCCGCCTGCTATTCCGAAGTCTGATGAAGTGACGGAAATACTATATCCAGCCCCTGATGCCGAGGCTTTAACAGTTGTATAGTGAACACCTGCTTTTGCAAAGATATTCAGTGTGTCGGATGACTTATGCTTATAAACAGCATACAGGTTAATACCATATGCTGAATCATTGACACCCTCAATTCCATCAGGGTTGGGACTAAAATAGTAATCGAACAAAAGTTGTCCATAAATATGGCTGGTAATTTGCATTTCCGCGCCAATATCAAAAAACAGGCCCTCAAAATCCGCAAGGGCAAAACCGAGTCCGCCAAATACATTCATCTTTTTCCCTTCATCGGCAGAAAGGTTTAATGTAAAAGCAGCCGTAAACACAATGAGCATAACTAAAATCAATGTTTTCTTCATATTTTTCTCCCATGTTTTTAAATTTTAATGGGATATTATAAAATACCTAAAAATCAAAAGTCAAGAAAAAATAAAATTTTTATCATTTGACTTTTCGCGTCAATTTGTTAAAATACAAATTAAATGTATTCGATAACTCAGATAACTTTCTTTTATCTATCCAGTTTTTGGATTGGATTTTTGCTATGCATTCCCATTGGTCCTGTAAATCTTGAGATTTTCCATACTGCAATAAAAAAGCAATATCCCCAGGCCATTGCTGTAGCCATCGGTGGCGCACTGGGAGACGCTATATGGGCATTGGTGGCTTTTTATGGAGTCTCCCCCTTTACAAAGTCCTATTATTGGGAAGCCGCTTTCCTGCTGGCAACAGCTACTATTACCTTTGTTCTGGGTGTCTTTGCCTTAAAAGATTCCAGATTTATCAAAAAAAAAGAAGAAGAGATGGTAAGGAAGATCAGACGAAAACGATGGGCGTTTCTTAAAGGACTAACAATGGTGTTGGTCAATCCACTGGGCATTATATCGTGGATGATCTGTCTCCAATTTCTTAGAAGGCTTAACATTTATATTCCACTTCAGTTAAAGCATGAAATCACGTTTTTCTTAGTGGTTACAGCGGGTGCAGCTTCCTATTTTTTATTGATCGTTTTTATTACCAACAAAATGAAGCATATATTCAATACCCAGAGAACCTATAAGATAACCAAAGGACTGGGATTTATACTGATTGGTCTGAGTATTTATTTTTTATATAATGCAGCTAAAGCCTTCTTTTTTAACACCCATGTATTCTCGCTGCCCCAGTAGTAAAATTGGATCACAATCACCCGTTAGAGCCTCGTTCTTTTTGCTTTTTTGAATTTTTTTGGGTGAACACCAAAATAGTTTTTAAATAGGGTAATAAAATAGTCAGCTCTGGAAAAGCCCACTTTCTTTGCCAGGTCATCCATTGTCATATCTCTATCTTTTTTCAATAACATAACCGACCGAAACATCTTTTCACCGGTGATAAATTCATTTAATGTAATATCTTTATCTCCTTTAAATATTCGAGATAGATAGGAAGGATTAACACCGAAGTTAGCAGCGATATTAGCTACTTTAAGCACTGCCAGGTCTGACGTTTTTCGTGTTAGCACAAAATCCACCACACGATCAGAAATTTTTGTTCTTCTCATTGTTTACCTCTGTAAAATAATTACGCTTTATTACATTTTTGCCAGGATACAATTATACCATAATAACACTTTATATGAAAACATCAAAATTTGCCCCTCCGTCATCTATAGATGGCGATAACGCGTTACGCGTTATGGGTTGCGGGTTTACGAGGTGAATCACCTAAAAATCTTTGTATAAAAGTTACCTCTAAAGCTCTTTTACCTCGCAACAAGTAACGCACAAAACGCAACGAGGCTCACCACCAGTTCTTAAAATCAGAGGGGATTTGGGCTTGCAAATCCTCAATCATCACCAAACGTCTCAATTTCACCTTCACTTTATAGACGATGCTCAATCCCAAATATCGCACTACCAAATAGGCTTTATTAGAACGCCGGCAGTTAGTAAGAGTAAAAAAAATAGAATTCTCCTTTAGGAACTTTTTCTTGCCTTGTACACTTCTCTTTCCTAATTTAAATGTCACCTTTTCACCTCTAAGCATATTAATAAAAGTGCAATTAAATATATTAAAATTATAGCCTTAAAATATTAATTTTTTTAAGTAAAAGATTGATAAAATCAATATTTTATGCCATATATATTAAAAAAATCAAGGTGAGTAGGAAAAATGACGCAAAGGTGGCAGGAATTAACAAAACAAAGGAATTTCAAAAATGTTTAATCTGTTTATTGCAATGCTTTCAATTTTCATGGATGTGGTACGCTGTTTGTTTATATTTTCCCCTGCTGATATCATTATGGAAAATATTGTATTACGTCAGCAGGTAAGGAACTTCAAGAGGGAAAATCCAAGGCCGCGTATCAAGCGTTTTGACAGGATATTTTGGGTCTGTATACACTGCTTATGGAGCAAATGGAAGGATGCTCTTATAGTGGTAAAACCCGAGACTGTTGTCAGATGGCATCGCATTGGTTTCAGGATTTACTGGAGATTTATTTCAAATAGATATAAATATAGAGGAAGAAAAAAGATAGATAGAGAAACCCGTGATCTTATTCGACAAATGTCCAAAGAGAATCCAAC
>Ga0180438_10007337_pt1 | contig 14411 bp, 11 predicted proteins | sample SS_ome_12_FD_132455 | JGI IMG/M metagenome (GOLD analysis project Ga0180438, IMG submission 132455) | Hypersaline lake sediment archaeal communities from the Salton Sea, California, USA - SS_3_D_2 metaG | ecosystem: Environmental > Aquatic > Non-marine Saline and Alkaline > Hypersaline >...
CGTCGAGGACGTGAAGGGCTTTCGCAGCGTGCTGGGCGCGGCGATTAGGATCGCCTCTGAGGGCCATCTGGTCACGATGGGCATTGTGCCCGACAGCCCCGAGACAGGCTATGGCTACATCGAGCGCGGCGAGCTGCTGACGCAGGTGGATGGGCACGACGTGTACCGCGTGGTGCGTTTCACCGAAAAGCCGGACCAAGCCACTGCCGAGGCCTTTGTGCAAGCCGGGCGCTACTTCTGGAACGCTTCCATCTTCGTCTGGCGGGTCTCTTCCATCCTGGCTGAGGTGCGGCGGCTGTTGCCCGATCTGCACCGCGGCCTGATGGCGATCCAGCCGCGGCTGGACACGCCCGGTCAACAGGAGGCCCTGGCGCAGCTGTGGGAGTCGGTCAGCCCCGTCTCCATCGATGTGGGCGTTATGGAGAAGGCTGGTGACGTTGTGGTCATCCCGGCGGACATTGGGTGGAGCGACGTGGGGTCGTGGACATCTGTTGCCAGCCTGGGCCAAGCGGATGTCGAGGGCAACGTGGTGGACGGCCAGGGGCTGCTGCTGGAGTGCACGGACAGCTATGTGCGCAGCTCGGGGCGTTTGGTCGCGGCCCTGGGCTTGCGCGGTATGATCGTCGTTGACACGGGGGACGCGGTGCTGGTGTGTCCCAAGAGCCGCGCCCAGGAGGTCAGGAAGATGGTTGACCTGCTCAAACGCCAGGGTAAGGACGAGTATCTGTAGCATTCAGGCGCGCTGTGGTGGGTGCGCTCATGCGGCTTGGGTGTCCATCAGCCAGGGACAGGCGTCCTTGGCTGTCTTCACGTCAGGTGTGGTGTGCTGCGGAGGTAGTTGCTTGATCGCTGAAATCGTGACCATTGGAACGGAACTGCTGCTGGGTGAGATCGTTGACGCCAACGCGGCGCACATCGCACGGGAGCTGGCGCTGATTGGTGTCGATCACCTTATCACGACCACGGTGGGGGACAATGAGGCCAGGATCACGCAGATACTGCAGCAGGCCCTTTCCCGCTCCGATGTGGTGATCACCACCGGAGGCCTGGGTCCTACGGTGGACGATGTGACCCGTGAGGCCGCTGCCCGGGCCACGGGACGCGAGCTGGTCCTGAGCCAAGAGCTGATGCAGCAGATCGAGCGCTTTTTCTTCAGCCGCGGCTACACCATGACCGACAACAACGCGCGGCAGGCCCTCTTGCCAGAGGGGGCGATCACGATCGAGAACCCTGTGGGCACAGCGCCCTCCTTCATCGTAGAAGTGGGGGCAAAGGCGCTGATCTGTCTCCCCGGTGTGCCGCGGGAGATGGAGTATCTGCTGCGGGCGCGCGTGCTGCCCTATCTGAGCGAGCGCATGGGAGCGGGCGCAGTGATCCTGGGACGCTGGGTGCACACAGTCGTTATTGGCGAGAGCACCGTAGGTCAGGCCATTGACGATCTGATGCACAGCGAGAACCCCACGGTGGGCACTCGCGCCCATCCGGGGCAGACCGATGTGTGCATCACGGCCAAGGCGGACAGTGCTGAGCGGGCCCGACGGTTGCTTGACGAGATGGAGCAGCAGGTGCGCCAACGGCTTGGCGACGTGGTGTACGGGACGGACGGGGAGACGCTGGCACAGGTGGTGGTCGACCAACTGCTGGCCCGCAGGCAGAGGCTGGCGCTGGGGGAGACCAGCACCGGTGGGCGAGTGGCGCGCGACCTATTGGCGGTTCCAGGCGGTGCAGAGACGCTGGCGGGCATTCGGATTGGGCTGGACGGCTCAATGTTGGCGCAACAGATGGGGTTGCAGACCACTGCCACAGGAGAGGGCCTGGCGCAGGCGATTGCGCAGGCGCTGCACGGAGCCTACGCAGCCGACCTGAGCGTAGCGATGATCGATGCCGGTGAGGAAGATGCGCCGTCCCATGTGGCGCTGGCCCATCCGCAGGGCGTGAAGGTGCGCACGTGGCCTTCCCGTGGCTATTCAGAGCACGCTGTGGCTCGCACCTCGCACTATGCCTTGGACATGGTGAGGCGATGGCTGATGGCCGGCCACTAGAGTTGGGACGGCGCGCGTGTTGCGCAGTGTGGCTGCTCTATGACTGGCTGCTGCCGCGGAACTGGCTGCGCACGAATTGACCCACCCACGGGTAGTCGAAATCCGCCCCATAGTATGTCTGGTAGGCGGCGTAGACGCCATAGACCAACTCGGCCAGCGGCAGCACTATCAGCAGCGGGATCAACACCACCGCCAGTGGAATCAAGCAGATGGTGAGCGCGCTGAGCAGGATGGCCAAGCCGCCGATAAAGGTCACAGGCACGAGCAGCAGCTGGAATACCACGGCCTGCAGCGCCTGGGTGGCCACATACTCTGAGCGCTCCTTGTAGGACAGCCAGATCAGCAGTGCCACGACGATGCCCGCCAAACCTGAGGTGGCAAAACCGAGCAATACGCTGGCGTGGGCAAGCGCGGCCATGTTCATTTCCTCGTTGCTCAGATGCTCCGCGCGCTGGCGCTCGCTGGGGGCAGCAGTGGCCTCCTCCGCGAGGGCCTGCTCTTGTTCGACGCTTTCTTGCTTCTCGCTCATAGCACATCCTCTCTACCGTATTCTGTGCCCTTGCACTCATGATACGCACGACGCAGCCAAGGGTTTCAAGTTGACAATCTGTGCTGACAGCACTATAATGCGGCTGTTCAATGCCCGCGTGGTGGAATTGGTATACACGGCAGGTTGAGGGCCTGTGCCCATTGGGCGTGGAGGTTCGAGTCCTCTCGCGGGCATCTGTGGCAGCGAGTACCTCTCGGGGAAGCGGCCATCTTCCTGACTCAGGCTTGTGCTCCGTCGATGATCCCTCTGCTAGACTTGTCCTGTTGCGGTTCCGCGTTGGCCCCAGAGCCAGTCCGCCCTCCGCTGTCAGGTTGGGGGGATGCTCTGTGTGCACCCGCGGCCAGGCCAGGTTTACATATGCGCGCGGCAGGGACTGTTATCCACATTTGACTTTTGCCCAAAGCCTGATAGAATTGTGAACGAATCTTCACCTATTGACAGAACGCTAGCCGTTGCAGAACCTCCCCAGTATGAAGAGAGCCTCACTTGACCGTGGATTCGGCCAATTGTGATTGTTGCGCGCACCGCAAGCCCGGTGCGCAGCAATAGCGATGAACTGGATACGGCTCAAGAGCTTCGCAATGGACCTCAGAGCAGCACAAACCGTGCTTCCGTGTGCCACCGTGCCTCACTGGCCGGTCATGGCGCGTCCTCGTACGGAACCCGCAGTGGAGTTTGCAAGTGAACATTGTTGAACTAGAAACGAAAACCCTCACCGAGTTGCAAGATCAGGCTCGTGACCTTGACGTGTCGGGCTACAGCCGCCTCAAGAAGTCAGATCTGATCTTCCGCTTGCTGCGTGCCAACGCCGAACGCCAGGGCTATATCTTTGGCGGCGGCGTGTTGGAGATCATGCCTGACGGCATTGGTTTCCTGCGTGCGCCAAGCTTGCTGCCCGGCCCTCAGGACGTCTATGTGTCGCAGTCGCAGATTCGGCGCTTTGGACTGCGCACGGGCGACATGGTCATCGGGCAGGTCCGCGCCCCGAAAGAATCAGAAAAGTACTTTGGCCTGCTGCGCGTGGAGGCCGTCAATGGCTTGGACCCCGAGGCATCGAAGGACCGGCCGAACTTTGAAGATCTGACGCCTATCTTCCCCACTGAGATGTTCGACCTGGAGACGCGGCGGGACATATTGGCCATGCGTCTGATAAACCTCGTCGCACCGATCGGGCGCGGGCAGCGCGGGCTGATCGTGTCTCCACCCAAGGCAGGCAAGACCACGGTGCTGAAGGAGATTGCCAACGCCATCACGCACAACTACAGCGACGTGCACCTGATGGTGTGTCTGATCGGCGAGCGGCCCGAGGAAGTGACCGATATGGACCGCTCGGTTGAAGCTGAGGTGATCAGCTCGACCTTTGACGAGCCGGTGCAGGCGCACACGCGCGTTGCCGAGTTGGCGCTGGAGCGCGCCAAGCGGCTAGTGGAGACTGGAAGGGATGTCGTCATCCTGCTCGACAGCATCACCCGGCTGTCTCGCGCCTACAACCTGATCGTTAGCCCCAGCGGGCGCAGCCTGTCCGGCGGTTTGGATCCGGTGGCACTGTACCCGCCGAAGCACTTTTTCGGTGCGGCACGCAATCTCGAAGAAGGCGGCAGCCTGACGATCATCGCTACGTGCTTGATCGACACCGGCAGCCGCATGGACGACGTTATCTACGAAGAGTTCAAAGGCACTGGCAACTTGGAGTTGCATCTCAACCGCAAGCTCTCCGAGCGCCGGATCTTCCCGGCCATTGACATTGAGCGCTCTGGCACACGCCGTGAGGAGCTCTTGCTGTCCAAAGAGGACCTGGCCAAGGTGTGGCTGCTGCGACGCATGATGTCGGCCCTAGGTGGGCTGGAATCCGTCGAGCTTGTGCTGCAGCGCCTGGAAAAGACCAAGAACAACGCAGAGTTTCTGGCAACACTGAACAAGGACTTTTAATGGGTTCTGACGACATCGCTGAGGGCGGCGCAGACCCGCACGCTGCCCAGCCGGACGACACCTGGTTGAAGCTCGAATCGGCCTTGGGTTCCACCATCCCGGCTGCCTCACTGCCGAGACTGGCGACGCACTTTTGCTTTGTTTTCGTCGTGCTCGCCGGGCTGCTGATTGGCAGGACCGTCCTGTGCGATGGCCGCACAACTCCGTGCGCATTGCCTGAGCAGCCACCTGATCCCACCGCAGTGCCTTGCATCGAGCCCCATGGCGGGATCGGCGGCGAGATGGACGAGCCGCTGATCTGTGCCGTGGTGCCGCGCACCACCATCCCGCGGCGCTATCGCGTCGACCCCATCACCTACACCGTCCAGCCCGGCGACAATGCCTCAGGCATCGCCGACAAGTTCGGGATCAGTGTAGAGACCATCCTGTGGAACAATGGCAAGCTGGAAGTCAACCCCGACTACCTCGATCTGGGCGATGTGCTAACGATCCTGCCCGTGTCTGGCGTCTACCACACGGTGGTGGAGGGCGACACACTGGAGGGCATCGCTGAGCAGTACAAGGCCAACGTGGAGGACATCATTGCCTACGAGGGCAACTACCTAGAAGAGCCTTATGGGATTGAGGTTGGCCAGAAGCTGATTGTGCCGGGCGGGCGCAAGCCGTACCAGGTGCGCCATGTGGTGGCTTGGGACGGGCCTATCCCGGCGGGAGCTAGCCGGGGCAGCGGCACCTTCGGTTGGCCAATGAGCGGCTGGATCTCACAACGCTACCACGAATACCACCCGGCGGTGGACATCGCCGGCCCGCAGGGCACGCCCATCAAGGCAGCCGACTCGGGCTATGTAGCGGTTGTTGGACGCAGCGACACGGGCTATGGACGCTATGTACTGATCGACCATGGCAACGGTTTCCAGACGCTCTACGCGCACTTTAGCGTCATCGTTGTCGAGGTGGGCCAGTCCGTGGCCAAGGGACAGACCATCGGACTGTGCGGCAGCACCGGCAAGTCGACCGGGCCGCATGTGCACTTTGAAATCAAGCTGAACGGCGTACGCAGGAACCCGTTGTTGTACCTCAAATAACCCACCGGCTGCACCTGCTCGGTGCAGCCGCGAGTCAGCTACTTCGGAGCCGCACTGGCGCAACGGTGCGGCTCTTGTTGTTCGCCACGGATTCTTCCGCAGGCCCATAAGCCAAGCGCTGCCCATGCGTCATGAGAGGTAGGAACACACGTACCTGTGTGTTCACAGGCAAGTGTATCGCGAGAGGGAAAGAAAGGAGGGGAGATGGGCAAACAAGGGAGTAAATGGCACCGTCCGGCTATCATCGTCATGATTGTATCGTTTGTGCTCTTTGCGGGCGTGCTGCCCAGCCGCTTGGGCATCGACAGCCATGCTCAGGATGGCTCGCGGACGGTCACTTTTCGCCAAGGCGAGGCGGGATACCTAGGCTGCTCCGACACGCGTATTTCTGAGGAGCGACCCTACTCCAATCTAGGTGATGGCGAACTGATCATTGGCATGAAGGGCCGGGTGGCCACGCTGATCCGCTTTGACGTGTCAAGCATCCCCAGCAATGCCACTGTGCAGGAGGCGGAGCTGGGCCTGTTTGTGTACAACTACGGGCAGCGCATGGGCCCCATCGAGGCTGCGGCATACCAGGTGATCCGTCCCTGGAAGGAGATGGAGGCGACCTGGTACAAGGCCACCAACGTGGACAACTGGGGATTGCCGGGCTGTAATGACACCTACACGGACCGCAGCGGCACGGCGCTGGACAGCGACACAATACACAGCCGCGAGCTGTGGTACACCTGGGACGTGACCTCGGCGGCGCAGGATTGGGTGCAGGATGCGGCTTCAAACAAGGGTGTTGTGGTCAAGCAGACCAACCTCGACGTGGGCGGCGAGTTCGATATCTGCAATTCCGAGGCCCTGGGTAACGAGTGCCGGCCCTACCTGACCGTCACCTACTCGCTGGTACCGCCCACACCCACCCGTTCGCCAACGCCCCCTGGTCCACCCACGCCCGCACCCTTGCCCTGTGTGGGAACGCCTGAGCCTGAGGCCATCCTGTTGGTGCTGCAACAAGGTGTGGACTATGACGGGGCTGAGGATACGTGGCTCAACTTTGACGATCGCAGCACGCGGCGCGCCAGCGACTGGTACATGCTGGTCGGGTACAAACAGCATTTCAGTGGGCTAATCAAGTATGATGTATCGCTTGTCCCACGGGGTTCGCGCATCGTCTGCGCGGCCTTGTCGGTGTTCGCCGAGCGCTGGAGTGGTGGCACGCTGGACGTCGGCGCCCACGTAGTGACGCGGCAGAACGTGGTGCCAGAGGCGACCTGGACCTGGGCGACGTCGCTGCTACCATGGCAAATGGGCGGCTGCAACGGCCCTGACGACCGCCTCCAGTCGCCCGAGTCCACCGTACGAGTGCACACCATCTACCACTGGTACAACCTGGACCTAACACGCGCCGTGGACGGCTGGGTCAACGGCTGGTTGGACAACCATGGTGTGTCACTGCAAGCGGTTGATCCGTTTGACACCGACACGGTGTGGTTCACGGCCTCCGATGACGACCAGGTGATCATCCGGCCCAAACTGGTTATCCTGTACGTGCCTCCGGCGGGGTTTGAGCCCACCGCAACGCGCACGGCTACGCGCACACCCACGCGGACGGCAACGCCGCTTCCCACAGCGACGGCGACGCGGACGGCGACACCCCTTCCAACGGCTACGCCGACGTCGACCGAAGAGCCTGTGCAGCCACTCGTTCCGGGCAGCAGCCTATCCCTGCAGCAGGGTGCTGACGGCTATGCTGGGTGTTCCGACACCCGCATCAGCGCCGAGGCCCCTACAGCGCACTTTGCGGGGAGCGAGCTAAAGGCTGGCGCGCAGGGGGAGATCGCAGCCCTGCTATGCTTTAACCTATCCAGCCTTCCCAGACAGGCCACCATCACCTCGGCGCAGCTGTATGCCTATGCCTATCACCGGGAGGGAGCGGCAGAGGTCCGTCTGGGCGCCTATGCGGTTAGGCGACCCTGGACCGAGCAGGGCGCCAGTTGGAACGAGGCCAGCGCCGGCGTGCCGTGGGGCACCGCGGGCTGCAACCACACCTTCAGCGACCGCGCCAGCCAACCGACTGATGAGGTGCGAGGCCGAAGCACAGGCTGGTACACGTGGTCGGTCAGCGAAGATGTGCAGCGCATGGTGAGCGATCCGGGAACAAACGCCGGCTGGTTGATCCGACAGATGGATGATGTCCCGGGCGTGGTGTCTTTCTATGCCTCGGAGGGCGATCGGGCCAGCTACCGGCCCAAGCTGGTGGTGGAGTACTCCTACTGAGTTGAGCCGAGCAATACCCAGAAGGAGAAACGGCATTCCTCTGTAGCACCGTTTCTCCTCCTCTCCCTGTGGCAAGGGACGGGACGCACCCCCCGTCCCTTGCTCGCTTTGGGGCCTGGTGCAGGCCGAGACTGCCAAGAGAAGATGGGCTTGGGATAGTAGAGGTCGCAGTTGCGGCGCGCACGCGGCCGCGCTACAATCCATCTCGACAAGCACTTGATGGCAGCAGAGGTGACGATGACCAAAGACGAGAGCGCCCACGCCGCGGTGACGTACCGGCCGATCGGTGTGATCCACTCGCCTTACACCGAACGGCACGGCATGCCGATTCAGGCCTCCTTCGCAGAAGGTGCGGCGGGCACGGTGGAGGTACAATCGGAGTACGCCGCTGGCCTGCAGGACCTACAGGGATTCTCACACATTGTGCTGATCTATCACTTTCACCTGTCGAAAGGCTATGCCCTGCGAGTGCAACCCTTTCTCGAGGACAGCGAGCATGGCGTCTTTGCCACGCGCGCACCGCGACGGCCCAATCCTATCGGCATCTCGGTGGTACGGCTGGAGCGCGTCGAGGGCTATGTGCTGCACGTCAGCGGCGTCGATGTCGTCGATGGCACGCCTTTGCTGGACATCAAACCGTACGTGCCACGATTTGACGACCGCAGTGACGCCCGTAGCGGCTGGCTAGAGGGACGCATCGATGTGCAGAGGGCTCAAAGCGCGGACCAACGGTTCTCAGAGCAAGACCAAGCCTGCGAGACTAGCTAGGCCGTGAGCGCGGCCATGGGCATGCGCATCTGACGCCCTGACGAAGGTCTGGCCTAGGGTTGCAGGTAGCCGTAGATGTGGTAGCCGTAGCCTAGGCGACGATCTTGCCACACGAACAGATACCCTGTGCCGTCGGTGTTGGTAGCGGCAGCCACCTGGTGTTGGATGTATGGCGCCGCACACATGGTGAAGCGGTCCTGTAACGCTGCGGACCCGGGAAGCAGATGGCCACCCTCAAGGTCATCGCTGGCTGGCCAGGCCAGGACATAGCGCCCAGAGCCGCGGTCGAACGCAAGGGCTGCCTTCTCATCGATCTCGCTGCGGGCGCTGACCTGCCCATCTCCATCGTCTACCCTGCCAGCGCCTAACGATAGCGGCACCGCGCCACCGAGCAACTGGCCTTGCTGCGAGACTTGCTGCGCGTAGAACTGAGGGTGCAGCGGGTCACTGCCGTAGTCAGCCCAAGCGACCAGGTAGTCGTGGGTACTGCTGCAGTAGGTCACGGCTGGCCGGCGCTGGTCGCCACGCATCTCGCAAATGGGCATCTCGCTCAGCACCACACCGTCGGCAGACAGGCGACAGCCATAGATGTCGTAGCGGATGTTGGGGCGATGGTCATCCCACACCACCAGGTACTCATTGGCGTAGGGGCTGTAGGCGACCGCAGGGAAGTTCTGCTGCCTCGGCGCACTGCAGATCAAGAAGCTGCCCCCGATTCTGCCTCCATGGCCCGCCAGCAGTTGGCCGTGTACGTTGACTACACCGTCGCGCCACACTACCAGGTAGCGGTCATCCTGGCTGTTGTAGGCAATGTCCGGCTCCAGCTGCCAGTCCATCGTGTCGCAGATAGACAGGACCGCTCCGAGCTTGTTGCCATCCCAGGACAGCCGCTGACCACGGATGTAGTTGCTGCCTGCTAAGTTGGCCTCTCCGGTGCCGTCCTGCCACACCACGAGGTACTCGTCCGAACGGCTGTTGTAGGCCACCCGCGGGCGCTGCTGTACGAGATTGGCGACGCTGACGGCGATCTTGCCGCCCAGCTTCGCTCCCGAAGCGTCCATGCGCTGGGCATAGATGTCCGAGTCCTGCTCGTGGGCGTGCCAAACGACCAAATACTCGCCGCGCCTGGAATTGTAGGCCGCAGCCGGTTGCAGCTGTTTCTCACTGTCGGTCGCAATCGCGACTTGGAACGGTCCGCTGGCAGGGCGCGTGGCGGTGGCCGTGGGTGTCCCCACTTCAGTGGGGGTGTGAGTTGGTGTAACTGTGGCCGTTGGCGTCCCCACTTCGGTAGGCGTACACTCTGGCGTGTTTGTGGCAGATGGCGTCCCTACTTCGGTGGGCGTGTGGGTTGGCGTGGTTGTGGGAGATGGTGTGGCCACTTCGCTAGGGGTGCGCGTCGGCGTCAAGGTCCGGGTGGGCGTGGCCGTGCCCGTCCGAGTGGCTGTTGCGATGGCCGTCGATGTAGGCGTGGGCGTGGCCGTTCGAGGCAGGCCAGCGTCAAAGACGCGCAGCAGCATGGGCAGATACAGACGCAGGCGCACGACAAAGGGCGTGGTGGTCGCTGTGCGGGTCGCAGTAGGAGTGGGACCGGCGTAGCTCAGCTGAGTAAGCGAATGTGTCCAGGTATGATTCCCGGCTTCCACCATCCAGGAGTAGTCAGTGAGGTAGTGAGACCCGTAGGAGGGGTTCATGTACATGACCTTGTTGCCGCTGTCGTCGTTGTAGCCATCTACTAGCAGGAAGTGGCCTCCACCGCTCTCCCAAGCCCAGCGGGCCCACACCGGGCGGCCGGCGTTGATCTCCGATTGGAGAGAATGGAACGAGGCGGCTGACCACTTGATTTGGCTGTTGACATCCCAATTCGCGAGGATGCTCTGTACGTTGGGAATCAGGTCTGTGGGCTGGTTGCACTCGCCGGGACAGGGATCCGCACAGCAGTCGGAACGGCCCCAGTTGTAGTTGGCGATGAGGCACTGTTCCACCTCCCGTCCGTGGTACAGGAACAGGGCGCGAGCACAGGCCGCCCAGCACCATTGGCTCTGCTCCTGCCGCACGTTGGGAAGATCCAGGTAGCGTGCGCTGGACTGGGAGACGCGCTGGCTGTCAGCGCCCGCGGTGAGCGTCAGTGCCAGCGCGAGGGCCACCAGCGAGAGAACCCAGCCGGTCCGATGCCGCTTGCTCATGACGATGGCTCGTTCGGGGCTCTGCCGCGGCGCCAGAGCACGGCGCTAGCAGTGCTGAATGAGAGAACCAGCAGGACGAGCGGGGCCACGCTTGGCCTGGAGGCTGGCTTGCCAGCCGACGTGCCTCCGCCAGCTGGATGAGCATCATCCGCCTGCCCCGGCAGCTCGTTGAGAGCGCCCTGGAGCATGGGGAGGGCTTTATCGACGCGCGACAGCCGGTCCGAGGAAAGCATTGCTGACAGCTCGGGGGCAACGTGCAGCGGTGCGATGTACTCCCCGCTGGTCGTGCGCACCACCAGGAGGTCGCTGAGCAGTTGCGGCATCTGCACAAGTTGGCATCGTTGGCCAACAATGCCCTGCTGGTCGAGCAGGCGCGGCAGCTGGGCCTCCCATTGACCCAGCGACTTGGCCAGAACAGCGTTTCCCAGCTGGACGGCGCGATATCCCTCCGGCATGCGGTCGACCCACAGCAGCGTCCGCGGCTGGTCGCCGACGAGCACTGGAAAGATCCACTGCTGCGTCGGCTGCAGGAAGGGACCAACGGCACGGCGAGCCACAGCTGACTGCAGGCCGTCGGGTGTCAAGACATGCACCTGATACGCCTTGCCAAGGCGCGCCAGGTTCAGCTCGCTGGCCTCATTGAAGCCAAAGTCGGCAAGCGCTGCGCGGGGCAGCGAAGCAAGGAACTCGAAGAGACCTCTCTGCGCAGCTGCTCGTACCTCCGCGGGCGCCTCTCCTTCCGCGCCCAGGGCAGCGGGGAAGGCCCAGAGGCAGAGGAGGAACAGAACGAGTGACAGCGTGAGGGTGGCAGCGATGCGATGGCGGTTCGGAAGCCCACCCTGGGGGGCGCCCTGACGTCCCCCAGGGCTATGGGCAACGAGCCTCTGCCTATCGTGCCAACAAGTCATCGAGGACACTGCGCAACTCATCCAGCGGAACGATGCCCGCCTGGCCACCGTAGAACACCACAAACTGCGGTGCTGGCTGGAGTTGGTTGCGCTGGGCAATCAGCACGTCTTGCTCGACCTTCTCGGCTGTCTGCTCTTCGGCCAGGCATTGGCCAAAGGCCTCGGCGTCCAGACCCAGCTCATCGGCATAGGCTCCGAGCGCGGCAGTGGTATCTGCGGCTGTGAGCCAGCTGCGGTCGGCAAAGAGCTGGTCGTGCATGGCCAGGAACGCATCCTGGTTGGCAGCACACTCAGCGGCCTGTGCAGCCGTCACGGCTGCGGCGTCACCCGAGGCGGGGAAGTACTTGACCAGGACGCGAACCGTACCGGCATCTACGTAATCCGAGATCAGTCCGGGCCAGACTTCTGCTACATAGTCGGCGGTGGGCTGCGAGGCCAGGTCCAGGAACTCGAGCAGCAGCAAGTCTGCGTCAGCAGAGCCTATGCTGACATCACCCCCATAGGTGCGCGAAGGCACGTTGGGATTGACATCGAAGGCGGTGGCCCCTTCAGGCAGGGGAGTGGGGGTCGGAGGCGGGTGTTCGCCCCGCAGAGCCGCTTCGATGGTCTGCTCGAACACGGCATAGTCCTGAGCACCGGAGAGTAGCCAGTCGTTGATGAAGAACGCCGGCACACCGCTGACGCCCAAAGATAGGCCCAAGTCGAGCTGGCGTTGGATCTCGGGTGCCAGCTCTTCTGACTCGACGCACGCCAGTAGGGCAGCGCTATCAAGTCCGAGCTCTATGGCGTACTCCGTGAATTGCTCCAGGGCGTCTTCTGCACCGGACCATTCGGAGGTGCGTTCGAACAGCAGTTCGTGCATCTCCCAAAAGGCGCTGGCGTTCTGTTTGCCGGCGCAGGACGAAACCTGGGCCGCCTGATTGGCCTGGGGGTGGATGCTCTCCAACGGATGGTGGACAAAGACGTGCTTGACCTTGCCGGTGGCAATGTACGCTTCATACAGAAGCGGGCCCGTCTCCAGAGTGTGACGGGCGCAAAACGGTCACTGGAACTCCGAGTGCTCGTATAGGGTCACCGGGGCATTCGGATCGCCCCTGAAGGGCAGGCCATCGTCGGTGAAGCCGGTCGGGATGCCCTCTGGCTTAGCCGTCGGTGCCGCGGTCGGTGATGGAGTGGCTGTCGGTGACGAACTGCACGCGGACAACAGCGCGAGTCCGAGCAGCAAGCAGGCCAGATGCCTCGTGCGCATGATACCTCCTAGCGGTTTGTGGGCAAACGGATCCGGCTGCAGCGAAAGCAACGCATGCCCTTGGCGGCGAGTTGAAGCCAGCCGTCGCAGCATTCTATCTGCGGCCAGCCGTTTTCACAAATCAGCTGGCCGGCGCGGATCGGAGGCTCTGCTCTGAGCGACTGAAAGCCTCACGGCGCCGGTGATTGCTGGGAGGAGGTGAAGGCTGCATCGACAGGTTTTGGCGCCAAGAGAGGGCGTGTGGTAAACTGTGCCTGTCGAGCCAAGGCCGCAATCGATACACGTGTACCGATGACCCGCAAAGGGCGACGGGGGGTGCCCATGAAACTGATCGTGGCTATCGTGCAGGATGTGGACGCCAAGGGCGTCTTGGATGCGCTGATGGCCGGGGGATATGGTGCAACGCGGGTTAGCACAACCGGCGGTTTCCTGGTGCGCGGCAACACAACGATTCTGGTCGGCGTGCAAGATGAGAAGCTGGCGCACGTCTTGGACATCTTTCGCGACCAGTGCCACGCGCGGCGCGAGTTCGTGTCGCCGGTGGTGCCCTTGAGCGAAGCCGCTGCGGCACGACACTGGGTTCAGCCTCTCGAAGTAGAGATCGGGGGGGCCACGGTGTTCGTGCTGGACGTGGAGCGTTTCGCGCAACTGTAGCCGGGTCGCTCACTCCGGCTGCGATTTCCTCTGCTCTTGACCTCTGAAGGGAGAACTGGGACCGTCTTGTCGGTGGCACGCTGCAGGGACTGGCTGGAGCGGCATTGGCAGTGGCTGGCGATGGGTGCCTTGCTGCCTGTGGCACTGCACGTTCGACTGTATGCTCTGGACTGGGATCGCGGTTTGCTGTTTCACCCGGACGAGCGCCGCATCCTGATGGTGGTGGAAAGCCTGGCCTGGCCGGCGTCGCCGCCCGCGCTGCTCAGCTCCGAGAGCTCTCTAAACCCCCGTTTCTTCGCCTACGGTTCTTTGCCCCTCTATCTGCTGCGGCTGGGTGCCTCCTTGCTTGCTTCGCGCTGGCCGGAGTGGAATTCCTACGCACGATTCTACCTGCTGGGCCGCGTACTGTCGGCGGGATTCGACACGCTGGCAGTGTTGGCGACCTATCTCCTGGCCAAGCGGGTGTTTGACCGGCGCGTTGCGGTACTCTCCGGTGCTTTGGTGGCTTTCTGCGTGCTGCATGTCCAGTTGGCCCACTTTTACACCGTCGATACCCTGTTGACCCTGTGGGTGGTTCTGGCGGTGGCGAAAGCGGTGGATGTGGTACGCCGCGGACAGCGTCGCGATGGTGTGTGCTTGGGGCTGTGCCTTGGTGCGGCAACGGCCACGAAGGTGAGCGTGGTGCCGCTGTTCGTTGTGGCGCTGTTGGCCTGGGTGCTGCCTGGCTGGGAGGAGCTGGCAAGCGTCACGAACCGTCGTGAGCGTCTGAGGA
>Ga0180438_10007338_pt1 | contig 14408 bp, 11 predicted proteins | sample SS_ome_12_FD_132455 | JGI IMG/M metagenome (GOLD analysis project Ga0180438, IMG submission 132455) | Hypersaline lake sediment archaeal communities from the Salton Sea, California, USA - SS_3_D_2 metaG | ecosystem: Environmental > Aquatic > Non-marine Saline and Alkaline > Hypersaline >...
ACCAATTAGAATTTTTAATTTTGTTAATCAAGTACATAGTGGTTAGGGAAAAGAAAATTGTGTAAGCTAAGGCGGATATAATCTTTACAACAGCAACTAATGCACGTCCTAAAAAAGCCCCCACTGAAAACCCTACATTATCCAATGAAGAATCGGCAAGATGTGGAGTGGTTTCAACCGTCACCCCGGAAGTTGGGTCATTTGATACACCACTCATATTTAATCCTTAATTATATTAATTGATAACAAAATTATAACATATTTTATTGGATTAAATCAAAATAACTAATAATCAAAATAAATTTTATAGAAAATAAAAAAGCCCTTACGATAAGGGCTGTAACATTAAATTTTTAGGGAGTATGTGGCTCTAGACGATCATTAATTTTAGTTTTATTCTTTTTTTTAAGAGAGTCGGGAGGAGGAGGAGGAGCTTTTTGAAGTTTTGCCTGAAAATCCATGAGTTTAGCACGTTTTTCTTCATGATTAAATGTGCCATCCATGATTTTGTCTAAGTCTTCGCGCTCTAAAGTTTCAAATTCAAGGAGAGTTTCTGCCATTAGCTTTAAAACATCATAATTTTCTTCTAAAAGGCTTTTTGCTCTTAGATAAGCTTCATCACACAGTCTTTTAACCTCTTCATCAATCATATTTGCAGTAGTTTCTGAATATTCTCTTTCCTGAAAACCCGCCATCAGATTTTTTTGTGAGTCTTCTCCAAAATTTACCATTCCAACTTTATCTGACATTCCCCATTCACAAACCATAGATCGAGCAATACTGGTTGCTTGTTTTATGTCCATTTGGGCTCCGCTTGAAGAATCTTTATTAATAATTTCTTCAGCAACGCGTCCACCCATTAAAACAGCTAATTGGTCAATAAGTTCCTGTTTTTTATAGTTTACTCTATTTTTTTTCTGTTCAAAATGCGTTGCCCCTAAACTTCTCCCTCTAGCAATACAAGTTACTTTTGAAACTTTATCAGGGGTATTTAAATGAAGACCAATAAATGCATGACCTGCTTCATGCCAAGCAGTTGTACATTTATCTTCCTCATCCATAACATGACTTTTACGCTCTTTACCAAATGTAACTTTTTCTTGCGCATAACGTAAATCTTGCTGAGTGACTGCGCTTCGCTTTTTTCTTGCTGCAAATAATGCCGCTTCATTTATCATATTTTGAATATCAGCACCCGATGCGCCAGGTGTTCGATTCGCCATCTCTTTTAAATCCACATCATCTGCGATTTTTACATTTCGCGTATGAACTTTTAAAATTTCCAATCTACCTTTAAAATCAGGTAAATCAACCATTACTGTTCTATCAAATCTACCAGGTCTTTGCAATGCAGAGTCCAGAACATCTGGGCGATTTGTTGCAGCAATGATAATGACACCTTCTGATGATTCCATCCCATCTACCTCAACAAGGAGCTGATTTAATGTTTGTTCCCTCTCATCGTGACCGCCACCTAGTCCCGAACCTCTATGTCGACCTACAGCATCAATTTCATCAATAAAAATAATACAAGGTGAATTTTTCTTTGCTTGTTCAAAGAGATCTCTAACTCTTGATGCACCCACTCCAACAAACATTTCCACAAAATCAGAGCCTGAAATAGAGAAAAAAGGTACTCCTGCTTCACCTGCTACAGCTTTTGCAATTAATGTCTTTCCAGTTCCAGGTGATCCAATAAGCAATACACCTTTCGGAATACGCGCACCGAGTTTAGTGTAACGAGTAGGATCTTTCAGAAAATCAACCACTTCCTCGAGCTCTTCTTTTGCTTCATCAATTCCAGCTACATCACTAAATGTTACTTTTTGAGTTGATTTATTTAACATCTTTGCAGGAGACTTCCCAAAATTCATAGCAGAAGAACCTCCCCCTTTCATCTGTCTTGAAAAAATAAAGTAAAGGACAAACGCTATTAAAATAATGGGTAAAAACGTAATCAGATAACTAAAGTAATTGTGAGCCGGTTCTTCACTTTTAAAAGTCTTTTCTAGGATCACGTTTCTAGGCTGATCGGGTGCTTTAAATCCTAAACCTTTATTAGTTTGAAATTGCCCCCACTCTTTTTCGGTCTGTGAGAACCACTGCTGAAATTTTTCAGGATCTTTGCCTTCTAATGCTTTAGTCGTTATTTCCTGATTATTAAAAAACCAAATTACACTAGCAACTTTTGTTTGTGCTTTTTGCAATTGTGCTAAATTTTTAGCCGATTCTATAGAAATTGAACTATAAAGTTCTAAATACTCCATATAATTTCTTACAGAACGTAAATCATACAAGCGTACATCGTTTTGAAGTGCAGTTAATTCTCTTATAACTGTTTGGAGATTTTTTAATTCTATCTTATATGTTGCAAATTTTTCAGCAGATGACATGTTTGAATCATTTAAAGTAGATTCCACTCTTGCCTGGGCGATTCTAAGTGTTTTTTTATACTTTTCACTTCCTATTCCAATCTTAGGAGATCGAAATTCTTGTAATAAAACATTTAACGAATCCCCAAACTTATGAATATTTGTCGCTGTTGCCGCGGCATTAGCTGAATTTAAGTATTGTGTAACCTCAGGGAGAGTGATTACAGATTTATCTAAAGGGGAACTTTCTACAATAATTGCATTTTGTCTGTCCGATGTATCTAAATTCTTGGGAACTACAACAAATCCTCTCTCTGGAAATCTAATTCCTGAAATTTGTAAAAAATATAAACTTGAGTTAAACACCTGTTGTTGTAACCGATCTAAATCACTAATAACTTGCTGCTTTCGTGCGATCAAATCATGATGAGAATTTAATAAACTCAAGTATCTATATCTTTCTTTTGCCGTTTCCGTAAGATTTTCTCTAAATTTCCCTGAAAATGTAACAAGATTATCATTGAGGGCAATTTTTTTATTTTCATTGGGGTCAATGAGGTCTAGGTTCACCAAATGCTCAAGTTGATGACTAAAAGAGACATTTGCTCTTTGTTGATTAGATAAGTTTTGAAAAGCTAAAATGACAATCAATCCAACGATAAAAAGAATTAAAATGCCAGGAAACCCTCTTTTATTGTCAGGCTTCGAGTTATTGTCTTTTTTCATAATTATAATCTTATTTCTTTAATAATAAATATTGTTTACTCAGTAATCTTTTAATTACACTTATCTCAAATGAAAAACAATAGAAAAAGACAATATTCATATAATATTGCCCTTTGAGATCGGTAACTCTTGATTATATCCTTTTTGTGATTAAGGTCAAAAGTTGATTTGGGTATAAATCTAATTGTTTTCCTGTTAAACACTCACCAACAATTTGGTTATTGTCCCAAACAACTGGTATTTTATGTCTCAAAAATGCTGGTACATCATGCTGAACATACCACTTTTTCAGTGTAATCCCATTAGGTAGTCTTTTAGATAGATCAGGAGAAGCTAAATAACATTGTTTATGAGGCAAATACAAGACGCCCGTGCCTCCTTCCCACAATTTTTTCCAATCACAAATCGTTGTGGGCTTTTCAGTTACCTCCTCACAATATACATCCGCTGAAGCCTTTAGATCGTGAAAAAATAAATAATTTCTATCATAGATAATCTCAAACTGATCCTGAACAATTTTTTTTCCACTTTTTTTGTCTTTAATAATTAATTGCATCAACTCTAAATTTTTTCTCGAAAATGTCAAACCCATACTTTTACATAAAAATCTTATGAAATATTCCATTTCAATTAATTGTAAATTTTTGGGAAGTGGTAGATATGCCCCCAATTGTCCTTTTTTAAGAGAGCTTAATTCTTTTTTCAATCGGTTATAAAAAAAACCTTCCACTTCTTTAGTCTTTATAGCTAAATGATTTAAATTATTTACTATGTTTTTCCCAAATTGCTTCTCTAAAGTGGGAATAATCTTATTTCTCATTTTTGCTCTAAGATATTTCATATCATGGTTAGTGTGATCTTCAAAAAAAGTGAATTTTTCCTCTTTTAAAAATTGATAAATTTCTTTTTTGGTATGAAAAAGTAAGGGACGAATGATACGCATACCTTGTTGTTCTGCTTCTATGTCCATAGCTCCCAAATTGATAAGACTACTTCCTTCTAAAACTCTTTTTAAAACAGTTTCAGCTTGATCATCTCCATGATGCCCTAAAAGCAAAGCTGTATATTTTCCTCTTTTATATAGTGCATTAAAAAACTTGTATCTTTCCCGTCTAAATCGATCTTCAATATTATTCTTTTCAAAATCAAAATCTTCTATTTCAGCTAGATGAAAAGTGATCTCATTTTTTTCACACATCTGGGCTAATATTTCCGCTTCCTTTTGACTTTCCCCTCTCCAACCATGGTTAACATGACAAACAGCAAAAGGTATATTTTTTTGCAAAAGTAGAGCAAAAAGTGCTATCGAATCTGGCCCCCCAGACAATCCTAATAGGAACCGATCCGTTGAATGTAAATTTTCTTCCAAATATTGTTTCGCTTTATCGAGCATGAAGTTATTATAGCAAATATATAGATAATTGGATTCAAAAAACGATGCCTCGAATCTGGCGCTATTTGCTAATTAGTTTTTTTAAAATCTTTTCACTTTGTTTTTTAGGAACAATAGGGGTCGGCCTACTACTTAAATATAAAAAATATGCTTATCTCATTACTGCAGGAGCTTCCTTTTCTGATTCATTTCTATTAATTTGTTGTTATATCTCATATCTACTTCCCTTACTAATTGGAATTTCAGCTTTAATTGCTGCTTTTTTGACAACCAACCATCTCAGCACATCACACGAGATTACAGCCCTTAGGACCAGTGGAATGAGTTTTACTCAAATCCTTATTCCCTTTTATATTTTGGCTGTAGCTTTATCTGTGTTAAATTTTTTCATCACATCTGAACTCATTCCTTCAGCCCGACTAATAGCAAATAATTTAATTTATAAAAGTTCGATAAACCCCCTTGTTTTACTTAGAAAAAATGAATTCTCTCTCTTTGAAAATTCCCATATTGAAATGAAACTCAGAGATAATGGTCGCTTAGCAAAAGATGTTCTTCTAATTTTTAATAATCAACAAACAGATACCCTTACCCTTATTTCAGCAGAACGATTACTTTTTAATAAAAACAGTACATTAGAAGGTGAAAATATCTCCCTTATCACTCACCTGAAAAGTGATTATGAAGGATTTGACCATCTCATTATTGATAATCAAAAAGCAATCATGTTTCCTGTTTCCTTTTTTAATTCTTTACTAAAAGGTAAAAATCATACCAAAGAATATGAAGTCTACCCCCTTAAAAAACTCTTAACCTCAGAAGATCAAAAATTAAAAAAGGATATACCTCAAAGAATTGCAAAAGGCCTATTCCCTTTAACTTTTATAATATTAGGTGCTAGCTTCGGGTTGTTTATTACACGAAAAACAAAAGAAAAACAATTTCTTTGCTTTTCAGCACTCGTTTTCTTCCAATTTCTCTGTTATATTATCGGGCAAAATTCTCAATATCCATGGTTTCTTACAACTCTCTTTATCCTCATTGCAAATATTTTTGTAATTTTCTTTGCCCTTAACCATCAAAACCAATTAAAAAACGGCATCTCATGAATACAGCACCCCTACAATTTCGTTTTATATTTAAACGGCTTTTTTCTTCATTTTGTCTCATCTATTTAATTATCTTTAGTGCCTATTTTATTTTTGATTTCTTAATTCACATCAAATTTTCATTAAATCTTGAACTATTTACGTTCATTTGGAATTTTTTCATTCAAAAATTTGACTTTTTTTGCTCACTATCGAGTCTTTTTGCCATACTTTACACAATATCTTCTCTAAAACAAAATAATGAAATTTTAGCTCTATTAACAAATGGAATACAAAAAATTACAATCATTAAACCCTTTATATTTTTTTCGTTGTTGATGGCTTTTCTTACCCTTGTTAATTCTGAACTAATTTTACCCTACACAAATACAGAACCAAAAACCATAAAACAATCTAATGTATACATTAACCATTTAGATGATGGAAGTCGTATAGCTTATCATCTAATAGATAATCAAATATCTGATCTTTACTGGATAAAACTAAATAGAGAAATATGGCACTGCCAAAAAGTTTTAAAAATTAACGATAAGTGGATAGGGAAAAATGTAGATGCCCTAAAAAAATCTGTAACGGGGGCTCTTGAAAAATTTGATTCCTTTGATGAATATCTCCTTCCACTACCTGCATCCATCATTACTGATAAGCCAAACATACAATTAGATGAAAATAGATCTATCTCTAACCTTATATCCTTACTAATTAATGATTCCAAAAGAATATCATCTGATAAAAATCATCTATACACCCTTTTATATCAAAAAATCACAACACCTTGGATTACATTCATCCTAATGGGAATATTTCTCCCCTATTTATTCCCATTTTCTCGCAAATTCCAACCCTTTTACTTATATGCTTTAGGTTTACTTGTATTTCTTCTCTTTCAATCTACAACCAAAACTGTTAGTATTTTGGCTGAAAACTATATGATTTCACCCTTTTTAGGTTTACTTCTTCTACCTTCATGCCTTCAAGGAGCGTTAATATATCGCCTATGCAAAATATAAATAATCTCCCCAAGATGAAGTCTCTATTGATATCTCAATTCATTATTGTCTTCTTATTACTTTCATGGAATTTTCCTCCCCTTTGTCATCTTTGGGAAAAATTAGATATAGCTGCTGCCTATTTTTTCAATAGCTTCATACAAAATCATAAAATTTCTCAAAATTTTTGGGCCTTTTTTAATTCCTCACTTGCAGACTGGTTATTTGATATCACTATGGCATTATTTTTTCTTCCCTATGTATTTCTTGCGCAAAAGGGTCAAAAACTCAAAAGGTTCATTGAAATCTCACTCATTATCTTTGTTATTGTACTTTTTTATAACCTCTTTAATCGAGGGATTTTTGAAAAAGCCATTATCCTCTCGCGCGAAAGTCCTTTTGGTGTTCTACCTGATCTTTTTAGTCTCAATGAGGTAATTTCTTGGACTCATGTAAAAGTTCATTCAAGTGCATCTTATCCTGGAGATCATGGATATACAATTTGCATGTTTATTTTAAGTATTTATTTTTTAATGGGTAGACGCCAATGTTTTTTTGCTTTTCTTGCATCGCTCCCCTTTCTTGTACCACGATTAATAACCGGTGCACACTGGGTTACCGATATACTGATGGGAAGTTTTATAATGGCCCTTTTCATTTTAGGATGGTTGTTTTATACTCCACTTTTTACGTTTTTAACTAGCAAAATCCATTCTCTAATAAAGGTGATTTTCAATGACAACATCTCAAATGAAAACTTATAAAAACATCTGCAAAACTCTCCGACCTGCAGCCTTACTAAATTCAACTCTCCGTCTCCTTGAATGGGATCAAGAAACCCAGATGCCAGAAGAAGGCCTATCAATTCGTGCTGAACAAAATAACTTAATCACAGAACTTTCTCACAAAATAAAAACTAGTAAAAAATTTGCAAATCAGCTCTCTTTACTCATTGATATCCCTTCGGGCAATTTCCTTACCCATGACCTACCAGATGAAATAAAAGCCTCTATTAAAGAAATGAGAAAAGACTACTTAAATGATACAAAACTCACTTCTTCATTTATAAAAAAATTCGCAAATGCAACGACAAATGGCCTTGATGCCTGGAAAACCGCAAGAGAAAAAAAATCGTTTAAGCTTTTTACCCCCTATTTAAATGAAATTGTCGACCTTACAAGGAAAAAAGCTGAACTTCTCGGTTATAAAGAACACCCTTATAATGCACTACTTGATCTTTTTGAACCTGGTATTACAGTTAAAAAACTTGATTCTTTATTTGATCCTTTAAAAAACCAATTAATTTCTCTTATCCCTCAAATTCAAAAAAAACACGCATCTAGTACCGATACATTTCAAAAAGGTAACTTCCCAATTAAAGAACAACAAATACTTGCCTATGATGTGATTAAAGATATGGGGCTTTTGAAAAAAAATTATAGTCTTAAAGAGACCGCACACCCCTTTTGCTCCTCGTTTTCTCCCCATGACATTCGACTATCCACCCATTATTATGAAGACAACCTTAGCAAAGGACTATTTGCGGTCATTCATGAGTGCGGCCATGCTCTCTATGAAAAAAACCTCCCTTTTGACTGTTTCGGTACACCACTAGGAGAACCCGCCTCGTTTGGGGTTCACGAGAGTCAATCCAGAATTTGGGAAACCTTTATTGGTCAATCCTATCCATTTTGGCAACATTATTTCCCTAAAGCTCAAAAGCTTTTTCCACAATCATTAACAAACATTTCGTTAGAGCAATTTTTCCAATCACTCAACCATGTAAGTCCCTCACTTATTCGTATTTATGCAGATGAGGTCACCTATAACCTCCACATTATTTTACGGTATGAAATAGAAAAAGGATTATTGGATGGTTCAATTCAAGTAAAAAATATTCCTGAAATATGGAATACCAAAATGCAAGACTACTTTGGTATCACTCCAAAAAATGATTCAGAAGGCTGCCTTCAAGATGTTCACTGGTCGATGGCCCTCTTTGGTTACTTTCCTTCATACACATTAGGAAATCTCTACGCCGGCACCCTCTATTCTAGTTTAAAACAGTCCCATACCGATTATGAAAAAAAGGTGAAATCTGGTGATTTTTCCTTTATCAATACATTTTTAAAAGAAAAAATTCACACCTTCGGAAGACGCTATTCCCCTGTTGACCTCATTGAAAAGGCCACAAACACACCCTTTTCCCCCAAACCTTACCTTGACTACCTTGAACAGAAATATCTATAGCCATTGCACTTCAAGAACCGGTGTTCTGCAATAGTAATTTTCTAATACCTTTACTTATAGCCTGATCCCTCACCTTCAGCCAAACCTCGAATGCCCTTCGACCCTCATCATTAAGTAATTTTTTTATCCCATCTTCTGATAACTCATAGATTACTTCTGCTGCTGCATCCTGAACAGTCCATATCCATCTGTATATAACAACAGGTATACTCAAGAATGCTGTCCAAACCTCAAAATTTAGGACCACTATGCGTTCAATAACAGTTATCATTGGATCCAACCCTATACCCTTACTGCAATCAAGAAGTCCAATGAGAGGTCTCTCAAACCTATAAACAAGGCCACTAATTGTAAAACACACAGTTAAAGAAGAGGCATATGACTCTAGTAAATTCTCTACTTGAATCCATACAAAAACAAACCCCACTATGACTGCACCAGATATAGCCCATTTTACTACGTAATTATTAAAGATTTTTGGTACAAAGCTAACAACATGATACATTGTCTTTTTCCAAGTATAAATACTCTTACCTGAAGACGGCACTTGATTTGCAAGAGAAATAATTTCTCCTCTTTTTGCAGGCGTTGCCTTATTATAGGTCTCAAAAAACACCCTATTCCAAAAATTCTTAGCAATATCATCATCTTCAATTTTTTGTATTACACGCCTTTCTTCTAAACCAGATGCTCTGTCTTGAACGTCCTTAGGTAATTTTTTAAGAATATCCTTGGTTACTGCAATTATTATAGCTGAAGAAACTCTTACCTCTCTAATTTGCAACTGTCCTGTTGCATAAAGCCAATCACCAGTAGTTTCGATAAGATACATATTTATGCAAGCTAGAACTGGTCTAGGCATGTTCCCTAGAGTTTCCGTAAGTGTAGAATTCAAATCTTCTGGTACAGACACCTCTTCCTTAGAAAGACCGCAATCTACATCAAATTGATTAAATATTGTTTGTACAAAAGTATAAGTTGGATTTGTGGTACATTACATATAGAACTCGATTTAACCTAAAATTACATAAAGTGTATATTAAGAATTTATAACCTTCAATGTTAAAAAAAGACTATATAGTGATTTAAATTTAAAATAATTGTACATCCTAAAAACAAAAAAACGAACATGTATTGATATACATGTTCGTTTTATTCTTATACAACTGATAATGTTAAATAAATATTATCGTTTAGAGAACTGGAAGGATTTTCTAGCTCCCGCTTTTCCGTATTTCTTACGCTCACGCTTTCTTGGATCTCTAGTTAAAAAACCTTTTTCCTTGAGAGCTTTTCTACGCTCTTCATCTTCTCCAACTAAAACTCTTGAAATTCCATGTCGCACTGCGATTGCTTGGCCTTCTAGCCCACCGCCTCTGACAGTAATGACAAAGTCAGCTGATTCCACACCACAGAGTAAAATAGGTGCTTGCACTGCTGCTTGCTGTAAATCTACTGGAAAATATTTTTTATAATCCTTTCCATTAACGGTAATCGCTCCGTTTCCTTTTCTCATATAGACACGCGCTACTGATGTCTTTCTTCTACCTGTTCCGTTTTCTAGGTTTTTCTCTTTCATCCCTTTAATCCTTACTTTAAATAGCTACAGTAGTAGGTTTTTGTGCCTCTAAATCATGTTTATCTCCTGCATAAATACGCAGTTTTTTAAGCATTGCTCTCCCAAGTTTAGTCTTTGGCATCATTCCTTTTACCGCATGTTCAATAATTCTATTAGGATTCCGCTCTAACATTCTCCGGTAAGGAATTTCTTTAAGACCCCCTAAAAATCCTGTATGATGCCTATATACTTTCTGAGCTTCTTTAGCACCTGTAATCTTTATTTCTTTCGAGTTTAAAACAATAACTCCATCTCCTACGTCCGCATTAGGCGTATATTGAGGCTTATGCTTTCCCTTCAAAACTTTTGCAATTTCTGAGGATAAACGACCAAGAGTTTTCCCCTTGGCATCGAAAACATACCATTGCATCTGAGCCCGGTCTGTTTTAAAAAATTTTGTTTTCTGTTTATAATGTTCTGACATTTTCGATTCCTCTTCTTTAAAAAATTAAGAACATGATATATTCTTGTACCTTATTTGCCAAGAGGAAATTATGAGAGACTTAAAATCATTCTACATTCGAACATATGGTTGTCAGATGAATGAACTCGATTCAGAGATCATGATAGGCCAACTTCAAAACCGCGGTTTAAAAAGAGTTTATGAAGAAACTCAAGCAGATCTATTACTATTTAACACCTGTTCTATAAGAGATCTTGCTGAAAGAAAAGTTATGGGAAAGATAGGGCAATTAGGTAGAAGCACCAAAAAACGACCTATTATTGGCCTAACAGGATGCATGGCTATGGCAAAAAAAGACACCCTTTTTAAAAAACTTCCTCACATCGATTTTATCCTAGGAACCAATAATATCACCGATCTCAACGAAGTTTTAAACGACGTTATCAATACAGGCAAGCAATCGATCCGCACAAACAAAGAATTTGAAGAAAACCTTGACTATCTGGTTGCAAAACGAGATGACAAAGTTAAAGCATACGTTTCCATCATTAGAGGCTGTGATAAATTTTGCACCTACTGCGTTGTCCCCTATACTCGTGGCAAAGAAGTCTCAAGACCCCCTGAAGATATCGAAGCTGAAGTACGAAAGCTTGCAGCAGACGGGTATAAGGAAATTACTCTTTTAGGTCAAAATGTCAATAGTTATGGAAAGGATGCTCCAGAATTTAATTGCCTATTCCACGATTTACTTTACCGTCTTGATAAAATAGATGGGATTGAAAGAATTCGCTTTCTTACAAGTCATCCAGTAGATATCACATTAGATCTAATGTATGCCATTCGCGATCTCCCCTCAGCTTGTGAATTTGTCCATTTTCCCATTCAAGCAGGATCAGATAGAATTTTAAGAAAAATGCATAGAATCTACAATAAAACTCAGTATTTTGAAAAAGTGGATCAATTAAAACAAATAGTTCCCAATGCCTCAATCGGAACTGATATTATCGTTGGATTTCCCACAGAAACAGAATCTGAATTTTTAGAAACTTGCGAAGTTTTTGAAAAAATAAACTATTCTGTGGCATTCATCTACACATTTAGTGAACGAAAGGGCACCCCTGCCATGCGATTTAAAGACGACATCCCACAAGAGGTCAAAGATGAACGACTCAAACAATTAATGGGTCTACATCAAATGCAGGTCTCAAAACAACACCAAGATCTTCTCGGACAGACAGTTGAAGTTTTATTTGATAAAAAAAATAAAAATGGTCAGCTAAAAGGGAGGACACGCTGCTGGAGAAAAGTAATCGCTGAAGGTTCTGATTCCTTAATCGGTACCATTCAACCGGTGAAAATTCATAGCTTTAACCACCAAACCCTTATTGGAGAATTACTAATTAAACAGCCTATAAGTTAAAAATCTCTACTAACCACCTATGTTCTTATTTCTCATAAGCTCTATCCTTCTGAGGACCTCTGGTGCATACTTATCCTCTAGGCTTTCTCTCATAGCTCTAAGAATTTCACAACCCTCTTCATATTCATATTTATAGTCAAACTCAGCAAAAAACAATTTATCTAAAAAATTATCTAGCAAGTATTTTGCACGTTTTCTATTCAAACCTTCAGGGGTTTCCTCTTTTAGAGTTGGAAGAGCTAAGGCCTCTAATTTGGAAGAAAAATCAAAACCAAAATATCTAACTTCATATTGGCAAACATTTTGTTCAGATGGCCTTTTTACCACTGCAATATTTAATGAATCTGAAGGGGTTGGAATATTGTACAACATAATTTTTGCAATATCTGTTAAAAGCGAATCTATAACAGAATCCCAATGTTTTTCAATTCGACGTTCGTCTTCTTTCTCGAATAAATAATGTTCAAACTGTTTCCAGGTAGAAACACTACTGTTATTTCCATCAATTATGAACCAATTTTTAGTTTTCCCTAAACTCTCAAATGTTTCAGAAAAATAGGCTGGTATCTGTATTCTGTAGAAATTTTTAGATACTACAACCCTTACTCGTTGTGATTGAGGAGATAAAAGACCCACTTTTGTGAGATATTCAGACATATAGACCTCTTCATCAACTATTCTTTTCCACCTATCAATTACATCATTCAGATCACTAACATCCATGTTTGGTAACAATAAAGCTCTGTCTCCCTGTAACCCAATGGCCTTTTTACTTCCCCCTCCACCTAGAAAACGCAATAACCTTTCTGGATGTAAACTGCCCCCTCGATGAATATATACATGTTCATTATCATCTATCTTTTCATCTAGGAGCTGATAGGAGCAAGACTCATCAAACCTGTATATTTTCCTGTGTAAAGCTTGATCCACTTGGCCTAAATTTCGGCGATCTTCAGGTGAGAGATAAGGAAAAATTGAAAATTCTAGATTATTTTGACGAAACTGCTGATAGGGGGAAGTAGACATAATAATCCTACTTTTTATAAATATAATTATATTATAATTATATACTTTAAAAGTCAATTAAATCTTAACTATCTCCTGCCGACTTATAGAGAGAATAGACTCATATTTAACTTTAAATCACTATATGATTAGGAAAAGTGGATTTGCCTCTAAAAGGACTCTATTTTTTAATACAGCCCTAAAATCAGCTCAGGATTGTTTGTTGAGATGAGTGCGGCCAAGAGAAATCAATAGTAAAAAAACCGCAAAAAGTAAAATTATTGCACTTAAAAGATATAAGATGGAGAGATTTGCACTTAGGAAAATACTAGTAATAATCGAGGTTATGATCCAACCAAACGCCACTGTTGACTGACTAAGCCCCATAACTTTACCTTGAATTTTGGGCGAAGCTGAGATTGAAATCAGATTGATTATATTACTCATTGCAAAGGCAGAAAAAAGTGCTGCTATTGCGTAAATAAAAGCAAAAAGGGTAAACCAGGGGATGAAAAAGCTTGAACCTATAAAAATAGTGGTACAAATAATACCAATATTTGCAATGGGCAAACTCCCCATTTTTGTTAACAAATAACTGTTGAAAATAGAACACCCTAATATCCAAGTGATCCCTATAATAATCATCCAGGTAGTAATATCTACAACTGATACTTTATATACCTCTAATGAATATGCAGGAAACCATTGAATAGACATACCCCAACCCACAATCCAGAAAAAATACGTAAGAAAATATATCCGAGTATCTTTTAAGGCAAAGACATGTAAAATATTTTTCACTCCAGCTGATAGGTTGAAAATAAAGTCAGCGCCTTTTTCAAACGTTTCCTCAAACCACACCAATACTGCGACAAAATTTAATAATGAAAGCACACCTGTAATTAAAAATGCTAAAGTGGGTCCAAAAGAACCTGTGATTTCTGGATCTGAAAGATATCCACCTAAAACCATGGCTAAAATCCAACTAAGACCAAAAAGGACAGTCACTAAAGCATAATTTTTTGCCCTTGATTTTTCATCTGGACTCAGGTCTGCAATTGCTGCCAAACTAATCCCTAAATTCCCAGCAAAAAAACCACTAATTAACCGACTAATAATTAAA
>Ga0180438_10007339_pt1 | contig 14407 bp, 9 predicted proteins | sample SS_ome_12_FD_132455 | JGI IMG/M metagenome (GOLD analysis project Ga0180438, IMG submission 132455) | Hypersaline lake sediment archaeal communities from the Salton Sea, California, USA - SS_3_D_2 metaG | ecosystem: Environmental > Aquatic > Non-marine Saline and Alkaline > Hypersaline >...
CCGCCCGCGTTTGTGGCGGTGAGGCCCACCGTATAGTCGCCCGCACTTGTGTAGTCGTGGCTCGGGTTCTGCGCCGTCGAGGTCCCAGTATCCCCGAAGTCCCACGACCAGGAGGTCGGCGTGTTGGTCGAGAGGTCGGTGAAGCTTACCGTCAACGGCGCCTCGCCGCTCGTCGGCGAGCCGCTGAAGTCGGCGACCGGGGCCGGCGGCGGCGCGGCCGAGACGGAGATGTAGTTCGTCTTCGTCTCCGTGTCCGACCCGGCCTCGTTCGTCACGGTCAGGCTGACCGTGTAGTCGCCCGTGCTCGTGTACTCGTGGCTCGGGCTCTGCGTGGTAGACGTACCCGCATCACCGAAGTCCCAACTCCACGACGTCGGGGTGTTCGACGACAGGTCTGTGAAGTTCACCGTCAGCGGTGCTACGCCGCTGGTGGGATTGGCGGAGAAATCGGCCACCGGCGCAACCGGCCCACCTCCCTCGAGCTCCAGTTCGATACTGATCACATCGAGGTAGGTGGAGTAGTTGGTGGTGTTCTGCGGACACCCGCAGATGCTCGTGACGAGCGTGCCGCCGGACCCCAGGTAGGTGGAGATGTCCGTCGTCTCCCATGTGAACCACTCATCGCTCGTGTACCACGTGCCGCTGTAGATCTCCGTGAAGCTGCTCGAGTCGCCCTGCTTGATGAAGAACAGGTACGACGGCGTGTCCGCCTCGGTGCCATGAAGCTGGTAGCGGAGCCGGATCTTGCTGAGCTCAGAGACCTCGTAGCCGGTGTAGAAGTGGAACTCCATCGACCCCTTCTGACTGCTGGTGTCGCACTGCGCCACCATGTACACGTCGTCGTCCGCATCCACATCGGCGAGACTTCCTGAGGTGATCGTCACGCTCTGATCGCCGCCGTAGGTTTCCCAGGAATCCGGGTAGACGGTCACCACCGACGGCGCTTCCGTGATGGTGATGTAGTCCACCTTCGTCTCGGTGTCCTGCGTGGAGCCGTCGTCCACCGTTAGGCTCACGGTATAGGTGGCCACGCTCGTGTAGCTATGACTCGGGTTCTCAGCCGAGGAAGTCCCGCTATCCCCGAAGTCCCACGACCAGGAGGTCGGGTAGCCAGTTGACAGGTCGGTGAAATCCACCGTCACCGGCGGCGGGCCTCCAGTCGTCGGGGCGCCGGCGAAGTTGGCGTCCAGAGGCGCGGGGCCGCCGATGTACTCATAGGCCCCGATGTCGAGCGCACTGTCGTCGTATCGGTTCACGTAGTCGCAGGGATGGTCGTACTCGCGCACGGGGGCGGGATCGACCGCGTTGTAGCCGGCGTTCACGCACGGCGAGTTCGAGTTCAGATGCCAGTCACCCCCGGACCAGGCCACACTCACGCACCCTGGGTCGGAGCCGAACACAGTATCGGTGAGACCACCGGGCACGGAGATACCACTCTCCACCCAGTTGTGGCTCCCGGTCATGGTGCCGGGGCTGCTCGCGTAGTCTACCTGCTCCATCATGGTGTCACAGGTGGCCGAGTGGAAGATGTTGTTGTGGGCGTAGATGATGCTGCCGTCATCCGTGCCGAGCATGGGGCCGGTGTGGCTCTCCGTGTAGAACGTGTTGTTGTGGAGATAGAGCCACCCGAGGTTCTGGCCACCGGAAACGCCGCCTTCGCCGCGCTCGTTGCCGACGAAGAGCCAACTGTTGCCTCCGTCGTTTTTCGTGACGACGTTGCCTACCATGGTGGCCGTCTGCCCGATGTCGGGCATCCCGTCGTCGTCGTAGCCGCAGAACTCGATGGTGTAGCCGCCGTTGGGGCCTTGCTCGATCAGGTTGTACTCCAGCAGCGAGTCGCGGGAGCGGTCCTTGTAGCAGAGCCCCGAGGCGGGATCGTGAATCCAATTGTACCGGAACTCAGTCCAGTACTCCTGGATATAGCAGGAGTGGCGGAAGTTGCCCTCGCCGCAATAGGCGAACTCGTTGTACTCGGCGATGAGATAGCCCGGGGATTCGTCGCGCGTGTTGTACATCCCGGACATGAGGCCATTCGCGCAGTCGCGGAGGTAGCAGCGGCGGACGATCAGTCCGCCGCCGACGTGGAAGATGCCGCGGTAGGCGGCGTTCGCGATCTCGAGGCCGTCGAGGTAGTACCACTTGTCGTAGCCGGCCTCGACTTTGAAGCAGTTGTCCGCGCCCGCGGCATCAAAGACCGGCTTGTTGTTCATGTCGTAGGCGCGGATGATGGTCGCCGTCCCTTGGGAGCTGCCACCACCCTCGTAGATGGCGATCGCACCGTAGGTGCCGGGGTGCACGAGGATCAAGTCGTTGTCGCCCGGAGTGACTGAGTCGTACAGGTCCTGGAGGGTTGCGTACTGCTGGCCAGGACCGACGTGGTAGGTCGCTGCCACGCATGCGCCAGACAGCAGGACCGTGAGGCCAATTACGGCCATGAAAGCTGCGGCTCTGTTCATCTTTCTGAAAACCCCCTCCAAAAGGTTCTGGGGAACGTCGCTGAGGCTTGTGCTGCCGTCCATCACCCCCTCCCTCGGCCCGCCCGTCTTTCCCTCTGCACGAGGCCCGACACACCGCGGATGCGGTCGCCGGCGAAGGGCGGCCTCTCGCCGTTCACCATACGGTTCGGCGCCGAAGCGCGCCAGGCTGCAAAACAGATGGCCGCGAAAGCACGCTTTTTGGGCGAGCTATCGCGGCCGTTCCTAGGTGCCGAGGCCCCTCCGCAATGCGCCTGGTCTCACGTCTCTTCGAGCGTGAGCCGCTGTCGAGCGGCTCTCTGCTCCTCTTTCACTATATCGCGCTGGCGCCACAGCGCCCATACCATCTCATGGGCAATACATGCCATTTCTTGCGCGAGGGCGGCCGGAATGTGCTCTGGGGAGCACACATGGGTGGAGAACAGGAGCGCCCGTGCGGGCGCCGCGCCTCCGGGACACGTCAGGATCGCCACCGCAGGGCCGGCACGCGGTAGCGAAGCACAGGCGTCTCACACGCGGAGTTCCGGCCCCGTCGATGAAAGCGTTGCGCCTCAACAAGTGCGGGGCCGGAACTCTCTGCCGTAATATGGAGGAGGTTACGGCACCTAAGCTATAAGCGCCGGTCGGCGCTGTTTCTTGTACGAATGCTTCTGGGTTTCTCCGGCCGACGCGTCCTCCGGGCTCGGAGGGCGCCCGATACGCCTCTCGGTATCGTGTCAAAGAATACCTCACGTATGCCCTAGACGTCATTGCAAAAGCTGCTCAATCTCTTGTAAAATCTGATCGAAGATGGCTCGTCCGGCAGAGACTCGCATCGGGAAGGACTGGATCAACTGGATCGTACGCGCGACGCGCTACGACCATCATCTGTCGGCTGGGGCGCCCATCTACGCGAGCGTGAACCGGCATGCGCGGCCCACATCGGCGCAGATGGACTTCCACGAGGGGATCGAAGTGGGGATCGTGCTCCGCGGGGACCAACAGCGCCACTATGAGAACTGGACAATGGACATCACCCGCGGCGACGTGTGGCTCTGCGCGATGTGGGAGCCGCATGGGTGGCGAGTAGTTTCCCCAAACACGAAGAACGTGGTGCTGATCTTCAGGCCGGAGTTCCTGGGAGAGCAGCGGCTCGGCGACGCCTCGTGGCTCAGTCTGTTTGCGATGCCACCGCGGGAGCGGCCGCGGGTGAGCGACGCGAGGCTCAGGAAGACGGTGCTCGGGATAGGCGCGGAGCTGGCCGAGGAGATCGCCGGGAAGCGCGACGGCTGGTTGACGGCGGTGCGCCTGTCCCTGCTGCAACTGCTGTTCGCGCTGGGACGGGACTGGCGCCCTCCTGCGGGGGGTGGGAACAGGGCCGGGGTGCGGACGACGAATCTGAGCCGCATCATGCCTGCGCTGAGCCTGCTCCACGACCGGAAACCCAGACCCGTCAGCCTCTCCGACGCGGCGGCCGCCTGCGGCCTGAGCCGGCCGCGCTTCGGGATCATCTTCCGTCAGACGATGGGAGCAAGCTTCGGTCGGTTCTCCATGAGGGCACGGCTTGCGTTCGCCGCGCACGAACTGCTGACGACCGACCTGGCGGCGGAGGCAATCGCGCGGCAAGCGGGCTTCGTCGATGGCAGCCACTTCCACCGCACCTTCGTGAAGCATTATGGCTGCACGCCTCGGGCCTACCGGGAGCGCGGCGCCAGCGACATCCATTCCGAGACCTAGCACGGCGGTGTCCACGCCGTAGGAAGTGGCCTTCGGGAGTGGAAGTGGGGAGAGCGGGGGGTATATTTGCGGCCCCAGGAGGCTTCGGAATGGACATCGGCGAGCTTGCCGGACTCCCCATCATCGACTGCCACACTCATTTCGGAGGGGAGGACCTGGACGCGATCGACGGCATGTTGGACCGCGAGCGAGAGGGCGGCATGGAGCAGGTCAACGTCCTCATCACCAGCTTCCCCGGCCGCGTCAACGCGAACCCTGAAGGGCTATACTGCAAAGCGCGGCATCCCGATAAGGTGTACCTGTTCGCGGGGCTCGACTATTCGGCGATCGCCAAGGACGTCGATCATCGCTGGACGCGCTCTCTCGCCCGGCAGGTGGACCACCTTGCAGCGATGGGGTGCGACGGAATCAAGATGCTGAACGGGAAGCCGAACTACCGGAAGGCATCCGGCTTGGGACTGGACTCGGTCATCTACGACGACTACTTCGCCCGGCTGGAGGAGACCGGCTTTCCCGTGCTGTGGCACGTGAACGACCCAGAGGAGTTCTGGGACCCCGAGCAGGCGCCGGAGTGGGCGAAAGGCCCGGGGTGGCTCTACGACGAGACGTGTCCGTCGAAGGAGTCGATCTACCAGGAGTGCGGGCGGGTGTTGGAGAAGCACCCGAATCTGAACATCATCTTCGCGCACTTCTACTTCCTGTCCGACGATCTCCCCCGCGCAGCGGCATTCCTGGACCGATATCCGAAGGTGAGCTTCGATCTCGCGCCCGGCATCGAGATGTTGCACAACTTCACCAAGCGGCCGGAGGAAGCGAGAGACTTCTTCGTCAAGTACCAGGACCGGATCGTCTTCGGCACAGACTTCGGTCCGGATGGGCGGCTGTCCCGCATTTGGGTCGTGCGAAACTTCCTGGAGACGGAGGAGGAGTTCCACGTGCCGAAAGACGAGCGGCTGTTCTGGCCGGACCATCGGACGACGATCCGCGGGATTGCGCTTCCGGAGGAGGCGCTCGGGAAGATCTACGCGGAGAACTTCCGACGGATCGCCTCCCCCACGCCACGCCCGCTCGACGGCAGGCGCGTTATCGAGGAACTCAACCGGCTGACGGTTCTTCAGGACGCGCTGGGGGCGGCCCGGAACACAGCCCGGCGCGTGGCGGCCCGCCTCACGGAGGAGCCGCGAGAGGGCAACTGGACGACCCCATATCTGGGCCGTACGCTGTAGGCCGACGGGGCGCGGTGCGCTGGGGCAAGACGCCCTCGTGGCGCGGCCGCGTCACGAAGGAGCGGAAGGACCTCCGCCCTGGGAATCGTGCTGAGTGGGCGCTTTGTCACGGTTGTGCACCAAGGCCGAGGCCCTTCGTGGAAATGCCGGCGGCGAAGACAGGGCCGGCTTGCTATTCGCTTGGGCGACGCTCCGTCCGTCAACCTCCCCCCTGCGGGGCGCCTGCGGCGGCGGGCCACCACGGTGTAGCCATCGCTCACCGTAGGGGCCGCCCACGGCCGCCAGTGTGGCACCCCACACTCCATGCCTCTGCGGGAATAGTAGCAGAATGGCACCTATGACTCATTGCATGGATCGCTCATTGGGGTGTACAATTCGATCATGAGGGGTACAGCCGCACGAGTGCGCGACAGCTCGCAGTGGGCGATCCGCGCCAGCACGTTCGACTTCCGGCTGTCGCAGACTCAGCCATACGAGGCATCCGTGGCACGGTTCGCGAAGCCCACTCCCGTGCGAGTGGGCGTTCACGACGGCATTGAGCTGGCCGTGCTCCTGGCCGGGGCGCAGGATCTATACCTACACGGGCGCACGCTCCACGGTCGGCCCGGGGACGTGTGGCTGGTGGGCATGTGGGAGCCCCATCGCTGGCGCGTCACCGAGCCTCATACTGAGCAGCTCAGTATCGTCTTTCTTCCGGGATTCGTGGGCGACCACATGCTCGGCGGGACCTCTTGGTTGAAGGTGTTCACGTGTGCTCCGACGGAGCGGCCCAGGGTGTCGTCTGAGGGCATGCGCGAGAGGATCCTGGCCATCGGCCGGCCACTGCGGAGGGAGATCGAGGAGAGGTCGCCGGGCTGGCAGATCGCCCTGCGTCTCGGGGTCGGCAGCATCATCTTGGCGATGATCAGGAACTGGGAGGCCCCGTCTCCGAGGGGTCAACCGCGCGGGGCGCACAGGCCGAGGCTGAGCCGTATCATGCCCGCGCTGGCGGCAGTCCACGCGCGTCCGGCTGACCGGATCACGGTGGACAGGGCGGCTGCGGCCTGCAACCTGAGTTCAGCTCAGTTCAGCCGGGTCTTCCGCCAGACCATGGGGCTGAGCTTTGCGAAGTTCCGGCTGCGGGCGCACCTCGCTTACGCGGCCCACCTGCTCATCAGCACGGACTTGGCCATCGACGCGATCGCGGCGGAGGCCGGGTTCGTCGACGGAAGTCATCTGCACCGGAATTTCGTCGAGCACTACAGCGAAACCCCCGGGCGCTATCGCGTGCAGGGCCGGTGAGCGGCGCTGGACTGCGTGGCTGCGGCAGTGCGGCCTGAGCCGGACGGCCGGGTCACTGCTCGGTGTCCAGGGAGTTGGCGGCGATGACCTGCCGGTACCAATCCCCACTGCGCTTGATCGTGCGACCCTGAGTCCTGTAGTCCACGCGCACGATCCCGAAGCGCTTGCTGAAGCCGAGCGCCCACTCGAAGTTGTCGAGCAAGGACCAGACGAAGTAGCCGCGCAGCGGCACGCCCTCTTGGATGGCCTGATGGGCCTGAGCCAGGTAGTCGCGGAGGAAGATGCGCCGGTCTTCGTCCTCGACGCGGCCGGAGGCGTCCGGCTGGTCGTCGAAGGCGGCCCCGTTCTCGGTCACGTAGATCGCCGGAGGCGAGCAGCGGTCGTTGACCCAGCCGAGGATCTCGCGCATGCCAGGGGGATGGATCTCCCAACCCATCTCTGTCACGGGACCTGGTGCGGGGACATCGGCGGCTTCGAGGGGCGCCTCGCGGGGATCGTAGCGGATGACGGCGCGGGTGTAGTTGTTGATCCCCAGGAAGTCGATGGGCGCCTGGACGATGCGGCGCTCCTCGTCGGTGAATTCGGGCAGCAAGTCGCCCCGGACCTGGCGCATCAGGGTCGGGTAGTCGCCGCGGAAGATGGGGTCGAGGAACCACCCGTTCAGCTCTGATCGGCGCTTCGCGGCTTGGCGGTCCTGCTCTGAGTCGGTCGCGGGGGTGACCGGGGCGAGGTCGATGGTGATCCCGATGTTGGCATCCGGGGCCGCGGAGCGCAGCCGCGGCACGGCCATTCCGTGGGCGCGGAGCAGCGTATGAGCGGCCTGCAGGCCCTCGCCGAGCTCGCGGTGGCCGGGGGCGTGAATGCCCAAGACGTGGCCCGCCTGGGCCACGACTTGGGGTTCGTTGAGGGTAATCCACATCTTGACCCGGTCGCCAAGCCGGCGGAAGCACAGCTCCGCGTAGTCGGCGAACCACTTGGCCGTCTCGGGATTCGGCCAGCCGCCGCGACGGTGAAGCGCGAGCGGAAGGTCCCAGTGGTAAAGAGTGGCTGCGGGCCTGATATCGGCGGCGAGGAGTTCGTCGACGAGACGGCTGTAGAAGTCCACGCCCGCCTCGTTGACCCGGCCCGTGCCCTCGGGAAGGACGCGCGGCCAGGAGATCGAGAAGCGGTAGGCCTTGAGGCCCAGAGAGCGCATGAGAGCGACATCCTCGCGATAGCGATGGTAGTGGTCGCACGCGACGTCCCCGGTGTCGCCGCCCTCGATCTTGCCGGGGGTGTGCGTGAACACGTCCCAGATACTGGGGCCCTTCCCGTCCTCGTCCCAGGCTCCCTCGATCTGGTATGCGGCCGTCGCCGCGCCCCACAGAAATGCGTCTGGAAATCTCAGCTCTGCCATCGGAATCTCACCTCTCAACTCAGGTCAGTTCGGACCCGATGTTTCGGTTCGCCTGTCGCACCGCCGGCTGCTCCGGCACAACAAGCGGCGGCGGGGGCACCTTCACAATGGCGCTCGCCCTGCTGCTGTGGGAGTTCTCTCGCAGCGGGGCCGTTCCTCCGACATCGCACGCCCATCGCGCATAGGGCTTTGACGATTTGCCGCACAGGGGTAAAATGAGCAGTGACGAAAAACCTCGAGGAGCCGCGCACATGAAGCGGCCGTCACAGCTTGCTTTCATCATCGTCGGTGCGCTCATCGCGATCGGGATCATCCTGATGCGCGCGATACCAAGCGGAATGAGGCCGAGCACACCCTCCGCAGATGCCTCGGCGGCCATCCGGCCGCCGGCCGTTGCGGACAGCTTCTATCCAGCGTCGCCGGTGGCGCTCCGCACTGAAGTGGAGCGGTACGTGCGGGAGGCGAGCTCCCGGCCGGGACAAGGGGAACTGGTGGCGCTGATCGTGCCGCACGCCGGCTACCGCTTCAGCGGCCCCGTGGCAGGCTACGCGTACCGACTGCTCCGGGGGCAGAGGTACGAGACAGTGGTCGTGGTGGGGCCTAGCCACCGAATGCCAGTGCGCGGCGCTGCTCTCAGCGGCGTGGAGCAGTGGGCGACGCCGCTGGGGCGGGTGCAGGTCGACCTGGCGGGTACGCAAGCGCTTGTGCAGGAATGCGCGGCTGCGCGCGTGTTCGACGCGGCCCACTCGCCGGAGCACTCCATCGAGGTGCAGCTTCCCTTCTTGCAGGTGATCCTGGGCGAGTTCAAGCTGCTGCCGGTGCTCATGTCGGACTTCTCGAAGCAGAATTGCGCGGCGCTTGCGGAGGCCCTGGCCGAATGGGCGGGAGGCCGCCGGGTGCTGCTCATTGCAAGCACGGACATGTCGCACTACCCGCCCTATGACGATGCCGTGCGGGTGGACCGCGAGACGCTGAGCGCCATCGCGACGATGGACCCGGCGGAGGTGGCGGCGACGACGAAGCAGCTCATGTCGCAGGGCGTGTCAGGGCTGTCGACGTGCCTCTGCGGCGAGGGGCCGGTGAAGGCGGTGCTGGAGGCGTGTCGCCTGCTGGGGGCGGACCGCGTCGAGGTGCTGCGATATGCCAACTCGGGAGACGCGCCCCAGGGGCCGCGGCACAACGTCGTGGGCTACTGCGCGGTGGCCGTCTATAGAAGCGGCGGCGCGAACCCGCAGGTCGAGGAGGGCGAGCTCAGCGAGGAACAGCAAAGGCATCTGCTCTCGATCGCGCGCGCGACCATCGAGGAGTACGTCACGAGCGGCCGCGTCATCGGCGTCGAGGAGGACGACCCGGCGCTGCTGCGACCCGGCGCCGCCTTTGTCACGCTGAAGAAGCACGATATGCTCCGCGGGTGCATCGGGAGCCTGGAGCCGGACAAGCCATTGGTCGAGACGGTCCGGACGAGGGCGATCGACGCGTCAGTGCGGGATCGGCGATTCGAGCCGGTGCGACCAGAGGAGTTGCCTGAGCTGGAGATCGAGATCTCAGTGCTCTCGCCGGTACGAAGAGTCGAGAACGCCGATGAGATCGACATCACGAGGCACGGTGTGATTGTGCAGATGGGCGGGCGCCGGGGCGTCTTCCTGCCGCAGGTGGCCGGAGAGACGGGCTGGAGCCGGGAGGAACTGCTCTCCCATCTCTGCCGGGACAAGGCCGGGTTGTCGGCAGATGCGTGGAAGAAGGGCGCCGCGCTCTACGTCTTCACCGTGCAAGCCTTCGGCTCGCCCGCGCCGGGAGATGGACCCGATGTCGGAGACTGAGCCCGGCCGCCGTAACCGGGAGAAGCAGGGCGACGAAGCAGGACACCGCCTGAGCCGTCGGGACGTGCTGAAGCTCGGCATCGGCGTCGCGCTGGGAGCAGGCGCGCTGGGCGGGCTCGCCCACCTGACGAGCTCGGCACAGTCCCCGATGCCACTGGTCACGAAGCCCGGCCGCTCCTCCCAATGGCTGCATGCGGCCAGCTACTACCGCGCTATGTCGAAGGACTTCGTACAGTGTCAGCTCTGCCCGAAGCAGTGCATTGTCGGCCCGGGCGGGCGCGGCATCTGCGAGGTGAGGGAGAACCGGGGGGGCGAGTATTACACGTTGGTGTACGGGCGGGCCGCCTCCGTGAACATCGATCCGGTGGAGAAGAAGCCGTTCTACCACGTGATGCCGGGGAGCCCCATCTTCTCGTTCGCCACGGCCGGCTGCAACATGGACTGCAAGAACTGCCAGAACTGGCAGCTTTCGCAGGCGAGACCGGAGGATCTGCCGGCCATGGCCCTCCCGCCGGCCAAGCTCGTCGCGGCGGCGCGCGAGCAAGGCTGCTCCCTGATCGCGGGAACCTACAACGAGCCGACGATCTTCTTCGAGTACCTGCTGGATGTCGCGGTCGAAGGGAACAAGCACGGGATGCGCACGACGATGGTGAGCGCCGGGTACATCAACCGCGAGCCGATGCTCGAGCTGTGCCGGGAGCTGGCGGCAATCAAGATCGACTTGAAGTCGATGCGGGACGACTTCTACCGGAGCAACTGCGAGGGGACGCTGAAGCCGGTGCTCGATAGCATCGAGCTGGTCAAGAATCAGGGAGTGTGGCTGGAGATCGTCTATCTGGTGGTGCCCACGCTGAACGACGGCGAGGAGGAGATTCGCGAGCTGGCGCGCTGGGTGCGCACGCACGTGGGGCCCGACGTGCCCCTTCACTTCAGCCGGTTCCATCCACAGTACAAGCTGAAGAACCTTCCGCCCACCCCGTATGAGACCTTGGGTCGGTGTCACGAGATCGCTCGATCCGAAGGACTGAACTATGTGTACGTCGGCAACCTGCCGGGCCGTGGGGAGACGGACACGCGGTGTCCGAAGTGCGGCAAGCTCGTGGTTCGCCGCCAGCATTACCGAGTGGCCGAGAAGCACCTCGAAGACGGACACTGCGGGTTCTGCCACTACCCGATCCCGGGCCTGTGGTCGTGACGGCGATCTCGAACGCTGAAGCACGCGGCGCCCTTCCCCTTCGCTTCCTGCTCGCCCTTCTCGTGATGGGACTTACCGAGCTCATCGCGCAGGTCATCTTGACGCGCGAGCTGCTGGCGAACTTCTTCGGGAACGAGCTGTCCATCGCGCTGGTGCTCGCGGTGTGGTTGATTGCGGTGGCCGCCGGGAGCGCGGCCGGCTCTCGATTGGCCCCTCGCCTCACCTTTCCTGACCGGGCCTTTGGGTGGACGCAGATAGCGCTCGCGGCGATCTTCCCGGTCGCACTGCTCACGACGCGGCTCCTTCAGCCCGGCCACCCGACGCCGGGGCAGGTGCTGGGGCCGGGGGCCATGCTGCTCACTTCTCTCTATGCGCTGGCGCCGGTATGTGTCGTCGGGGGGTGCCAGTTCGTGATTGCCGCGCGGGCCGCGGGCGTCCAGCCGTGGCGGGCCGCCAGGCGGGAAGATCGCGCGGTGCCGCCGATCGCCATCGTGTATGCGCTCGAAGCAGTGGGCGCGGTGATGGGTGGGATCCTCTTCCACTTCTGGCTGGCCGAGCACGCGGCGCCCTTCCGAGGGCTCGCGCTCGTGGGACTCGTGAACATCGCTTCCGGGTGCGCGCTGCTGCGGCCGCGGATCTCGGCGAGGGGCGTGGGCGTGCTCGTGCCGGCGGCAGTGCTCTCGGCCGCGCTCGTCGCGCTGACGCTGCGTGCGGAGGAAGCCGAGCTCGCCTCCCTGCGCCGCAGCCCGCGGTGGGCGAACCTCCATCCGGTGGATTTCGTCCCCTCGCGGTATGGGCCGCTTGTGGTAAGCGAGCAGGCGGATCAGGTTTCGCTGTTCCAGAGCGGAGTGCTCCTCTTCACGTCTCAGGATGAATACGCGAACGAGGTGGTCGCACACCTCCCGCTGCTCGAACACCGCTCGCCGCGGCGCGTATTGCTGGTTGGAGGCGCCGTGGCGGGCCTCGCCGGAGAAGCGCTGAAGCATCCGCTTGAGCGCCTCGACTGTGTCGAGCTCGATCCCAGCGTCGTGGAACTCGCCCGCCAGTGGCTGCCGCGCGGGCTGCTGGCGCCCCTGTCGGATCGCCGCGTCCATCTCCATCTGGGAGACGGCCGTCTCTTCATCAAGCAGGCACGGAGCCGGTATGATGCGATCATCGTGAACTTACCGGACCCCACCACCGCCTCCCTGAACCGCTTCTACACCGTGGATTTCTTCCGGGAAGCGGCGGGGGCGCTCGCACCCGGCGGGATACTGGCGATCGGTCTAACGGGGTCCACCCATCATCTCAGCGGATCCCTGCTCCTGGCAGCAGGCGCCGCCGACGAGACCCTCGGCCGTGTATTCGCAGACCGCCTACTCGTGCCGGGCGAGGAGATCTACTTGATGGCGGCGACCGAGCCCGACGTGCTGTCGGCGGACTGGCGAAAGCTCGCGGAGCGACTCGATGCGCGGAGCATTCACACCGACTTCGTCAACGAGGCCTGGCTGCGGGACGCGCTGCTGCCCTTCCGCGCGGAGCTGATCCGAGCGCAGCTCGAGCAAGTCCCCGGGGCGCGCGTGAATACGGACTTGGAGCCGGTCAGCTATTACTATCAGACCCGCGTGTGGTTGGACCAGCTCTCGCCCCTCCTGGCGCGGCTGATGGGACGGCTCTCCCGAATCGCGGTGTGGTGGGCCCTGGTCCCGCTGGGGCTTGCCGCGCTGGCGCTCGCTATAGCGCGCGGGCGCGGCCGGCGCCCGCGGCTGGCGGCCGTGCTGATTGCGACGGCCATGATGGGCGCGTTCGGCCTGCTCGTCGAAGTGCTGGCCCTGCTTGCGTTCCAGTCGGCATGCGGCTATCTCTACCATGCGCTGGCGGCCCTCATCGCAGCGTTCATGGCAGGAATCGCGGCGGGGTCGGGGGCGCTGAGCCTACGGGAAGTGAAGCGGGGGGCGGCGTCGCGCCTGCTGATAGCGAGCCTGGCCACATCGTCGCTGGTCTGCCTGCTGCTGCCACATTTGGTTCGCGCGATATTGCCCGCGCCGATGCTCGCCTCGCTCGCGCTCGGGCTGCTGCTGTTCCTCGTCGGCTCGCTGGTGGGCGCCGTGTTTCCCATCGCCGTGCTGCTCTATCGCCGAGAGCAGGCGGCCGCCGCCGCGGGAGGTGTCATCTATGCCGCGGATCTGGTGGGGTCGGCCGGTGCCGCGGTGATCGCGGGAGCAATTGCCGTGCCGCTGCTGGGATTCGTCGGGAGCTTGCACGCGACGGGGCTGCTGCTGGCGGCCGCGCTGCTGGTGTCACTGCCGCTGCTGCGCGCGGAGCGCTGACGGCTCAGTGGCGTCTGAACCTGTCAGCGAGGGTCTCCCGCGTGAGCCCGCGCACCTGCCAAACCAACACGACCAGCCCGGCGCAGATGAGGAGCACCGAGAGTGCAATGCGGGGCGCGCGGGAGAGCGGCGGCCGCCGGGCCGGCGAGATGACCTGCGCGTCGGGGGCCGGCAGCAGGTCGGGGTCGTGCTGCAGCCGGGCGAGCATGTCGCCTCTTGACCGCCAGGTCTTCACGAACAGGAGATATCGAACGTGGGCCCGCCATCCGGCGTCCAGGAGCGCTGCCTGGACGTCTTCGGAAGCTTCCATGACGAGCGCTCCGTCGAACACGCCGCCCAACTGCTGAAGCAGCCCGCAGACCCGAACCTCATGCCCTGCCAGCGTCATGGTTCCGCGCTCGATGCCGCTGTCGATGCCCGCGAGCGCCTGCCACGCATCTGTGCTGGGCAGCGAGCCGAGCGCGCAGTCCGACATCCTGAGCGCCTCGGGGAGATCGGGAAGCAGGAGCACGCGCCCGGGCGCTCCTTCCTTGTCGGGGCTGTCCATCACGAGCACGCGCACGGCGCCCAGCGCGGCCAGACCCTCGGGCACGGCGCCCTCGGAGGCGGGGCGCGGGTCCACGACTTCGATCATGTACTCGAGCCGTCCGTGGCCGGCGGGAAGGACTGTCAGGGCGAGGGCACCGAGTCCCAGCCCGACCAGGATGAACACGACGGCTATCGGGTGCTTCATTCGTCAGCAGTCTCCGCGCTCGGCTGCGCTTCGCCCCCGGCGGCCGCGTGCTCCGCCTCCTCACTTTCGTGCGCTGCGGTGGGGCCCGGAGGTTCGAGCGCGCCCGGCAGCACCTCGTAGCAGCGCACCTCCCTCGCGACCAGTGGCTCCTCGCCCCGCCACGCTTGCACCTGCACCTCCATGGCCTCATGCATGTCCGAGAGGCGCAGCTCCCTCACTCGAACCAGCCCGACCGCCGCCCCCTCTTGGACGATGAC
>Ga0180438_10007340_pt1 | contig 14406 bp, 11 predicted proteins | sample SS_ome_12_FD_132455 | JGI IMG/M metagenome (GOLD analysis project Ga0180438, IMG submission 132455) | Hypersaline lake sediment archaeal communities from the Salton Sea, California, USA - SS_3_D_2 metaG | ecosystem: Environmental > Aquatic > Non-marine Saline and Alkaline > Hypersaline >...
CGGATGTAATAACCGAGCTGGAACACCGGGCCCAGGAGCATGCTGGCCTTCCTGGTCATGTCGGCCAGCACCTCGCAGCCGGCCGCGGCCATCTTCTCACCCGCCACCCCCACGAACCGCACGTCCGGCGCGCGGCGGTGGATCGCCCGCATCAGGTTCGAGGCGTGCTCGTCGCCGCTGGCCTCGGCGGCGGAAATGAAGATGGTCGGCGGGCGCGTGCTCATCGGATCACGCAGTCAGCCGTCGGCGGCCTTGCCCGTCGCCACGGCGGAGGCCATCGCGTGCGTGGCGGTGTGGCTGATGGAGACGAGGATGGCCGCCAGGCCCTGCTGATCGGCGAGTTGGCGGCACCGCCCGGCCAGTCGGACGCGAGGCCGGCCCGAGGGGGCGTTCGTCACCTCCACGTCCGTCCAGCAGATGCCGTTTCGCCACCCGGTGCCGAGGACCTTGAGGACGGCCTCCTTGGCGGCGAAGCGACCGGCGAGGTGCTCGGTCTGGCGTTTCTTGCCGCGGCAGTACTCCAGCTCGGCCGGCGTGTAGACGCGGCGGAGAAACCGCTCGCCGTGGCGGTCGATGACTTCCGCCAGGCGCTCGCAGTCGACCAGGTCCACGCCGTGTGCGACAACGTTCATGGCCGGGATGTTACCCGCCGTCGCGGCGCAGCGGAAGGGCGAACCGGGATTTGTGCTCGCTAGGCCCGGTCGATCGCCTCGCGGATCTCGGGCGGCAGGTAGCGCTGCTCGATCTGCTCGCGCCCGCGCAGGGCGGCGGCGACGACGGCGATCTGGTCGGCGATCGCTGCCGACGGGTCCAGGAAGAGCATCTCCCGGTCTCGCAGGCGGACCAGCGCCCCGCCGGGATGCTCGGCGCCCTCGCCGGCCGACGGCACGCGCCGGACGGCGACGCCAAGCTCCTCGGCCAGATCCAGCAGCACGCTCAGACGGGTCTGGGGGTCCATCGCTGACCTCAAGTTCCGCCCTTCGGCGGCCGATAAGGCAAGGGACACTGTGTAGTCTGTCGTTCTCGCCGCAGGCACGCAAGGCTGATAGCTGGAAGGTCACCGCCCATGGCTCGTCAGGTCGCACCCGTCGAGACGTTCACACAGCGCCTCGTCCGACTCCAGGAGGAGAACCGTGCCCTTCGCCGGCAGCTCCGCCGCGCCGGCGCCCAGGCCGAGCCGACCTCGCGGAAGCAGCTCGACCAGCTCCGCGAAGAGGTGCGCAGCCTGCGGGACCAGCTCCGCCGCTCGCAGCGCCTCGCGGCGATGGGGACGATGGCCGCCATGGTCGTCCACGAGTTCAACAACATCCTCACGCCGATCACCAACTACGCCGAGATGGCCCGATCCGAACCCCGCTTCACGCGGAAGGCCCTCGACCGCGCCGCCGAAGGCGGACGCCGAGCCACCCGAATCTGCGAGGCCATCCTCGACATCGCCCGGGGCCATCGCGGACCCGCCGCCGACGTCAATGTCGCGGACCTGATCTCCGAGACGATCCTGGCGATGGGCCGCGAGCCGAAGAAGGACGGCATCGAGGTGACCTTCCGCGCACCGGCCGACCTGACCGTCGAGACGCGAAAGGTCGAGCTCCAGCAGATCCTGCTGAATCTGCTGCTGAACGCGAGGACGGCGCTGTTGGGCCGCCCGACGCCCCGGCGGCTGGAGATCGTCGCCGAGCAAACGGCCGACCACGTCGTCATCCGCGTCTGCGACAACGGCGTGGGCATCGCGCCGGAGCACCTCGACCGGATCTTCGAGCCGTTCTTCACCGCCGCCGAAGCCGCGGAAGGCCACCCGGAGGGCACGGGTCTGGGTCTGGCCATCTGCCGCGAGATCGCCGCCGCCCTCGGCGGTCGGATCATCGCCGAATCGGAGCATGGCTGCGGCGCGACGTTCACACTGCACCTGCCCGCCTGAACCGGCACGCATTCTCAATCCCCCTCCGGTGGCAGTCGGCCCGTGAGGCGGTCACACTCCCCCGCCGCCCGCTCGCGGCCTGACGCTTGACGCCGCCCAACATTTGTTGACAGCCTACCCCCCAGATGCTACCGTCAACTTTCTGAATCCAGAGACTATCCGGGAAGGTTTCCTGTGCGAAGGAGCTCGCCATGAAATCGAAGATGATGGTATGGGTATGTGTCGGCGTTTCGGCCGCGGTGGCGTGGGCCCAGACGGCCGGGCCGGCCGGCAGCTACGAGGGAGCGCTGACGGGCACGAACGTGTACGTTCGCAGCCAGCCCGGAGGCGTCGGGGCCTACCCCTGCACGAAGCTGTCGGTCCCCGCGAAGGTGACGGTGGTCGGAAGGGACGGCGACTGGCTGAAGATCCAGGCCCCGGCGGGCTGCTTCAGCGTCATCAGCAAGCAATACGTCACGCTCGACGCGACGACCAACGTCGGCACGGTCACCGCCGACAACGTCTATGTCCGCGCCGGCGGCGAGCTGCGGGAGGCCAACTTCTTCACCCCCCAGACCCGCTTGCAGCGGGCCGAAACCGTCCAGGTCATCGGCCAGGTCGGCGACATGTACAAGATCAAGTGCCCTAAGAAGGCCTACTTCTGGATCTCCGCCCGGTACGTCAAGCCCGTCGGCGCGGCCGGGACCGGTACGGGCACGGTGTCGGTTCGCGTGGCGACCCAGCCGGCGACGGCGCCCGCTGTGCGCACCGGCACGGGCACGTCGACGGCGGCAAAGACCGGCCGACACGTCCCGCCCAGCCTCGCCGAACTGCACGCCATCGAGAAGCTCCTCGTCGCCGAGTACCAGAATTCGGTCGAGCAGAGAGACTTCGCGCCGCTGCTGGCGAAGTACCGCGCGGTGGACGTCAGCGGCGACAACGAGTTTCTCAAGCCGTACGTCGATTCGAGGATCGCGCTGGTCGAGCACGCGATGAAGCGCAAGGCCGACGCCCAGGCCGTCCAGGTGCTCATCAACACCGTCACCAAGCGCGAGGAGGCCCTGCGGTCTCAGCATGCGAAGGTCATGGCGAACCTGCCTTCGACCCGCCCGATCACCGCCTACGCCGCCCAGGGCGTCTTGCGGGCCAGCGAGCTGTTCCCCGGCGGGACTGCCGCGCCGAGGCGATTCCTCATCCGCGACCGCCATACGTTCTTCATCAACGCCTACGTCCAGTGCACCACGAACTCCGTGCCGTTGGCGAACTACATCGGCAAGTACATCGGGGTGAAGGGCACGACGAAGTTCGACGAGAACCTCGGTCTCGACGTGGTGGAAGCCAAGTCGGTCCGCGTGCTCTCGGAGAGCACGTCGTTCCCGATGCCCCCGGAGCCTCGGATCCGCCCCCTGCCGCCGCGTCCGACGACGCGTCCGGCCGGGCCGCCGGGGCAGGTCCTCCCGCCGACACCTACACCGACGCCCAGCCCCACACCGACACCGGCCCCCGCGCCGACGCCCGCCCCGGCCCCCGCGCCGCTTCCGACGCCGACGCCCATGCCGAGCCCCGCGCCGGTCCCGACGCCCATGCCGAGCCCGGCCCCCGTGCCCGCGCCGACGACACAGCCGGCTGCCGCGCCCGGGCCGGCTTCGCCCTATGTCGTCTCCGTGCCCAGGCCCGCCCCCGGCGTGCTGCCCGCGCCGGAGCCCGTGCTCGTCATGACGCCGACACCGACGCCCGTCGTGACGCCCACACCCGCCCCCGCGCCGCTCCCGCTCCCGACGCCCATACCAACCGTGACACCCGCGCCGAAGCCGGCCCCCGTCGTCACGCCGACGCCGACACCCGTACCGGCCCCGACACCGACCCCGACACCGACACCGGTCGTCACGCCCGCGCCGAAGCCGGCCCCCGCCGTCACGCCGACGCCGACACCCGTTCCGGTCATAACACCGACCCCGACGCCGGTCGTCACGCCCGCGCCGAAGCCGACCCCGGTCGTCACGCCGACACCGACACCCGTTCCGGTCATAACACCGACGCCGACGCCGACCGTGACGCCCACGCCGAAGCCGGCCCCGGTCGTCACGCCGACACCGACACCCGTTCCGGTCATAACACCGACCCCGACGCCGACCGTGACGCCCACGCCGAAGCCGGCCCCCGTCGTCACGCCGACACCAACACCTGTACCGGCCCCGACACCGATCCCGACGCCGACCGTGACGCCCGCGCCGAAGCCGGTTCCGGCCATTACGCCGACGCCCAAACCCATACCGGTCCCCGCGCCGACGACAAAGCCGGTCGTCGTGGTGACGCCGACGACGAAGCCCGCCGCCATTGTCCCGGCGCCGAAGCCGATCCCGGTCGTGACGCCCACGACCAAGCCGGTTCTCCCGCCCGGGCCGACCGTCAAGCCGGTCGTGCGCTTCGGCCCCGCGACCAGGCCGGCCACGACGCAGCCGGCCGTGACGACCAGGCCCGTCGCCGCGCCGAAGGCCGTCCCCACCGTGACGCCGGCCGCGAAACCCTCGCAGCCGCTCGTGGAAGAGGAATACGACTGACCCCCGCCGGGGCGGCGCCAGTGCCCGACCCCCGAGGGATGCCCGCAATCGTCGGACGCACGCGACCGTGTCCGGCCGGGGCTGTTTTGTCCGTGCATCATCAGCCGGTGCCGCGCCGAAGCGCTTTCCGCTCGCGCCGCAGCCGGCCGCAAAGGAGAGATCAATGAAGAAGGTGCGTTTCGGCATCATCGGCCTCGGCGTGGTCGGCCGGCGGCACGTGGAGGCGTTCCGCCAGGGCGGGGGTCGGGAGTTCTGCCTGGCCGCCGCCGCGGAGGTCCACCGCCCCACCGCCGCACGCGCTCGCCGGACGCTGGACGTTCCGGTCTTCGACGGCGTCGACGAGTTGTTCGCTTCCGGCCTGTGCGACGCCGTGCTGGTCGCCGTGCCCCACTGCTGGCACGCGGCGCTGACGATCCGCGCCGCGCGGGCGGGCCTGCACGTGCTCAGCGAGAAGCCCCTGGCCGTGACGGTCGGCCCGGCGAGGCAGATGATCGCCGAGTGCCGCAAGCACAAGGTCGCCCTCGGCGCGATGCTACAGAGCCGCACCGCCGCGATCTGGCGGAAGGCGAAGCAGATGATCGACGCCGGGCGCCTCGGCCGCGTCCACCGGATCTCCATGGTCGCCACGCACTGGTACCGCACGCAGGCCTACTACGACAGCGGCGCGTGGCGGGGCACGTGGGACGGCGAGGGAGGCGGCATCCTCATCAACCAGGCCTGCCACTCGCTGGACATCTTCCAGTGGCTCGGCGGCATGCCCGACCGCGTGATGTGTTCGCTGACCACCCGCATCCACAAGATCGAGGTCGAGAACACCGCCGAGGCGATCTTCCACTATGCCGACGGTCGAATGGGCCACTGCTACTTCTCGACCGCCCACGAGCCCGGGCTCGACCGGACGGAGATCTTCGGCGACAAGGGCACGCTGCTGGCCGAGGGCGAGACGCTGCGTTTCGCCAAGCTGTCGGCCCCGCTGTCGCGACACATCGCCACCTGCCCGATCGCCGAGGCGGACCTGGCCGCCATCGACGCGACCTGGCGGGACGTCAAGCTGCCATCGCGGCCGGGCGGGCAGCACGTCGATGTCATCCGCGACTTCGCCCGCCACATCCTGCGCGGCTCGCCGATGGTCGCGCCCGGCGAGGAGGCGATCAACGAGCTGGAGCTGTCCAACGCGATGTACGTCTCCGGCTACAGGAACAAGCCCGTCTCGCTGCCCGTCGACGCCCGCGAGATCGAACGCCTGCTGTCGAAGCTCGAGAGAGAGCGTTCCACGGGCAAGGGCAAGGCCCAGCGCAGAAAGGCCGCCGCCGCCCTGAGGAAGCTGACCGCGAAGTGATTCGCAGCGCCGCGTGCGGCTCCGCGAGCCTCGTCGAGGGAGCAGGCAATGCCCACCAGACCAACCGACGCCCGCCCTGTAGAGGCGAGCCTTTACTTCCTGCCGGTCGAGACGCGCGTGCCGCTGAAGTTCGGCCCGGAGACGCTCACCTACGTCACCTGCGCCCGCGCCCGGGTAAAAGTGGCCGCCGCGGACGGACGCACGGCCGTCGGCTGGGGAGAGACGCCCCTCAGCGTCCAGTGGGTCTGGCCCGGCAGCGCGAGCTACGAGGAGCGTCACGAGAAGCTCAAGGCGTTCTGCGTCGAGCTGGCGGCGGCGTGGGCCGACTTCGACGTGGCCGGCCACGCCGTGGAGGTCGGCTGCGAGTTCCTCACCCGGCGCCTGCCCAACCTGCTGACGAAGTTCAACGCGTCACACGGCGGCGAGGCGATGCCCCACCTGGCCGCGCTGGTCTGCTGCTCTCTGTTCGACATTGCCACCCACGACGCCTACGGCGTCCTGCACGGCCGGCCCGTCTACGAGACGTATGACGCCGACTTTATGACCGCCGACCTGGCCGCCTGGCTGACACCTGCCGATCGCGCCGACGTCTCCTTCGCCGGCCGATATCCCGCCGACTTCCTCCTCGCCGATCCGCCGCCGACCATGCCGGCCTGGCACCTCGTCGGCGGCAAGGACCTGCTCGACGAGGCCGAGCTGACCGGCGCCGAGCCCGACGACGGCTACCCCGTGCTGCTGCGCGACTGGATCCGCCGGGACGGGCTGAAGTGCCTGAAGGTCAAGCTCCGCGGCAACGACTCGGCGTGGGACTACGACCGGCTCGTGACGGTCGGGCGCATCGCCGTCGAGGAAGGCGCCGACTGGCTGACCAGCGACTTCAACTGCACGGTCACCGATCCGGCCTACGTCAACGACATCCTCGATCGCCTGCTGGTCGAGCACCCGCGGACCCACGGGATGGTCCTCTACGTGGAGCAGCCGTTCCCCTACGATCTCGAGGCCAACCGGATCGACGTGCACTCCGTCTCCGCCCGCAAGCCGCTGTTCATGGACGAGAGCGCCCACGACTGGCGCCTCGTCCGCCTCGGCCGGTCGCTCGGCTGGACGGGCGTGGCCCTGAAGACGTGCAAGACGCAGACCGGCGCGCTGTTGGCGCTGTGCTGGGCGAAGGCCCACGGCATGACGCTGATGGTGCAGGACCTGACCAACCCGATGCTCGCCCAGATCCCCCACTGCCTGCTCGCCGCCCGGGCCGGAACGATCATGGGTGTCGAGACCAACGCGATGCAGTTCTACCCCGACGCCTCCGCCCCCGAGGCCGCCGTCCACCCGGGCCTCTACACCCGCCGCGACGGTCGCGTCGACCTGTCCACCATCCGGGGCCCCGGCTTCGGCTACCGCGCCGACGAAATCGACCGCAGGCTTCCCGCCCCCGCCGTCGAGGCCTGACCTTCCTCCGCGCGGTGGTCCAGCGGCGCCGGCTCGAGCCCCTACCGGCTCTCGGCTTCCGGTTCGGGCGCCGGCTCGGACTCGACGTCCGCGATGACCTTCCGAAGATACGTCACATCCCGCTTCAGCTTCCGCGTCATCTCGCCGGCGTCGTCGGCGTCGTAGAACGGCATCCAGACGAACGTGCCGTCGAACCCGCCCGCCCGCAGCGCCCGCACCAGCTCGTACCAGTTCGTCTCGCCCTCGTCGAGCGTCGCCCACGCGCGTGTCCAGCCTTTGTCCGGCTCGCCGGCGCGGCCCTCGTCGCGGGCGACCGCCGTGTCCTTGACCCCGACGGCCCGCAGGTACTCGCCCAGAAGCCCCACCGACAACTCCCACCGCTCGAAGCCCTCGAACCTCTGGTTGCCCGGGTCGAGCATCACGCCGACGAACCGCTCGTCCAGCCCGTTGACCAGCCCGAACGCCGCCGACGCGCTGGGGATCAGCGTCCCGTGGTGCACTTGGTAGATCGCGCGGATCTTCGCCTCGGCACACAGGTCGATCATCGTCGCCAGCTTGTGGCGGGCGACGACATAGCTGGTCAGCACGTCGGCCTTCTCGATCCGGAAGTAGCCCATCCGGAACTCGCCGATGCCGTTGTCGGCCAGCACCGTCAGCGGCGTCGGGTCGAAGCAGATCTCGTCCGGCGAGTAGCCCCCCGTCGCGAAGCGCACCTCCACCCCGGCCGCCTGCATCGCCTTCACGAACGCCGGCACGTCGGTCGCCAGCTTGTACGGGTCCACCCAGTAGCCCTCGCGGATCACGAGGTTCGTCGTGTCCAGCCCGACCTCGCGAACCAGCTCCGCCAACTGCTCGACGCTCAAGTCCTTGTAGAACTTCGGGAAGATGCTGAAGGTGATGTCCATCGGTTGGTCCTCAAGGGATCAGGCGTCTCCGCGCTCACGCCAGCCGGTCCAGCATCTCCTCGGTCACCACGCACGTGGGCTCGTCGCCTCGGAGGAAGGCGGCGATGTCGTCGACGGCCTGACGCCCGATGTTCGTGCCCGGGCCGCCCGTGATGTGGGAGGAGTAGACCACGTTCGGCAGCGTCCGCAGGGGCGAGTCGTCGTCGGCCGGCTCGGGGTTCGACACGTCGATGAACGCGAACAGCCGGCCCTTGCGAAGCTCGGCGATCAGGGCCTCCTCGTCGATGCACATCCCGCGGGCGGTGTTGACGAAGACGCAGTCGTCGCCCATGGCCCGGAAATGCTCGGCCGCGAGCATCTTCTCGCAGGCGTCGATGGCGGGCGCGTGCAACGTCACCGCGTCGCTGCGGCGGCACAGCTCGACGAGGTCGGTCAGCTTCGCCACGCCCATGGCCGCCGCCTCGCCCTCGCCCAGGTACGGGTCGTAGACGAGAATCTCTCCACACTGATTGGCCTTCAGCAGGTCGATCGCCCGCCGCCCGACGTCGGAGGCGGCGACGACGCCGACGGTCGCGTCGGCCATCACGAGCACGTTGTCAGGCCGGCCGGCCTTGCCGGTGCGGTTGGCCGCCGCGTTCGGCAGGATCCGCCGCAGGCCCAGGACCACCTCCGCGACGGCCGCCTGGGCGACGTTGTCCGCGATCGCGCCCTTGCAGGTGGCGATCCGCATCTCGCTGCCGGCCAGGTGCGGGCCGAAGTGCCCCTTGACCGTCCCGGCGGCGTGCACCCACAGCTTGAGCTTCGGGCAGCCGGCCATGATCGCCTCGTTGGGCTTCGGCGTCCCCCACGAGCCGAGCGCCACGTCGCAGTCGGCCAGCAGCTCGACGGCCTCCTCGTCCGTCAGCGGCTCGTCCTTGTCGGTGAAGACAACCTGGCCGAGCGTCTCGAGCCGCTCGGCATCCTCGTCGGCCAGCACGCCCGGCCGGCGGTTCCTGTGGATGATCACGCCGATCTTCGCCTCACTCATCGAGAGCCCTTGCCTTTCGCCGTTGGCAGCCCAATCTCCGGCGCGTACAGTAGCACCATTCCCGATCGCGGGAAAGAGACCAGACGAGGAGATGCGATGAAACTTGCGACGTACGTTCACGGCCGGGCCGAGTCGTTCGGCGTGGTCACCGACGAGGGGCTGCTCGACGTGCCGGCCGCCTGGCCCGACGGGCCGAAGTGCCTGCTGGCCGCCCTCCAGGCCGGGGCGGATGTCCTGGACCGCATCGCGCGGCTGGCCGGGCAGGCCGGCGAGCGCATCGCGATGGAGGCGGTCTCGCTTCGGGCCCCGCTGCCGGCGCCGCCGAAGCTGATCGGCCTGGCGGTCAACTACGCCGAACATCATCGGGAATGCGACCGCGGCGGCAGCGAGCTGCCTGACGACCCCAGACGCCACACCACTCCCCGCCCCTTCCTCATGCCCGCCTCCGCCGTCGCCGACCCGGGCGCGGTGATCCCCTGGCCCCCCTACAGCCGCGACGTCGACTACGAGATCGAGCTGGCCGTCGTGATCGGCTCGAGGGCGAAGTGCATCTCGCCGGCCGACGCGCGCGGCTGCATCGCGGGCTATACCATCGCCAACGATGTCTCCGCCCGCACGGTCACGCACGCCGCCGGCCGGTCCGAGCGCCCCAAGGACGGGTTCTTCGACTGGCTGCACGGCAAGTGGTCCGACGGCTTTTGCCCGCTGGGCCCGTGGCTCGTCACGGCCGACGAGATCGGCGACCCGCAGGATCTGTCGCTCGAGCTGACGGTCGACGGCGAGGTCCGCCAGCGGTCCAGCACGGCCCACATGATCTTCACCGTCAACGAGCTGGTCAGCTTCCTCAGCCACGTGATGACGCTCGGCCCCGGTGACGTGATCGCCACGGGCACGCCCTCGGGCGTGGGAATGGCCACGGGCAGGCTGCTGAAGGGCGGCGAGACGATCTCCTGCCGCATCGACGGGATCGGCGAGCTGACCAACACCCTCGCGATGCCGCCGGAGACGTTCTACACCCCCTGCGCCGACTGACCGAAAGAGCCGGCTCCACGCGCGAACAAGCCCAACACAATTCGGGCAAGGCGTGGTATACTGTGTGACGGCCATCTCGGCGGGCCGAGGCCGATCAACGCTCGGGCCTCGCCGTCGGTGAGGATGGGGTGGTGGGATGTCCGTGCGCGAGGCGGCCGGAGGAAAGTGGGCAGGAGGAGGCGCATCCGTGGACAAAGGTCAACCTCTGTTTGAGCCTCTCGAGGCACGACTGCTGCTGGACGGGGCCGAGGCGACGGCCGGCGCGGTCAACCCGGGGCCCTCCGTCTTCCTGCCGGCAGACATCACCTGCGACGGGAATGTGGACTTCCAGGACTACCAGCTGGCGAGGGACAGCTTCGGGCTCGCGAGCGGCGCGACGCGATACGCCGGCGACATCGACGGCGACGGGGACACCGATCACCTCGACTACCTCGCGCTGAAAGCCGGCTACGGGGGGCACCTGTCCGGCACGATGTTCGCCACCCCCCTGGCCGACGCCTACGTGATCGACCCGAACGGCAGGGGGCTGACGATCGGCATCGACGGCTATGACGGGGACGGCGATGCGTTGACGATCACGGCGGTCAGCGACAACCCGGACCTCCACGTGTTCATGCCGACGGGCAACCGGTACGCGCGGCTTCACTTCGTCGACGGCGACAGCGGCATGCCCCTCGGCCGCATCGAGGCGCAGCTTCTGGAGGGGCGCGCGCCGACGGCGACGGACCGGTTCATCACGCTGGCGACGAACCACGTGGACACCGACGGTACGCTGGACCCGGACGGGGTGCCCTATTACACGGACGTGCCCGTCCACCGGATCATCGACGACTTCATGATCCAGAGCGGCGACGCGACCAACGGCAACGGAACGGGGGGCAGCGGCCTGGGGGCCTTCCCGGATCTGTTCGATCCGGTGCTGAGTTACTACGGCCGCGGGGCGGTCGGCATGGCCAATGCCGGGCCCAACACGAACAACTCCCAGTTCTTCATCACCGAGTGGGCGGAGACCAGCCTGGACCAGAAGCACATGATCTTCGGCCAGGTGATCTCGGGCTGGGACGTGCTTCAGGCGATCAGCGAGGTGGTCACCGACGACGGCGATCGGCCGGTCGACATGCCGCTGCTGGCCCACGTGGAGATTTTCACCAGCGACCAGGACGCGACGATCACGCTGACGGCCGGCAGCGCCCTGACCGGCGAGGCCCACGTCACGATCACGCTGGACGACGGGCAGGGCAACGTGGCGGAGAAGGTCATCACCATCACGCCCGAGCCCGAACTGGGCCGACTGCCCGCCATCGCCCCCGTCACGCCGCCGCAGGTCGCCGTCTTCCCGGGCCAGATCTACAGCTACATTACGAGCATCCGCGACGATCTGAGCCCGGAGGTGGACCGATGGGTGGAGACCAACAACCCCGGCGCGGACGGCTACGTGACGTTCGATCCGGCGACCAACCAGCTGCTCGTCTCGGTCCCGGACGACACGGACATCCCCGTCTTCACGGCGACGTTCCACGCTCGCGAAGCGGGCTACGACAATCGGAAGCCGGCCTGGAAATCTCTCACCGTTTTCCCGCGCGGGGCCACGCCGGTGATCGACCAGATCGACGCGATGCTCCTCGCCTCGGGCGGATCAGGGCAGGTGATAGTGTCCGTCACCGACGACGGCCCGCTCGACCGCGGCATCGACATGTCCGTCTCGGCAGACCATCCCGATGTCCAGGTGAGCGTCGACCAGACGACGCGCGAAGTCACCGTCGTCGCGCCGACCGGCGTGACGGGGATGTTCACGGTGACCGTCGCGGCCGCGGAGGCCGGCTTCACCGACATCCCGCCCGGGACCGAGACGTTCCGAGTCCTCGTGAGCGGTCCGACCGATCCGCCCGCGATCGGCCATGCAGATACCGGCGGGGATGGAGAGGCCCTCGCCGTCGACGTGCTGAACGGCCGGATGTACGTCGCCGACAAGGCCGCCGGTCTGGAGATCTTCGACGTATCGGGTCCCGGCAGCGCTGTGCGGCTTGGCGGGTTCCCCGTGCTCGACGAGGCGTGGGACGTTGCCGTCTTCGAGACAACCATCGGCGGCGGCCCGGCCACGGTGGCCTTTGTGGCAGACATGACCGGCGGCGTCGCCGTCCTCGACGTGACGGACCCGGACGCCATTACGCTGATAGACGCCTTGCCGGTCAGCGCGTTCGCGCTGCGGCTCGTTCTCGACGGGAACCACCTTTATGTCTGCGACTTGCAGGGGGGGGTCAGGATTTTCGACGTCTCCGACGTTGAGGACATCCAACTGACAGACGTGGTCAGTGAGGTATTCCCGGGCTTCTACATCCAAGCCGCCCTCGCCTGCGTGGTCGAGAACGATCGCGCGTACCTCATTGATGGAGGCGGGGGATTCCTCATCTTCGACGTCACCGACCCCGCCGACGTGATCTACGTCGAAGACAGCATCACCGGGACGTCTGGCGTGCCGTGGGACGGCGTGGTCCAGAACGGCCGCCTCTACACCGTCGACCAAATCGACGGGCTGGTGGTGTGGGATGTCACCGGGCCCGATGCCCCGACGAAGTTGGGCACCCCCTACTCCGTGCCCGCGCTGGGCTGGATGAGGATGGACATCTCCGGCAACCTGCTGGCGGTCAGCCAGAGCGACGGGTTCCTGCTGCTGGACGTATCGGACCCGGACAACATCACGGAAGTGTATTCCTTCACCGGCCCCGCCATCGATCCTCAGGCCCTTCCCGCCTGGGAGCCGACGCTGTTCGGCTCCCACGCCGCCCTGCCGTTCGGGCCCAACGGCGTGGCCATTCTCGACGTGACCAGCTTGCTGCCCCCCGTCGCCTTGTCGGCGGAGCTTGCGGCCGCGAGCGTAGCCGGGCCCGTCGTTGCCACCGGGGACGCCCGGACGCCCGATCCGTCAGAGCAGCTACTGCCCGCAACCGTTGACGTGCCTGAAGGCAGCCTCGCCGACGAAGGGCCCTCGATCCCCGGCGGTGGAGCAGGACCGACGGATGCGTACGCGGCCCTCTCCGCCAGCAGCCCGGCCGACGAGGAGACCGATCCGGCCGCGCCAACGGACCCGCCGGACGGATTGCTCGACGTGCTGTCGCCGGCCCTGGTGCCCGGGCCACTCGATTCGTAATCGCTGCGCACCAGCGGCGGCCGCATCGTGTGAGGCCCTTGCTATTCGCCTGCCGTTGCGTATGCTGGGGCGACGATGACAGCCGCTGACGAAGAAGCTCAGACCGACGTTGCCGCCGGGTCGGAGGCGGTGGCCTCGAAGGCCGACGAGGTGGAGATCGCCGCGACCGTCGAGGCGATCCTGTTCTCGACCGACTCGCCGATCTCGCCGGCGAAGATCGCGCAGATCGCCGAGCTGCCCGGCCGGCGCGAGGTCCGCAAGGCGATCCAGCAGCTCAATGCCCGCTACGAGAAGACCGGCTGCGCGTTCCGCATCGAGCCGATCGCCGGCGGCTACCAGATGCTCACGCTGCCGGAGTACAACGACGTGGTCGGGCGGCTGTTCAAGGCGAGAAGCGACTCGAGGCTGAGCCAGGCGGCGATGGAGACACTGGCGATCGTCGCGTACCGCCAGCCGGTTCTGCGGGCGGACATCGAGGCGATCCGCGGCGTGGCGTGCGGCGAAGTGCTGCGGAACCTGATGGGCAAGGACATGGTTGCGATCGTCGGCCGGGCCGAGGTGCTCGGCCGACCCATGCTGTACGGCACGACGAAACGATTCCTGGACGTTTTCGGTCTCAGCAGCCTTAAGGACCTGCCGAACGTCGAGGAGCTCCGCAGCGGCGCCGAGGCGGCCAAGCCCCCGGCCGCCGAGCCTGCCGAGGAGGCCCCCACTTCCGACGCCCCCATCCGGCCGGCTGAAGTGGCCGAGCCGGCCGACGCTGACAACTCCGCGCAAGAGAAGGCCGACCCGTAGGAAGATGCCCTCGAGGGTCGGCCTCTGGAAAACGTGTGGACGGTTTGTGGACAGGTCCGCGACTCAGGCCGCCGCGATGCCCGTTGTCTCCGTGCTTGCCGCCGTGTGTAGAATCGCGATCGGGCGCGACGGGACACGGACGATGCTGTCCAGCCCGAAACGCCCGGGCTCGACGCCAAAGGCCGCGTAGTCGGCGAACCACTCGCCATCGGCACAGTAGCGGAAGCGGAACTCGCCGGCCGGGAGTTTCATC
>Ga0180438_10007341_pt1 | contig 14405 bp, 8 predicted proteins | sample SS_ome_12_FD_132455 | JGI IMG/M metagenome (GOLD analysis project Ga0180438, IMG submission 132455) | Hypersaline lake sediment archaeal communities from the Salton Sea, California, USA - SS_3_D_2 metaG | ecosystem: Environmental > Aquatic > Non-marine Saline and Alkaline > Hypersaline >...
AAGAGAAATTCCCGGCCGGCGTACCCCTCGATGCCAGCTACACCTTCAATTCCTATCGGGCCACCTACCGCTATGACCTCATACGCCGCGGAAATTGGACGGTCGGGATCGGCTTCACCGCCAAGATCCGCGACGCCGCCATACGTTTGGAGGGAGGAGGAAAGGCGACCGAGAAGGCCAACGTGGGCTTCGTTCCCCTGCTCAATTTCTGGGTGCAATGGGATGCCGGTGCGCGCTGGAGCCTCGTTTTCGAGGGCGATGCACTGGCATCGCCGGGAGGCCAGGGCCGGGCGGAAGATGTGTTCTTGGGCGGCCTGTATCGGATTTCCGAGCATGTGACGATCAAGGCCGGGTACCGCCTGCTGGAGGGTGGGGCGGACGTAGAGGAGGTGTACAACTTCGCATGGATTAATTACCTGGCGATCGGCACCGTCCTCTCATTCTGACTTCGATGCCCAACGTCCTCATCACCGGCGCCACCGGCTATGTGGGACGCCGTTTGACAGAGCGCCTGCTCCGAGAGCCGGAGCTCCAGGTGCGGCTTCTGGTCCGCAATCCCCATAAACTGGAGGATCTTCATTCGGCGGAAGCGGAGGTGGTCGAGGGCAGCACATTCGATGTGGATAGCCTGGCGGCCGCACTGAAAGGCATTCACACCGCCTACTACCTGATCCATTCCATGGGGGCGGGGAAGGAATATCGCCGCTTGGACCGGCAGAGCGCCGAGAATTTCACCTCCGCCTCCATCACGGCCGGGGTCAAGCGCATCGTCTATCTGGGAGGATTGGGAGACCGGGAGACGGCCAGCCCACACCTCTTAAGCCGGATTGAGACCGGGGAGATCCTCAGCCGTGAGCCCCAGTCCATCCAGACCATCTGGCTGCGTGCAGCGGTGATCATCGGCTCAGGCAGCGCCGGTTTCGAAATGATCCGCCACCTGCTGCAGAAACTGCCGCTCATGATCACACCGCGCTGGGTCAGTTCCCGGACGCAGCCCATCGGCATCGAGGATGTCCTGGATTACCTCGTCCGGTCGTTCTACCTGACGGTAAAGGGGAACCTGACCGTGGATATCGGCGCCGAGTCTATGAGCTTCAAGAACATGTTGATCGAAGCGTCTCGGGTGATGGGATTGAAACGTTATTTGTTCCCGGTTCCTTTTTTCTCTCCCCGCCTCTCCTCCTATTGGCTGATCCTGATGACTCCGGTCGACTTTCGCATCGCCCGGGAATTAGTAGAGGGGCTCCGGACCGAAACCCTGATCCGCAACCAAAACGCCCGCCGATGGTTCCCGGATATCCATCCCAAGCCTTATGCCGAAGCCGTCGGCCAGGCCCTGGCTGAAATCGAACGCAACCAGGTCGTGAGTCGGTGGTGCGACAGCAGCGCGGATATCGAGTGCGACATTCGAGGGCCGGACAAGATCGAAGACGCGGTCCTGCGGGAGGTCTATCATGAAGACATCGGCTCCCTCTCCGAAGATATCGTCTTCGATGCCGTTTCGTCCGTCGGCGGGGACCGAGGTTGGTTCCGACACAATTGGCTGTGGAGCCTGAGGGGCCGGGTGGATAAGCTGCTGCGCGGGCCGGGCCTCAGCCGGGGGCGAAGGGATGCGGAGCGTCTTCGGCCCGGTGACAGCCTGGATTTCTGGAAGGTGGTGGATCTGGAGCCCCCACGGCGCCTGTTGCTTCTGAGTCAAATGAAACTCCCGGGGAAAGTCTGGCTGGATTTCGGCGTGCATGACCGGACCTTGCGCTTGACCGTTCATTTCCTGCCGCGGGGGCTGGCGGGACGTCTCTACTGGACGCTGGCAGGACCGATTCATAGATTCCTTTTTCCCGCGACCCTCAGAGGAATCGTAAAGGCTGCAAGGCTGGGTCCATAAGGGGATCTGTTCACATCAAAAGACCGGGGAGGGTGGAGAGACCGGAGCAGGACATAAGCCGAATTCTGTTCCCGCCGACTTGGGCAGGGGTGGTTATTTATCTGGCCTCTCTAAAGAGAGGTCGAGCGACCTACCCGCCCCGAGACGGGCCGCCTCAAATGGGGCCGATTTGGTCTTGCTCCGGATGGGGTTTACCCTGCCCCTGCCGTCACCGACAGGGCGGTGAGCTCTTACCTCGCCTTTTCACCCTTACTCCGCAGTACGGAGCGGTATGTTTTCTGTGGCACTTTCCTCCGGTCGCCCGGAGTCGCGGTTAGCGACCATCCTGCCCTCAGGAGTTCGGACTTTCCTCCCCTGCCTCTCCTTGCGAAGAGGAAGGAGCAACCACCTCGCCTACTCCGGCCTTTATTTTTATACCATATTGCTCCAATTTTTTATAGAGGTTGCTGCGCGGTGTATCGATCCGACGGGCGGTCTGGGATATATTCCAATCGTTTTCCTCCAGCTTAGCCAGGATGAATTCTTTTTCCGCCAGATCCCGGAAGTCTTTGAGGTTATCGATCTTGGATACTTCCGGTAAATAGATGCTGGTTTCGCCCTTGATCTGTTCCGGCAGATCCCTCAGGTCTATGGCCTCCGATTCCGTCATGATCAGCAGCCTCTCCACCACGTTCTTGAGTTCGCGCACATTCCCTTTCCAATGGTATCTTTTCATGGCTTCGAGTGCGGCCGGAGTGAAGCTCTTGATCTTGAAATTGTTATCCTCCGCAAAGTTCCGGGCGAAATATTCGATCAGCAGGGGGATATCTTCCTTTTTATCCCGGAGCGCAGGAGAGTTCAGAGGTACGACATTCAAGCGGAAAAAAAGATCCTCCCGGAAATTCCCCGTTTCGATCTCATGTTTGAGGTCCTTGTTGGTGGCGGCGATCACCCGCACATCCACCTTCTCAATCTTACTCGAACCGACCTTCTGGACCTCTCCCTCTTCCAGCACACGCAGCACCTTGGCCTGGGTCTTGAGGCTCATATCTCCGATCTCGTCGAGAAAGATGGTGCCGTGGTCGGCAAGCTCGAATTTGCCCGGTTTTTTCTCGGTCGCTCCGGTAAAGGCTCCCTTGACATGACCGAAAAGCTCGCTCTCGATCAATTCCTCAGGAATGGCCGCACAGTTGACCTGGATGAAGGGCTCCTTGCTGCGCAGGCTGTGGTTGTGCACCGCGCGGGCGAGGAGCTCCTTGCCCGTGCCGCTTTCCCCATAGATCATAATCGTGGCGTTGGTGGGAGCGATCTTCTGGATCTGGTCCCAAAGCCTTTTCATGGATGGATGGCTGCCGATCAGCCGATACTTTTTTTCGGTTTTCTGCTTCAAATCCTTGAATTCACGGGCCAATCGGTTCTGGCTGAGGGCGTTGCGCACGCTGAGCAGGACACGTTCGCGGTGGAGCGGTTTTTCGAAGAAGTCGAAAGCCCCCAGCTTGGTGGCCTCAACCGCGGTCTGCACGGTGCCGTGTCCGGAGATCATGATTACCTCGGGAGAATGAGGGCGCTTCTTCAATTCCGTCAGTATATCCATCCCGTCCCGTCCCGGAAGTTTAATATCCAGCAGCACCAAGTCCAGCCCCACCGTCTCATCGACGATCCGCAGGGCATCATCACCGTCGGCGGCTTCCAGGATGTTGTAGCCGTCATACTCGAAGATCATCCGCAGCGATTTCCGGATGTTCTCCTCGTCATCCACGATCAAGATTTTTTCTTTTCTCTGTTTGGCCATCGATGAAATGATATTACACGCGGGAAAAAACTTCAATCCGGAGAAACTTGAGGCATGCCGACGCCGAAAGGGCGGTGGCCGGCGGCAGATTGCGTTTGGTTGGATGGTAGGGCGGGAAGTGAGGGGGCGGGTCGGCCTGCAGCTCGTCGCGTTCAGACGGTTGGTAGGGTGGGAAAGAGGGGGCGGGTCGGCCGGGTACGTGTATCAGGAGAGCACCTGGTGGGGTGGGAAAGAGGGGGCGGGTCGGCCGGCTTGTGTCGGAGTGGAGGTTCGTGTAAACTGGAAACGGTTTAACATGCGCAAACCCCTTGTGCTCATCCTCCTTGTGATGCTGGCCGGAACCATCGGCTATTCTTTGCTGGAAGGCTATCCTCCTCTGGATGCCTTGTATATGACGATCATCACCATATTCACCGTGGGCTTCCATGAGGTTCAGCCTCTGAGCGTAAAGGGCCAGATCTTCACCATCCTGCTCATCCTGGGGGGAGTCGGTGCCCTGACGTACGGATTCACAAAGCTGGGAGATATGGTTTTCGGCGGGGGGATGAGCAATCTGCTGTGGAGAAAGAAAATGCAGCGCCAAATCCGAAATCTCAAGAACCATTACATCGTCTGCGGTCACGGCCGCATGGGACAAACGGTAGCCGACCGCTTGGCCGAAGAGGATGTTCCCTTCGTCGTCATCGACAACCAAGAGAGCCAGCTGGATGCCCTGGCAAAAGGCCGCCAAATCCCCTTCATCCTGGGAGACGCCACTCAGGAGGACATCCTGATGGAGGCCGGTGTCAAACGCGCTAAAGGCCTGGCTGCCTTGCTGCCCACGGATGCCGATAATCTTTATTTAACTCTGACCGCCAAGGGGATAAATCCCTCCATTTTCGTTCTGTCCAAAGTCCTGGATGAGGAAGCCGCGAAGAAGATCCTCCAGATCGGAGCCAACAAGGTCGTCAGTCCCTACCAAATGGGAGCGCTCAAGATCGCTCAAAGCCTGCTGCGGCCGACGTTGGTGGAATTTATGGACCTCATCATCCGGAGAAAGGAACTCTCACTGCTGGTGGAGGAGATGGTGGTACCCAAGCTCGCTCCCATCGTCGGGTACAGCTTTGCCCAGAGTCAGATCCGGCAGAGAGCCAATGTCATCGTAGTCGCGATCAAAAAACCGGGTGAGGATATCCATTTCAATCCTTCCCCGGATATCGAGATCCAATCCGGGGATACCCTGCTGGTCCTGGGAGCCGACACAGCCATTAAGAAGTTCGAAGACAGCTTTATCAAGGAGTCGCGACCATGAAATCGATGCCGATCAAGCGGAATCCGATTTGGGCGGCTGCTTTGGCGATAGGCCTGCTGTGGGCCACCGCGTCCCCCCTTTCCTCCCAGGACGAAGACCGCCAAAGCCTCTCCTTTATCATGGACAACGGGCTGAAGGTTTTCCTGGTCCGTAAGCCGACCCTCCCCCTTATCAACTGTGTTTTCGCCGTCAATCTGGGGTCTAAGGACGAAACCGAAGAGACCAGCGGTCTGGTCCATATCCTGGAGCATTACATCCTCTTTCGAGGCACCAAACAGCGGAGCGGTGAGGAGATCGCCCTGGATATGCGCCGTCATGGAGCCTATTTTAATGCTCATACCGGGCGCGACCTTTCCCTGTTCGAGATCAGCATTCCCGCTTCTCATGCCGATTTTGCGCTCAGTAGCCTCAAAGAGATCCTGTTCGATCTCAAGCTCGACCCGACTGCACTGGAAGAAGAGAAACAGATCATCCTGGAAGAACTTAGCCAACTGCAGGACGATCCGTTTAGGCTGTCGCTGTCCTTGGTATACCAGAACCTTTTCACCGGGCATCCCTATCAGAGGCCCATCTTCGGCAACGCTGAGATCATCCGCCAAGCCACCGTCGAGGAGTTGGAGAAATTCTACCGGAGGTTTCTCGTCCCGGCCAACTGCTCCCTGGCGATTGTAGGTGATTTCCCGCTCGAAGCCATGCAGGAAAAGGTGGAGGCTGTATTCGGATCTCTCGCCAGCGACGGATTCAAGCCTGCGGCGTATGCCAAGACCGCGGAACTTTCCGAAACCGTGGAAATTGAACATGAGATGGACGTTCAAATGGCTTATTTATCCATCGGTCTTATAGGCCCGGATTACAACCACCAGGATCAATACGCCATGGATGTGTTGACGGAAATTTTCGGGCGTGGGATCAATCCCATGATCTACCATCCCCTGACCCGCAGGCGCATCGCCGCCAATTCCCTGCGCATGGGCTTCAGCGCCCAGAAATACGGCGGGGCGGTCACGATCACCATGGCATTGGAGCCCAAAAACTGGAAGCGGGCCAAGCGGGAAATCACGCGCTATCTCAAGGAGTCCCGCCGCCTGAACTACTCCAGCGATGACCTACTCGGAGAGGCGCAAATATATGCCATGGATTTTATGCAAAGTGCGAAAAATCGCATCCGCCTGGAGGGCGAGCGGGCCCGAGAACGGGGCCTTGCCATCGCCACGTCGTTGGCCCGATACATGGTCATGAATGAGATTCCCGACCGCGGAGAATATCTGGAGCATATCGCAGAGATCGATTCCACGGATCTGCGTCGCGCCGCCGGAGAATATTTCGGGAGGAAAAACATGGTATTCGTGGCCATCCTGCCCAAAAGCGAAAAATGACCGGGAGCCGAACACATGATGAATAGAACCTGTCGAATGATTGTTTTGGGGCTGTGGCTCATGTCGGTTCCGCTGCTATCGACCGCACAGGAAAAACAGTGGGGCACCCAAATCCAGACTTTCCGCCTGGAAAACGGGATGAGCTTGATCCATGAACTCGATCCCTCATCCAAAGTGACGGTCGTGCAGATATTTCTAAAGGGCGGCACTCGGGCGGAGCCGGCGGGAAAGGCGGGGCTGGCCTATTTGACCACGCGCCTGGTTTTGGAGATCCCGGATCAATCTAAAATTCAGCAACTGATGGATCAAGCCACCCGACTCTATACCGGCTGCCGGCAGGATTTTACTTACATCACCTTATCCTGCCTGTCCGAACACTTCGAAGATTCTCTCAAGCTGGTGGCGCAGATCATGCGGAAGCCGCTCTTCTCCGGGATCCGCATCAGCCGCCTGAAAGAGCAGATGGAACGCCAGGGAAAAACCGCAGAGGATGACGCACCCAACCTGGGGCACGATACATTCTTGGCCGCATTCTTCAAGGACGCGCCCTATGCCCATCCCGTCTTCGGTGATGAAGAGTCGCTTAAGGACATAAAAAAAGATGATATCGAAGCCTTTTACGACACGCATTTCATCGCATCCAACATGACCGTCGTCGTTTCTTCCGATCTAGGGGCGGAAATGATCAAAGGCCTATTCGAGGAACATTACGGTCCTTTTCCGGAAGGCTCACTGCCGGACCTTCCCTCCTTCGCCTCGGTGGAGGCACCGGAAGGGCCATTGACCAAGGCTAAGGATACCGAACAGTCGTTGGTCGCGACCGGTTTCGTCCTCGGCCTCCAATCCCCCCGGGAATATGCCATAGGAAGCCTGGTGGATTGTCTTTTGGGGAAAGGCATCCAATCCCGTATGTGGGATCTCCGTATGGGACAGAGGTTGGCGTATTCCGTGCAGTCACGTTTGACGCCTGCCGAGCTCGGGAGCCTATTGGAGGCCTTTCTGGAGACGGATGAGTCCAAGACCGAACAGGCCCGCGAGGCCCTGCGCGCCGTGATAACCGATCTTCACGCGAAGGGTATAGATGCCCGGGAGTTGGAGATGACCAAGATCTACGCCCAAGCAGAGATCCTGCGCGACAATGAAACTAAAGAGAGCCGCAGCTTCTCACTCGGTCATTACCAAACGATGGGTTTGGGATATGCTTTTTTAGATAAGATCTTCGCCCAAATCGATGCGGTCGGCCTGGAGGAGATCAATGCTTTTATTCAGGCTAATCTGGATCCAGCTAAAAGCCTCGAGGTGATTATAGGCCCCGAGAAATGGATCGAGTAGGAGACCCTTATCCACTCCCCACGATCTCTTTGAGCTCCTCGATGGATTTGGGTATGGGCTTTCCCAGGACGCGGCAACCGTCTTCCATCACCAGGACATCGTCCTCGATCCGGATACCGCCGAAATCCCGGAATCGGTTCACCCGCCCGTAGTCGATGAAATCCGGGAATTTATCCTCTTTCCTCCACTTATCGATCAACGCGGGGATAAAATATATTCCCGGCTCAACCGTCAGGACATAGCCGGCTTTCAGCTTCTTGGCCAACCTAAGGAACGCCAGGCCGAATTGATCGCTGCGCCGGACGGTCCTATCGTACCCCACGTATTTCTCCCCCAGATCCTCCATGTCATGGACGTCAAGGCCCAGCATGTGCCCCAATCCGTGAGGCATGAACAGGGCATGCGCGCCGGAATTGACCGCCTCATCCACATCCCCCTGCATCACACCAAGGTCCTTCAATCCCTTTGCGATGATCCGTGCGGACCGAAGATGAACCTCCTTGTTCATCACTCCCGGCCGGATGCTTTCGATGGCGGTCTTCTGGGCCTCGAGCACTATGGAATAGACCTCCTTCTGCCGGCCGGTGAACCGCCCTCCCTCCGGAAAGGTCCGGGTGATGTCCGAGGCATAATGCATGGGCGATTCCGCCCCACTGTCGTTGACCACCAACCGTCCCGGCTCCAGGGTATGGCTATGATCATGGTTATGGAGAATCTGCCCGTTGATGGTCAAGATGATGGGAAATGCGATATTCCCGCCGAAAGAAAGTGCGATGCCCTCGATGACACCGGCGATCTCACTCTCCCTGATACCGGCTTTCGCCATTCTCATGGCGGTGGTGTGCATGGCATGGCTCGCATCCAGCGCCAACTCGATCTGCTCGATCTCCTGCGCGGATTTAATGGAGCGCTGAGCCACCACCGCCCTCACCAAGGCTTCTGAGACGTAGTCCTTTATTTGTTCGGCCTGGATACCCAACAGGTCTTGAAGGCGGAGCACCGTTTCGGGACGGTAAGGAGGCTGAAAATGAATCTTTCGACCTTTACGCACCGCGTCCTTGAGCGTCTCTTTCAGCTTTTCCCGGGGGAAGGTGGTTTTTATCCCGACCTGCGCGGCCCGATCCGGCACGCCCGCCTGATCCCCCATCCAGATGATGTCATCCACACTCACATCGTCTCCGAAAAGAATGTCGCGTCCATCATCAACATCGATCAAGCCGGCCAGGTCCGGCGAATCCAAACCAAAAAAGTAGAGGAAGGAACTGTCCTGGCGAAAATGGTAAGGATTGGCCGGATAATTCATGGGACTTTCCTGATTTCCCATAAAGAGCAAAACACCCGCTCCGATCTTGGCTTTGAGTCGGTCACGTCTCCGGGCGTAGATCTTGGCATCAAACATATCGTATCTCCTTAGAGAAGAAATGGGGACGGAAATGGGGACTGTCCCCAAAAATGGGGACAGTCCCCATTTCTTTTCTTTTTTCTATTTCCACTTCCGTCGCGGCAGCGATCGCGCCGAGGGGGCCAGGGCCAAGCCGCCCTTGGCTGTGACCCGCAGTTCCGACGGCAGCATTCGCCCGCTCGACAGCACGGCATCGACGGTCTCATCCAGAGGAACAGGGTTGGCATAGCCGCCTAGGATCAGGTCGGCGCACACAAAAGCGCTGGAGGCCGCCACGGCATTCCGAGTATGACAGGGGATTTCGCACATACCTTGGACCAGATCGCATACCGATCCCATGCTGTTCTGGAAAGAAATAGCGGCGGCATCGGCCGCCTGGCGTGCCGTCCCGCCGGCCCATTCCACCACCGCAGCGGCGGCCATGGCACCCGCCGCCCCGATCTCCACCTGGCACCCGGCTGTCTCCGCGGCAAAGGTGGCTCGGGCGGCAACGATAATCCCCACCGCTCCGGCCGCAAGCAGGGCCCGGGCCGCCCCTTCGGGCGGCAGATGTTTTTCCTGAACCAAGGTGGCTATGACTCCGGGAATGACACCGGCTGCGCCTCCGGTCGGCGCGGCCACCACCACTCCCTGGCTGTTGCTGGTGTGCATGGCCGCCATCGCGCGAACCGCAGCACGCGTGTGGAGGCCTCCGATGGCCACCTTCTCGCGCTGCTCAGCCTCCCATATCGACCGAGCGCTGGGCGGAAGCAGTTGCATCCTGACCTGACTGTCCTGCAGGCCGCGGTCAATCGATTGATGCATGATGTCCAAGCGGCTCATCATCTCCTGCAAGACTTGCTCCTCGGAAAGGGCCAACAATGCGGCCTCATATTTCAACGCCATCTCACCAAGGGACACGCCGGTCTCTTCGGACAGGGCGATCATCTCTTCCCCGCTCCGGAACATGGCTTCGCCCGGAGTCACCAGGAAGACCGGCTCGCAGCGCCGGCATTTCCCTGCCCCGACAAGTCGGCAGGCCGAATCCCAAAGCGAGTCCTTCCATGCCTGTTCCGATTCAAAGACCAACAGTTGAAAATCATCATCTCCTGGGCTTTGGGGGCTGGGACCGGCTATTCCCGCCCCTTGAATCAAACCTAAAAGATCCGCGGCAGCCTCCCTATCGCATTCCGCGAGATAGATAAACCGTTTCCCGTCCAGCCGCACCGGCCAATCCTGGAACCTCGTGACAAGGATCCCTCCGCCTCCCGTAGACTTGGCCTCCAAGCTGATCGTCTCCCCGTCCATCGACGTCAAGGATAGGTGGACCGAGTTGGGATGATCGGCCCGCTCCAGCGGATTCACCGCGAAGGAGATGCGTATTCCTTGTTGGGCTGCCAGTTCCAGGGCGGACGCAAAGCGGTCATCCGTGATCGACCAGCCCAGGAATCCGGCTGCAAATGCCAAGTCCACTCCCTGCTCTCGATAGACCTGTGCATAAGATCCATCCGGATCGAAGGTCAGTCGGGCCGCCTCGAGACCACCCGGGACGAGCGAGCGGGCCATCCGGCCGATACGGTATGAGCCGGCGGTGTGCGAACTGCTGGGACCGCGCATGACCGGCCCCAGAACGTCGTTGAAGATGCTGATTTTCTCCATTGTCTTCTATGCTGCCTGTTAATACGATTTTAAATCCCTGTTATCCTACCTGTTTCCGGCCGATAATAAAAGCGAATCCTTGAAGCATAGAGCATGCAACACTTCAAAAGAAGTGACGTGTGCCGAGCCGGAACATCCGACCCGGACTTCAGTCGGCCCCTATAACTCTGAGCCCCAAGGAAGAGATAAGGAGGGTCTTGGCTTCAGCCTTTGGGATCGACGGTTTTGATCCAAAGATTACGAAATTCCACCCGAGAGCCGTGACCGAGGAAACCGATGTGTCCCCTATCCCGTTGAAGCCCGGGATGTTCCCTGCCGTCCATGGTTCCGGAAGCGCTGGCCTCTCGGATGTCCGCATCCACGATCACCTCTCCGTTGAGGATCACGGTGACGCGAGGCCCGATGGCTCTGACCTCCTGATGATTCCACTCTCCGACCGGCTTCTGATATCCTCTTTTGGCAGCGACAACGCCATAGATCGATCCGTGATATTGGTAAGGCTTTAGATCACGATACTTGGGAGAGTCGTTATCGAGAATCTGAAGCTCCATACCCACGTATGCGGCGTCTCCTTCGGGTGGGGTTCGGATGCCCAGGCCGTTATTGGCTCCCGGTGTGAGCCGGAACTCGAAACGGAGGATAAAATCCGCGTACTGCTCTTCGGTATAGAGATTTCCGCTCCCGCGATCGGGATGGACTACGATGACGCCGTCCTCAGCCGCATAGCCTTGGGTATCCCCCATCCATCCATCCAGATTCTTTCCGTTGAAAAGGGGCACAAATCCTTCCCGGCGCATGAGCTGGTCGATGCGACTGTCGATCTGTTTTTGCTCTTGTTCATCTGCGATGAAAGGCCGGGCCCGTATTAGAATCGGAACAATCTCACCCTCCGCCGGTCCATCTACGCCTGCCTCCGGAAGGGCGATCCTTAGGACAATTCGGGCGGCGCGGTCACGGACTTCCGGCTCATCCAAAAATCGTGCGGCAAGCTCCAGGGCGGCCGAGGATTTGATCCGGGCGAGTCCGCCGAGGATCAGGTTCTTTTCCTGTGTTCCGAGTTCCATTTCCATGGCTTCCTCCAACAAGGCGGTTTTTTGCGCCGCCGGCAGATTCGCCTCCCCCACCAGGCGCACATATCCCTGAAGCGCCGTATAAAGAACCTTCCGATCCGGCGCATCCCGGCAGATCCGAATGAGCTCCCCGGCGGCTTCCAGCTCGGGCCATTGCGACAATGCATAAACGGCCGCCGCCCGGATCCGGGAATTCGAATTCCGCGTCTCCCGGATGACCAGGTTCAGCGCTGCCTCGCCTCCGATGCGGGCCAAAGGACGCAATAGATCCGGCCGCCGCTCCTCGGGGATCTCTCCGTAAGCCGTCAAGATAGAGGCCGCCCTCTCCTCTTCTGCGGAGATCTGCAGGGCGCCGGCCACCAGGGCATCCTGGATCACAGGGATTTCGCTCCGGGTCTCGGTTTTCAGCAGCAGCTCGATCACCCGTCCTATATCCTCACTCTTCACCAGATCTTTCAGTGCCGTCAAAGCCGCCTTACGTACGGCCGCTTCTCCATTCGAAAGGAGGTCAAAGGCCTGGCCCGCCGCATCTTGGGCCCGCCTCTCGGCCAACAATTCGAGCAGGGCGGCTTGGGCCAAGGGGCCTGAGTGCCCCAGCCGCGCAATTGCCTCCGGCACCACCCGCTCCGACGGAAACCGCAGAAAAGCCTGCTGGACCGCCGCTATCTCCTCCGGCTCCCGCGATTCCATCAGGGGCCAGAGATCCTCAAGCACCGCAACCCCCCCAATACGGGATGCGGCCTTGACCGCGGCGACGCGCACCAGCGGGGAAGGACTTCGAAGCGCGTCGCGAAGCGCCGGCAGGGCGGTTTCATCCCCCCGTCTCCCCAACATGGCGATAATCTCGGCTTGGACTTTCTCCGGTCGCTCCGGCAGCTCATGCAGCCACATCGACGTGACCTCTTTCCCCGGAATGCCCTCGGCCAGCGCTAGGGCCCGAACTCGAACATCGCGGAGCGGGCTGTCCATAGCCCGCAGCATGTCACCCAAGGCCGTCTCTCCCAGCGTTTCCTTCAGAATGGCCAGCGCCGCACAGGAGATCTGACTCTCCCGGGGAGATGTGTAATGTTCGATCATCCCCTGGCAGATGCGGGCGGCATGTTTGCGGTATCCGGCCTCCCCCAGGCGCCGGGCGAACAGCAGCAGCCGTGACGAGGCGCGATTGCGTTCATAGGCCGACGCCAAAATCGAAAAGCGGCTGAGGGCCGCCTCGGAGGACGGATCGCCGATATTGGCTAAGGCGAATAACGACACCTCCCGTAGTTCAGGATCGGAGGCCTGGGTGAAGGGGTGAATATACCCGAGCGACTTGTGGCTGCGCATCTCGCCCAAGGCCCGGATGATGATGACCTTCCGATCTCCGGACACCTCAGGGAGAGCCTTGAGCAACGCCTCTTCTGCACGTGCCGTGTGGATGGCCAGCAGCGCCTGCGCCGCCGGATCGCTCAAACGAGGATGCTCGAGATAGCCGGCCAGCGCTTTGACCGCGTCGTCTTTCCCCACCAGCTGGACTTGGCTGATCAGGAACGCCATGATTTCCGGATTATCCTCCTCCCTCAAGGCCTTCAGCAACGCCTGGGTATAGAGGGCTCGATATTTTTCACTGCCCGGCCGGTTCACACTCATGGTGATGCCGTGCAGCGCGAAGCGGACGGCAGAATCATCCCGCTCACCGGGAGCGGACAGCATCCGGCATGCTGCCAGAACCCCTCGTTGTCCCAAGCGGAGGAATTCCTCGGCGGCCTCATCGCGTTCCGTGACGCTCGGAGCGGGGAAACGGGCAACGACCTCTTCCAGCTGCTTTTGGAGGGAGAGATCCTGTGGCGGCTCCGCGCGTGTCAACGCAGGAAAAAAGATCAACCATACGCCGATGATCAACATCTTGTAGGGGGAGGGGACAAAACTGTGAATTATGCCTTTCATTCCTTAGACTCCTAAATGCCAGGGGGCGCGCATGGGTTGATGGATCAGGCGGTTGGCTTCCGGATCGCCGATAAATATCTGTCGATCCGGATCGAACCGCAGCGGCCGGCCCAGTCGAACCGCGATCTTGGCCAGATTTACCAGCGTGCAGGAGCGATGCGCGTTTTCCTCGTGCAAAACAAACTTGGTTCGGGTCCGGACCGCCTGGTGGAAATCGGTCATCTGCGGCTCTGGATCGGGAAGGGACGCCAGCCTTTTCTCCAGATCCGGGATATTTGACTCCATCCCTCTCGACACGTATCCCTGCGGACCCTTGAGGAAAGGCGCCTGGGTGTCCCGGTTTTCGCCGTCCAGGATGATCTTACAGCCGTCGGCGTAGGTCATTTCGATCCGGCGCCAACTCCCGCACGCGTCGGGATGTTGTTGAGGACATTCGGCTTCGATCCGGACCGGGCTGGTGCGGTCTTTCTCCAGCAAATACTGAACCGGATCGAGGTAATGCATGCCCATGTCGCCCAGCCCGCCGCCGTCATAATCCCAATAACCCCGGAAGGTGTTGTGGACCCGGTGGGGATGATAGGGTTTGTAGGGCGCCGGCCCCAGCCACATCTCATAGTCCAGCTCCTCGGGAACCGGTTGAGGCCTGAGGAAGGTCCGGCCGCTCCAATAGAATTTCCAGTCGAATCCGGTGATCCCGCTTACGGTTGCTGTGAGCGG
>Ga0180438_10007344_pt1 | contig 14401 bp, 9 predicted proteins | sample SS_ome_12_FD_132455 | JGI IMG/M metagenome (GOLD analysis project Ga0180438, IMG submission 132455) | Hypersaline lake sediment archaeal communities from the Salton Sea, California, USA - SS_3_D_2 metaG | ecosystem: Environmental > Aquatic > Non-marine Saline and Alkaline > Hypersaline >...
GAAAACACACAATGTGGGCAATATCTGGCTGACGGTGACCAATAATGGCCTGATTGGTGCCTACGGTAATCTGGGTGGTTATCCGAATTGTGAATTCCCGGCGAATTCAGACGTGGAGTACCTCTTTACGGGTGCCATCTGGATTGGGGCCATTGTAGGCAAGGATACCTTAGTTTCGGTTGGTGCCGATGGTTGGGCGGGTGGCAAAGAAATGCGACCGGGTTGGGCGGATAGTGATTCAATTCAACACCGCTCCACACGTAATCCTCAGGATACACTGGCGGTTTCGGAGCAGGATTTTATTTGTTCCTACAGCGACACATCCACCGTATTCACCGATGTGGATGTCGGCCATAAACCAATGGGATTATCCATCGAACAGCGATCGTATGCCTGGAGTTATTCCTACGCCGAAGACTTTGTGATTTATGACTTTTATATTAAAAACTGCTCCTATTGGATTGGTCCTCCCCAGACATTTAAAGACCTGTATATGGGCGTTTATATTGATGGTGACTGCGGTCATACCAGTATTACCAATTATTTTCAAGATGATATTACCGGCTTTTTAAAAACCAATTCCGAGGGGGATCTGGTTAATCTGGCCTGGCTTAAGGATAATGATGGTGATGGTGGCCTGACTCCTGGTGTTACCGGTGTTCGGGTATTATTTCCGGATCCGGAAACGGTGAGTTACAACTGGTGGGACCCGCCTTCCAAGTGGGGACCAACCAATCCTAATAATCCCAATGACTGGGCGCCTCACCCGGGGACGGATGGTCAAAAATATCGAGTGATGAGTAATGGTGAGGTTGATCCCGATCAGACCGAAGCGAATGCGCCCTCCGGCATTAATACCAGTGGTATGGACACTCGCTACTTCTTATCCTTCGGCCCCTTTGATGTCGAACCAGATAGTGTACTCAAGTTAACATTAGCCTACGTGGGTGGTCTGCCCGGACCTGGCTATGATGAATTTGACGACATTGGACGCAATGCCCGCTGGGCCCGAGATGTTTATGATAATCCACCCGCCGACGGAATTCCCGATTTCAAAGGACCACCGCCACCGCCTTCTCCGCGTTTGCGGGTGGTTCCTGGCGATAAGCAGGTTCGACTCGAATGGGACGATTCGCCGGAATATGCCATTGATAGTTTTACCAAGTTTGTCGATTTTCAGGGTTATCGCATCTACCGCAGCCGGACGGGGGTTATTTCCGATATGGAACTGCTGGGTGAATATGATAAAATCGATAATTTTGGTTTGAACCTCGGTTTTGGTGAAATTGAAATGATTGAACCAAAAATGGAGGTTTCTGATAAGGGTGACACCACTGTCTGGCGGTACGCTTATACCGACAGAGGCTTGACCAACGGTGAATTTCTGTATTATGCGGTTACATCATTTGATAGCGGTTATGTACCAACCGGTCTGGATCCGCTGGAAAGCAGCCCGGCTATCAATTTAGCCCGCGTGGCACCTTCCGCTGGTCCAACCACGGATGAAGAAATGGACGAAGTGCTGGTGGTACCCAATCCGTACCGTTTAACAGAAGATTACGTTGGAATGGGTTGGGAGACAGGTACCGGTGATACCGACCGTCGGATTGATTTTGTTCAGATTCCGGCTACATGTACGATTCGAATTTATACGCTAGCCGGTGATTTGGTGCACATTATTGATCATGATTTCCCGGCGAAGAGTGCCACCAAACATCAGGAATCATGGAATCTGGTCACCCGAAATATCCAAATGATTGCCAGTGGCATTTATCTGTTCTCGGTGGAAACGCCTACTGGTAAAACGTATGTCGGTAAATTTGTGATTATTTATTAAAAAGGAGGGTTGTAAGAATGAATAAACGCCTGGTAATAATCAATGTGATTCTGCTTTGCCTGTTGCCAACCCTGCTTTTTTCTCAGGTTGAACTGACCTCTTTCGCCGGTCGTGGCAAAGTCGGAACCACCGGACTCCAATTTTTAAAAATCGGAGTGAGTGCTCGCGCCGTTGGCATGGGTGAGGCTTTTATTGGCCTGGCCGACGATGCGAGTGCCATGTATTATAATCCGGCCGGGCTCAATCAATGCCAATCAAAAGAAGTCTTCTTTACCCACACCAATTGGCCGGCTGGCATCAGTTATGAGTATCTGGGAGCAATGCTTCCGGTGAATCAGATCGGGATTTTTGCGGCTCAGGTGGCAGTACTCACCACGGGCGATATGAAACGCACCGTTCCGTATGTCGGCTGGACCGGGGAATATTTTTCGGCCACTGACTGGTTGGTAGGCTTTTCCTACGCCCGGATGTTAACCAATAAATTTTCGATTGGCGGCACAATTAAAATTATCGCGGAATGGCTGGACAATGAGCGCATTACCGTGGCCGCGGCTGATTTTGGAACCTTATTCGACGTGGGGATTCGGGGAATTAAGTTTGGGATGATGATTTCGAATTTTGGCCCGAATGCCAAATTTTTAAAAGAAGATTTTGCTTTACCGATTAATTTCAAATTTGGCGCGGCGGTTGATGTTATTAAACAAAAAATGCACCACATCAAAGCCACCCTCGAGGCCTGTCACCCCAATGATAATCTGGAACAGGTAACAATCGGAACTGAATATAAATTTAGTGAATATTTCGCATTACGCGGTGGCTATCGCGTTTTCCTGAAATTATCGGATAAAGATGCGGTTGTTAAATTTGATGAGATAAACGAAGTTGCGGTTGACGAACCCCTGGAAGGCCTGTCATTTGGGATGGGTTTAAATGTGCCCATTGGTAGTTTTAAAACCCAGATTGATTATGCTTATACGGATCTTGGTTTTTTAGATAATGGCCAAAGATTTACAATCGCTTTTAAATTTTAAAAGGAGCCACAATGCGAATAAAACCAATGCTCTTAACATTCAGTATTATTCTTACCATTCTGGCGTGTAGTGAAGGCACCATTCCCACTGCCGTGGAGCCGTTGGTTGAGCTACAAGCAACTTACATTACCACGCGCCCGGTAGTTGACGGGGTAATGGATGAAGCGGTGTGGGATCAAGCCAGCTCCTATCTCGTACATATCGGGCAAAGAGACCCCAGGACGGGTCAGATCATTGGCGGCTATAATGTTCAAATGAAAGCGCTCTGGTGGCGCGATTGGGGATTTGGACAAACCTGGGCGGAACAACCTTACGTTGCCATTGCCTTGACCTGGCCCGACGATGATTATAACATTCTTAAAAATGGGTGGCACTATCATCCCGCTGATTCCATCTGGACGCGGGATAATAATGGCTCAGATTGGTTTTTAATTAATTGGTTCAGTTTCAGCTCAATTTCCGATCTCTGGTACTGGGATGCCGCTCTAACCAATCCGGTTGGTTATCTTGAAGATCAATATATTGAGGACTTTCAGATTAATGATTCAACCGAGGTTAGTCAATTTAATATCGATGGATTACGCTTCCTGAACGATATTTCTGATCAAAACAATTGTTGGGATTTGAATTACAATGATAACATGACCCCCCGTGACTCAACTGACGACTACCCGATGAAAGTATGGCGAGCAAATCCTAATGAAGTGCTCCCCACATTGCCACGCATTTATTCCGAAGATAGTGATCGAAGGGTATTATTGCTTCACCAGGATGCCGAATTCATGCCCAGTGCTTTTCAGACACCTTATGCGGAACTCAATGATTCAATCACTGTGCCGGGCTACATCCTGCAAGATCCACTCAATTCTTCGGCCGACATTATTGCAGCGGGTAAGTACAGCAATGGATTCTGGACGGTAGAACTCGTACGGGCCTGTAAAACCAGCGATGAGAACGATGTGGTATTCAATCCTGAAAGTCGTTATTCCAATTATTATTTTTATTTATTTATTGGGGACAATTCACACGCGCCACTACAGCGAAATATAAGTCAGGAAGTTAAACGACAATTAGTTAGTGACGTTCAGCCGGTTAGTCTCACGTTCGAATTTGTTGATATTCATCAACCCAATAAGTAATGCTGAGAAATGATTCCTACACGCGACCACAAAGAACGGATTGGGATCATTACTGTTTTCTTATTAGGAAATTATTTTATCTCACTTCCTTAATTCAGAGGCATTCAAATTAAGTTTCGTTGAAAAAGTTCAGTGGGTGAATTCACTGCCCAGACCTTTCACTTGTGCCGTTGTCTTTTGAAAAAATGATTGAAAACCTAACGTCTAATAAAAGGAGAACCGAGCATGCGCACTATTTCAGTATTGATGGTAATGCTCGCCATTGGTTTGATTTGGGGAATGTTATTTCTCGGTTGTGAAGAAGATAGTAATCCGGTTGAAGCCGTTCAGTCCACTCAAATGGAAGCGTCTGAAGCCGGCAAATTGAATGCGTTCCCAATTTTGGGTTATATGCAAAGTGGTGCTTATATCGCTCCGGAAATTGATGGTTCTAATGATGATCAAATCTGGAAAAACACCGAACCATTTGAAATTCAATTAACACCCGATGAAACGGGATTCGCCCCAACTGTCACCACGCGGGCATTATATGATAACTGGTATATTTACCTGATGGCAGAATGGGATGATGAGCAGGTCGACGAACGACCCAATTTCTGGTGGTTTGGTAACCCCGATCCCAATGGCACCACGGATATTGCCGTTTACGACACCATTTTTACAATCTGGGTGACTGAAGATTCTTCGTTTAAACCACCGCGGCGACCGGTACGACGCGCCGCCGGGCCGGAAGTCTGGAGTCGCTGGGCTACTCCATTTAGTGCAATCACCAAAACCATGACCTATATTTCACAGGTGAACGTTTCCGTTGATGGCGTCTATACCACGACCTGGGACACGGTAGAAGTGAGTTACGACACCTTAAAATTCAGTGGCGGCGAAGACGGGTTGTCGATTATGTGGAACGTGAATGTCGGCAATTTTCTAAATTGCAGTAACCTGTGTCATGGAGATTCCCGCATGTCTACCGACCAAAACGAGGCCGCCGATGTCTGGTCATGGTACGCTTATCGTACCAATCATCGTAAAGTTACCGACGATCTGGCCCTTCTCACCGAGGGATTTGTGGGTGACGAAGGTGACAGTTGTTACACGGACAATATCGATCGCAGCAAAACGCCCCCGATACCGGCCTGGGCGTATTTGCATCAACCCCAAAAAGATACACTGGTATTATATGATTTGCGATCGGTAAAGTTTTATACGTCATTACCGTGGTTTAGCGGGAATCACATCCCTGGTTATAAGTTGAATATTCCTTCGGGCAGCCGAGGTGACGTGGTCGCAGTGGGGCGGCATAAGGACGGTCGCTGGACTTTGGAAATTAAGCGACTACTGCACACGGTGGATATCCAGACGTCGAAAGATAATACCGATGTTCAGTTTAATCCGAATGCCGACGCGGATGTGAGTTTTCATCTCGTGGCTTATAATAATGCCTTGGGTAAAAAACACGCTTATACAGGGTCTGTGCAGACTTTGCATTTTGTCCAATTATTACGCGAACAATAGGTATTCGCTAACGAATTTTAACCCTAAAAAATCATTCAATCTTACTGGAGAAGATATGCCAATGAAATTACGCCATTATTTTCTTCTCGGATTATTGGGAGGAGGGCTTCTCCTGAGTGGTTGTCACATTAAGCCAGCCGATCCGGGCGAGGCTGCTGATAATTTACCACCCACCACAATATTGCCGAATGTGCCACCGGATAGTAGTATGGGAAATGATTTTAAAAAACGACTTCAGTGGCATGGCAATGACTCCGATGGAATCATTGTCGGCTATGAATATAAAATGGATGGACCCTTACACAAAGAAAAACAATATCGGTTGTATAAAAATGAGTGGGTCCGCACCAAATACCATTACCAGGATTTCAAATTTCAAAATGGTTGGTACCGATTGTGGGTGCGCTCCATTGACAATAAAGGAGTAAAGGACCCCAATCCGGATTCGCTGACGTTCCACGTGACCGGACCTACATTTGATCGAGGTATTTTACTCGTGGATGATGATCAGACGACCAACCTTCAAGACAATGAATCGGATCGGAATAAAGATAATTTTTATACGGATTTATTGACCGAGGCTGGTTTTCCCAATTTTACTTTTTGGGATTACGAAGAAATGTTCGGTCTCACCGGAAAACCGGTGTTTGTGGATTCTGCCGTTGACAGCACGGGAAATGTTTATTACGGGATGTCCGCTTATTCGACTGTAATCTGGTTGGTGGCGCATGACGGGAAAGATCATATTTTTAAGCTGGAAAAAACGTTTGTTGATTATCTGGAAATGGGAGGGAACCTTTGGATTTCAGGCGTTCAGCCGGTTTTTTCGATTAGGGGTGAACATCCGAACGGGATGCGTTTTTCTGAATCCAGTTTTATTCGGAAATATCTCCACATTCAAAGTGCAGATACCGTGCATAATGAAGTCGATTTGCTGTTGAGTGTGGCTGAAAATTACCCGGATTTGCCCACCTCCGTGGAGGTCTCAAAAACGAAAACCGTGTTTGCCGGTCATTACCGCTGGGCGAGTGGGGGGACTAACTATTTTCGTTCAGGATTCAATCAACTCATTCCCGAACCGGATGCTGACCCAATTTTTGTTTTTACCGGAAATGTATATGAATACGACGACGCCGGTGTGATTCATTACATTAATGCTGAAGAGTTTGCCCATACCCCGTGTGCCGTCCGGTATCGTGGCGGAAGCTACAACGCCATCACTTTTGGATTTCCGCTGATTCGGGTTGACCGTCGAAAAAATGTGATTGATCATGATGCAATGGTTCAAATTACCCACCAGATTTTAGCGAATGAGTTTCTGGAAAGGCCGAGAGCTAACTGAAGCGTGTCACGATTTTTTGCCGAGAAGCCTCATTTTCAATGAGGCTTTTTTGCTAAGGGAATAAGAAAAAATCTTAGCACAAATTTGAATTGAATCAAATTATTTAAATGGAACAACACATGCGATTAAAATTAATAATGATGCTCTGGCTGGTTTGCGTCTTTTGGGAACTGGTATTTGCCTTTCATCAGGACTTGCCGGTCAAAAGTAACGGGGAATTGCTTTTTTATCTTGATACCGCCAGTTTCCAGGCGATTTATAATCGAACCTATCAGGAGTTCTATTATCACATTCCCCTCTCCGAAGTAAAATTTCAAGAAACAGCAACGGACATTGTTGATACAATAATAGTGAATGTGTCGATTAAAGATACGCTGGGAACAATAAAGATTGAAGACTGGTGGTTTCTCCCGGTTTCTGCCAAAGATTGGGACACCATCGAAGGACGTTTTTTGCCGGACTTATTCGGGATGTCTGTTGATCCGGGGAATTATCTCCTCTGTATGAGTGTTAAGGACGTTAATTCAGGAAAAATCGGGACAACGACCCTACCCTTTGTTGCCCGTCCCTTTTCAGGCGATTCACTACAACTGAGTGATATTCAATTTGCCAGTCACATTGCTCGTGACAGCAGTGGGCATAAGTTTGTTAAAAATTTCCTGCACGTGCTTCCCAATCCAAATCGGGTTTTTGGCAAAACCTTACCGATGCTCTATTTTTATCTTGAGATTTATAATTTAGCTCCACCCGCTGCAGAGAGTACCTACACTGTTACTCACGAAATTCTGGACATTCAGCAGAAGCCTGTCCGTCGTTATCCCCCCAAGACGAAAACTAAGCATAATCAAACCGGTCTGGAAGTAGGTGCAATTAATATTGCCACATTGAACACCGCCAGTTATTTATTAAAAGTCACGCTCCATGATAATGATACTGGTGAGTCTCGAAGTATAATGCGAGGATTCTGGAATAAGTCCCTTCGTCAGGAACCAGCGGCAAAAGTGTCACCAACAAGTATGGAGAATAATGCCACCACGGGAATTCAACAGATGACGGATGAGGCACTGGATGTTCATTTTCGACAATTAAAATATATTATGCCGCCTGATCAAATAAAGCTGTATCAGACCTTGACCGAACCAGCGAAACGGAATTTTCTGATTCAATTCTGGTATTCACTGGATCCGGATCGTTCGACACTAGAGAATGAATTTTGGGACGTTTTTCTGGCACGGGTGAATTATGCGAATAAAAATTATTCAGTGGGAAAAACCAGTGGGTGGCTCACCGACTGCGGTCGGATTTTGATTAAATATGGCATTCCCAATGAAATTACCCGCGAAGCCTTTCGGACGAATTCGATTCCCTTTGAGGAATGGTTTTATAATCTGGAAGGCGGAATGCGTTTTATTTTTGCCGATGAACAGGGCTTTGGGTATTATCGTTTGATTTATTCCTCAGAAGAAACTGAATTTACCGATCCCCGTTGGCAGCTCATTATTGGGCGCTAAGTATTTTTTCAAGGATGAAAATTTTCAAAAGGAATCTTTCTGCAATTATTCTCAGTGAACGATAAATCATGATTTTAAAATTCCGGAAAATTTGATAAATTTGATTTGAATCAAGATCTTTAAAAATGGAGGATATTTTATGCGTTATTTACCGGGCCTATTTTCAATCGTTTTGATAATAGGGTGTTCCTCCAATCCCACCCAGATCGTGCGCCACAAGCCGGTAATTCACTCGATTTCGGCCGCGCGTGCGATTATTTTTGTTGCCGAGACGGTCGAGGTTCAGGCGAGTGTTTCCGATGAAGATGAAAATGATGAGCTGCGTTTTAACTGGAGTGCCACTGGTGGCACCTTTATTAACACCTTCAATAATCCCACTCAGTGGCGGGCACCGAACGCGATCGGTACCTTTACATTGACTTTGTCCGTCAGCGATGGTTACTTCCAGATTTCCAAAAGCATCCAAATAACTGTAAAAACGCGTGGGCTTCATAACTAACCGGTTATGGGTTTCAGGCTCCGCGCTAAATCCCTTTCAACTTTGAAGCGGGAACATTAAACTCGAAACTCCGTAACGAAGGGATGTTAACCAAATTTTGAATAAAATAGCATTAACTCGGCGGTTGAACTCATACAAAAGGAATATCATTCATGAAAATTCAAAAATTGATTCTGGGCCCGTTTCAAACAAATACATATCTCGTTAGTTGTGAACACACCCGGCAAGCCCTCGTCATCGATCCCGCCGAAGAGAATAATGGACTGATTGATTCCATTCAAAAGCAAAATTTAGCCTTAAAATATATTTTAATCACTCACGGACATCTTGATCATATTGGTGGAGTCGCCTGGTTACAAAAGCAAACTGAGGCACCGGTTTTAATGCACGCTGATGATTTGCCGATTGTGGAAAGTTCACCCAATTTCGCCCGAATGCTTGGACTCCGTGCGTCGAAGCACTTCAAACCAGATGAATTTGTCACCGAGAAAACCATTATCGAAGCCGGTCTGGTTCGCTTACGGATTTTACATACGCCCGGACATTCGCCAGGAAGCATTTGTTTGGTGGGGGACTACGCGGCATTTGTGGGAGATACTTTGTTTGCCCGGAGTATTGGGCGGACTGACCTGCCAGGAGGGGATTACGAACAAATCGTGGTGTCGATTCGACAGAAGCTTTTCACCCTGAATGCCGCCACCGAAGTCTATCCGGGTCACGGACCAAACACCATGATTGGCATTGAAAAAGTCAACAATCCGTTTTTTAGCTAGTATTACAACGTTAAGTTAAATCGAGGCAGAATTATATTAAACGCAGAGGAGCAGAGGCCGCAGAGGTTCGCGGAAAGATGCTTTAAGAATTTCAAGTCTTTAGACAGAGGAATTTATTCCTTGATGATATATCTTGAAAACGAATCGTTTCATTGGACATAAGAATTTTTCTCCGCGATTCTCTGCGGCCTCTGGGCCTCTGCGTTGAAAATTCATATTCTATTGTCAACTTAACGTTGTAGTATTAGTCAACCCCCGTTTAGAGTCGAGTTCAGGGTTTATGTCCTCGAATTCTTCCCTTGCATCTTTCTAAAAATCATAGTATATTCCAGTTAATTAATGCCCTTAGCAGTCATGATTACCTTCCGCTTCAATTTCAGGTCCGGAGGAGCTTTTTAAAATCAATAAGAAATATTTAAACATATTAAAAAAAATGACCGTTCCCACCCTGTTTGCTGTGGCGATACTGGGAGCTTTGCTTGTCTTAAATCACCGGTTAATATTGAAATCAACGCCCAAAATCACGGGCACGATTAAAGTGTTATCCGGAATCATTGAAGACGTAGAGATTCAACGGGATCAGGCTGGGATTCCACACATTAAAGCTCAATCAAAAACGGATTTGTACTTTGCCTGGGGATTTGTTCAGGCTCAGGACCGACTCTGGCAAATGGATTTATTGCGGCGGATGGCGCTGGGACGGTTATCAGAAATCTGGGGGGTTGATTATCTCGAAACCGATAAATTATTGCTCCAATGGGATTTCCTGACCTTGAGTGAAACCTATTTTGACAGCCTGTCCCCGGATTACCAGACGCTGTTACTGGCTTATTCCAACGGAATTAATGCCTTTATTGAACGGTTTCAGCACCAATTGCCCATCGAATTCTCACTGCTCAATTATCAACCGAAAAAATGGTTACCCGCCCATTCGCTGGCAATCTGGTTGCTGTGGCAATGGTCTGCCTCCGCGATGCGGAACCAGCTTTTTCAGGAAATGCTCAGGCATTCATTCGCTGAACCTTATCGGGAGCTTTTTAATAGCACGGCTCCGCCTGTAAAATCTTCGCTGGTAACCGGTTTGCTCAAAAAAGTCGGATTCAATTTTTTTGAACAATGTCGAAAAATAAATCAAATGAGCGGTTTTCCGATTCCGATAAATGATTCAACCGCAATGGATTTCAATTTTTCATTTTCTGATTCGGCCACCGCCTGGCTGTCATTTGCCCCCTGGAGTCCTTTAACAATTCCCACCATTTGGTACCTGCAGGAGCTTGAGTGCCCGGATTTTTTAATTTTTGGAGCGACTTTTCCTGGTTTGCCCCTCCTGCTCAGCGGTACCAATGGACATATTGCCTGGGGAATGGTGCCCCTTCAGGTAAATGACGCGCAAATTTCCATTGAAGAAATTCCCCTAAAATCGTTACCTACTGAGAAAGAGGTGCCGTTGGCTGTAGTTCAGGCCAGGCAAGTCTTTGTGCCGATATTAAATCGCGACACGCTCACGGTCACCATTCATCAAATTAATCAAAAGACTATTCTGGAAATGGCACCGGACACGACGTCAGGTCAATTAATCCTGCTCGTCGTTGATTGGACCGGACAGAACCGTCTGGATACTTTTATTGGGCTGCTGCAAATCGGGCAAAGTGTTTCATTGAATACTTTTCAATACACTTTAAATCACCAATCTACCGCGAATAGTCGATTTTACTACGCCGATGTCACTGGCAAAATTGCCGATTTCATGACCGGCTGCCGTTTCCCGGTAGCGTTTGACGGAAGGTTCAAACGAACTCGAAAAAAGAACCTCAGCGTGGAAGCCGAATCCTTTTGGATTGAATTGACCACGGGACTGGCGCATTTAAAACCCCACATTGCTGCCTCCCGCGCCAGAGATTCGCTGGTGGCCCGGCACCTGCCAGCTTTTTTTAAGTATGACTCGGCCCGGATTAAAGCGCCGAACCTGAATTCGGACCAGTTAAGTATGTCTGATTTGTATCAGTTTCAAAAAAAAGGTTTTTCATCGATTGCCGCGCAGATTATGCCTTCCCTGGCATCTGAAATTGATTCATTGAAAGAACAGGCGGGGTATGAAAATTATCATTATTATTTAAAAACCTGGGACTATTGTGAGAACCCGGAAAGTGTGGGGGCGACTTTTTTCAATATCTTCATTCAGGATCTTGTTGAAAATATTTTTCGCGATGAGCTGGGCGATTCCTTATTTTATTGTTTCTGTGAATTACCCCATTTGTTAAGTCGTGCAACCATTCAGGTTTTAAGTGACACCGGATCAATCTGGTTGGACGATATTTCCACGCCAACTGTGCGGGAGTTGCTGTCTGATTTATTTCAAAAAAGCGCGTTAAATATTCACAAATTCGTTCAAATGCGTTATCATAATATCTTACCCCAGTGGCGATGGAAAAATGTAAGCCAACAATCGATTACTCATTTATTAGCGGACGGCTCGCACCGGGATCGAGTATTCAATTCGAAACCCGTTTTTTTCCGTGACGGCGGATTTCCCGTCAATCTGTTAGTGCAAGGACCATTTTTTGAGCCACTGGTGTGGGGAAGACCCCTTCACCTGGTTTTCGAAATGTCCCGCACCGTAAAAATTCAGTGGTTACTGAGTACGGGTCAGGCCGGCCAGCCGTTAGCGCCACATTATCATGATCAGCTTGATTCCTGGCTCAATTGGGATTTTCGGAGTCGTGTTTTTCCGGCTGACCATTCAAAATCGAAAAACAAACGATTAGTGCTCCGACGTTAGGAATTACCAGACAATTGAATATTTAATAATTTATTTTACAATCCAAAATTAATTTATCTCAGAGGGACAAACCGTGACAACAAAACTGATTCACGATTTGCAATTAGGTGACCAGGTGCTTTCTTTTTTTGTGCTGAGAAAGAAAGAGTTGAAAGTCAAAAAAGACGGCGAACCCTTTTTAAGTGTTGAATTAGGGGATAAAAGCGGGCGCATTCGCGGCACTGCCTGGGAAAATGCGCAGACCTATTATTCAACCGTTGAAGTGGGCAATATCGTAAAACTCAAAGGGGTGGTCGCAAGTTTTCGGGATGAAAATTATATCAATATTGAACGCTTGCGGAAAGTTCTGCCGGAGGATAATGTTGATGCCAGCCAATTCATTCAGCGCTCGTCGCAGGATAGTCGAATTTTGAGTTTGCGGTTATTTTCGGTAATTGACGGACTTTCGCATCCCGCCGTGAAAAAACTTTTACATCTCATTTTTGATGATATTAATTTTAAAAATAAGTTCATTCAAGCACCGGCGGCGAAACATTGGCATCAAAATTATCTCGGCGGTCTGTTGGAGCACACCCTGCAGGTGGTTGATATTTGTGAGAAAGTGCTGAAAAATTATGAAAATGTCCAGCGTGATATTCTCATTAGCGGCGCCCTGCTGCACGATGTCGGTAAAGTAGTTGAACTCAGCACCGACGGCTTTATCGATTACTCCGTTAAGGGCCGTCTACTCGGGCACACCGTAATTGGTTACCAGTTTGTGGCCAGTAAGATAGACCAGATTAATGATTTACCGGAACACATTGGTACCCAGATTTTACACCTGATTTTAAGTCATCACGGGATAAAGGAGCAGGGGGCACCGGTGGTTCCGATGACTCTGGAGGCGATTATTCTGCACGCGGCCGATTATCTGGATTCGCAGGCCAGCGCCTTTATGCGAATTATTCAAAATGAGAAAGAGCCTGGCAAGAAGTGGAGCAAATACGTTAATTTAATTGATCGTTATATTTACCTGGGTGAGGATTGAAAGATCTATACTCGTTAAAGTTTATTTTGTAACATTGAAATCTGGTACCTTGAAGGATTTTTACCCTCACCCCAACCCTCTCCCAAAGGGAGAGGGAGCCAGACCCCCTCTCCCTTTGGGAGAGGGTTGGGGTGAGGGCAAAAAAAAATTCGAACCCACCGGAGAATTCCTTTTTATTTAGATCAATTTAATGTTACATTTTATCCTTTAATAAGTATAACTCCTACTGAATAATCAAAGATTATGGTTAAAGACATTTTAAGCCTTTTTAAACAGTCGGTAATTTACGGGATTGGAACCATTTTCGAACGGCTGCTCTCTTTTCTAATGCTCCCGTTATTTTTAAATACATTATCCGAAGAGGAATTCGGACTTTATGTCCTGTGGTTCTCGTACGTGATGATTGCCAGTCCGATTTATCTGTTTGGCCAGAATTCCGCCATCATTCGGTTTTATCCCCCGGATTCAACCCGACATCAGCAAGCGACGATTTTTTCGACTGCTTTTTGGGCGGTGGCTGGTGTTGCCAGTGGCCTGTCACTCCTCGGCTTAATCGCTTCACAGCCGCTCACGAGCTGGTTATTTGGGCCGGAAGTGGGAGCAAAATTTACCTGGTGCCTGGCTGGCTGTCTCTGGTTCGATGCTTTGAATCTATTGGCCTTAAACTGGCTTAAGGCGGAAAATCGCGCGCTGAGTTTTACGCTGATTTCAATTATCGCAGGTCTAGCCATTCCGGTTTTTACCCTGTATTTCATTGTTTGGCTGAAATGGGCGGTGTGGGGCGCGATCCTGGCGGTTTTACTGGCGGCTGCTTTCAAATTTTTATTGTTGTTTTTTGTCGTAATCAGGAAAACGTTACGCTGGTCATTTTCGATGATCCGCTTTCGTGAAATGAGTCGCTTTGGTCTGCCGTTCGTTCCCACTGTTTTAGCGGCTTCTTTAATGGTGGCC
>Ga0180438_10007345_pt1 | contig 14400 bp, 12 predicted proteins | sample SS_ome_12_FD_132455 | JGI IMG/M metagenome (GOLD analysis project Ga0180438, IMG submission 132455) | Hypersaline lake sediment archaeal communities from the Salton Sea, California, USA - SS_3_D_2 metaG | ecosystem: Environmental > Aquatic > Non-marine Saline and Alkaline > Hypersaline >...
CTCGGCCCAAATCACGCCTTAAGAAGCGGTTTCTACATTAAAGATGGCAGGCCTCTCTTCGTCTCACGAGGCGTTGGATCCACATTTCCATTTCGCCTCTTTGCTCCCCCAAATATCGCTCTATTTACTCTCGTTCGAGGAGGAGAGATACGAGAGACAGGCGCTCCAGTAGAGCTCTTAAAACCTGCTCAAGCAGATCCTCTAGCCTCCATCTATCAAAAAAATAGCCCATGAATCTCTACACAATGACAATAGCCTATGATGGCACCGATTTTGCCGGATGGCAAAAACAACCACACTCTCTTTCCATCCAAGAATCTATTGAAAAACCCCTACATACCATTACCAAAGAACATGTCCGCCTTATCGCCTCCGGAAGGACTGACTCCGGCGTTCATGCCAGAGGACAAGTCGCCCACTTTTGCCTACAAAACCCTTATCCCCAAAAAAGGCTCCTCAGATCCTTAAACGGCCTTCTCCCCCCTTCCATTCGAATACTTTCAATCGAACAGGCTAAAGAGGGGTTCCACGCCCAGAAATCAGCTCTCAGTAAAGAATACCATTACCATCTCTGTCTCCAAGAAGTTGTGCTCCCCTTCGATCGCCCATATGTCTGGCACTGCCGGTATAAAGTAGATTTCGATCTACTTTCTAAAAGCGCTACCTACTTTGTTGGCACACACAATTTTAAAGCCTTTGCTAATGAAAGGGGGCCCGGAAGTCGCCCCAAAAGCTATGAGAGAACAATCTCTCGCCTCTCTGTCATCGAAACAGAGATCGGTGCTCGTCTTGAATTTGAAGGCAGTGGCTTTCTCTACAAAATGGTCCGAAATATCACAAACATGATGGTTGCTGTCTCCTCAGGTAAATATCCACTCTCTGCTATCAAAAAGGTCATGGCTTCAAAAGATAGAAGAAAAGCGCCTCATGCAGCCCCAGCACAAGGTCTTTTCCTTATGAAAGTTACCTATCCTCTATGATTTCTTCAAAAGAGGAAAAAACAGGAACACTGCGTGCAGCACATGTTTGGCGAGCCTCTTCGTTGCTTTTATTGATGAGAACTGGCTGACAGCCAGCAGCAAGGAGCGAGTCAACACCTCGAAGAGCATCTTCAAAACCAACAGCATCTTCTGTAGAGACGCCAAACTTCTTACAAGCGACAAGATAGCCATCAGGCGCTGGTTTTGGAAGATCGTAATCTTCTCTCGAGATCCACCCCGAGATAGAGGAAAGGGAGGGTATTTCTTTCACAGCATCGACAACCTGAATGGGAGAGTGGGTCACTACAACCATTGGAACATTAAGTGTAGAGATATAGGCCAAAGCCTTCTCAACACCCGGCATAAGGCTAATTTTACTTTCTGCTAATAGCTGCAAAAAGGCTTTCTTTTTCTCAGCATAGAGCTCTTCCCACGACCTTTTTATAAAGAGGTTTGGCTGCTCCTCTTCTATACGCTCTCTAATACTAGAAGCTGATTTTCCAGCAACAACGAGATAAGAGGGGTAATCCCAATCAAAAACTCCTCCCCAACTCTCTACTACTTTCTTATACGCCTGCCAATGAAACATCTCCGTATCTACGAGTAGACCGTCGAGATCGAACAAAAAGAGCTTGTATCGTTCTAAAAAATGCATCTTTCTCCCTACAATTACGATTTTCTCCCAACAGTATACGGAGACCCTGGTGAAGCGTGCTACGATTTTCTCTTGTTTGGCGGCCTTGGTGATAACTCTAATAATCTTTAAGAGTCACCAAACGCTAACCGTGGTAACAGAGCCTCTTTTTTCTCCTCGCTACAATCTCACACTTCCCTCTTCTCAAAAACAAGTACCGAGCTACCCTTGGGAATGTCAACGAACCATTTCTCCGATTACAAAAGAGTATTTCCGCTGCAAAGGATCCTCTCTCAACCCACCTCTTCCTGTGCTTAAAGAGGGAAAGCTTATGGAAAATATCTTCGACTGTAACGGCTCTACCTCTCACAGTCTTCCTCTTCGCCATAACAAAGAGTTTGTCTACCCTATTTTGATCGAACTGCTCAACGAGATTCAAAATGCTACAGGAAAAGCGGTGATCATCACCTCGGGCCACAGATGTCCTTCTCACAATCGCTATGTCAACCCTTCGATAAAAAATCAGGGCTCAAAACATCAAATTGGTGCTGAAGTCTCCTTTTATGTGGCAGAGCTCGAACATCACCCTGAGATCGTTCTCAACACCATCTTTTCCTTCTATAAAACAGGACCACTCTATCTTTCTCGAGGAAAACATTTTACAGAATTTCAGCGCTATGAAAAGACAACCGATGTCTCCACCAAACCGTGGTTTAATAAGGAGATCTTTATCAAACTCTACCATGCTCACGAAGGTCGAAATGGTGATAATCCCCACCATTTCCCCTATTTTTCTCTGCAAGTGCGCTTCGATAAAGAGACCAACATGCCCGTAACCTTCTCATGGCACCACGCTCAACACTTTTTGCGAAAATAAAAATTGCGGCCAAAAGGAGTTGAACCTTCACTGGGAAATCCCAACTAGAACCTGAATCTAGCGCGTCTACCAATTCCGCCATGGCCGCAAAATGGTATGGGAAGAAAATTGTACGGTTACAAGCGCGTTTTTGCCAAGGAATGGAAATCACCTTAATTACAGAAATTCGGTTGAAAAAATCTTCTAAAAAACACCAAATATGTTATTAAAAAAATAAAAAGGACCAAAAAATTGAGCGTTAGTAACATTCCTCCTGTCCATGAAAAACAATGGCAAGATCCTCAAGATGTACGCAGAAATAAGGTCAGTGATATTGCTCAAAAAATACTTAAAAGATCCCCTGCTGGTGTTACTAAAGCACTATCAAAAATTACCCGAGTGAGCAAGACAGGGACTACTCTTATTATATCTACGATGGGAGAGCTTTGTTTTCGAATAGGACAAAAGATACGGTCTTTTTTCAATACGATTTTTTCTAGAACTATATATATCGAAAAGGGAAAGTTCCTGCGTGGCAAGATAAAGATTGATAGTTCGCGATTTTTTTGGCATCTCAACTGTGCATTGCTTCGAGATGCCATGGAAGCTGCAACAACATCTGAACAAAAACAGCAAATCAGATTTTTAGCAGCTCAGTATTTGAGCAAGTCTGCTCCTATCCGGCTAAAACTCATAAAATTGATCAATAGAAAGCTCACCAAAGACTTTCAAGCAATAGATACTCTCTCTTTTAGTTACCACAGAGGGTCCCTTTCTCTATTTACAAAGATATTTGAAAAATTTAACAAAGATCTTCCCCTGGGAAACAAAAGCCCCTTCATTCCAACAGATACAGATCAGTTTGAGCACCTCTTTCCATTAAAATTTACCGTCATAGATCCCAAGAATTTTGAAGAGATGCGCGCCATATTCGAAAGCCATTTTCAAAAAGGGGATCGGCCGTGGAAAATAGATCTAGAAAAGCCCCTGCTCTTTGATCTCACTCAACTTTTGAAAGGAGATCTTAAAAATGAAAAAGAGTTCATCACTAAATATGAAGAATTTAAGAAAAATCTAGACTCATATATCGACTCTCTTTCAAAAGAGCTCATCTCAAACAATCCAGCCCTCAGAAAACACAAAGGAGAGGTAAAAAACTTCATTAAAAAAAGCATCACCTCTGTATGTCGCGTTCAATGGGGCGAGATAAGTGGTATAAAGGTCCTTCCTCTCTTCTCAAAATTACAGGGCACAAAGCTGCTCAAAAGAAATCAGCATCTTATGGAGTTTATCGAGGAAACCGGTATTCTCATGGGAGCTGTACATATGCGACGCCACGCCCCAGAGGCATATGGTATCGACGAAGATATTCGGTATGCTGTTCCTGTTATACCGAGAGAAAAAACAACAGAAGAGATACAAGAAAAACCCACGAAATCTGAATTCAAAAATTTATCCCTTTTCACACGCCTTACAACACTCTTTTCTACAGCAGATGAGATAGCAAAAAGCAAAATAGAAGAGATAGGGCAATCTGAAAAGGTAAAGATCTTATCTACTAAACCACATATTGTACTCCTTGGTAAGGCGACGATGGACTTACTTAACGGACTTATGGAGGAGATTACAGAAGAGAAATGGAACAGACTCTATCAAGATCCAGTACGAGGGCCTGTACTTCATGCATCTCTTTTTAAGATACGAAACTTTTTAGCAACAGCAGAGCTCTCCACTGAAAATTATGCCAAATTTGCTCAAGAGATCGAGCTTGCGCATTGTGAGATAGCAACATTGCTTGAGTTGTTCCTCCCCTTTGAAGAGGGCTCTTTCGAAGAGACGTGTAAAGAGAAGCTAGGAGCATCTCTAGCGCCAACAGAGCTCGTCTCCTTTTTTCGAGCAGGACTTGGTAAAACTTCTGTAAATATCTGTGCGGGCATTAATGAAGCTGTATTGCGACAAAAACCAGACGCACAAAGAGTCTATAGCACTGGATTTTACTACGAACAGGCCGCACTCAGCGGCAGTCAGAACTTTGACGAGATTATAGAAAATCCGGATGCCCCAAAAGTTGATCTTCATTTTGGTCAATCTAACCCTGGCATTGAGGTTACCGCAGATACAACAGAATATAAGCGCCGAGATATTGCAGCTGATGTGAGGCAGTTATTAGAGAAAGATAAAGCCGCAGAACACCTTACAGTAGGTGTTGACTGTACAATTGATAGCCTCTACTCCTCAGATATTCGCAATCTACTAGAAGAGTTTAAAGATAAAATCCAAGAAGGACGGTTGAATTTTATCTTTTTCCGAAGTGGCCAAAAACTCGATCAGATGGGAATGGATTGCTACTATGGGGCCCCTTTTTACATGGTTAATAACGCTGGAGAGCAATGGAAAAACTTCGACACCCTCTTAAATCATCCAGTCCATCAAGCTGATATCTTAAGCCAGCAATGGTTTTGTCTTTCAACTAAATATGCAGCTGATTCGTTAGAAAAATATCGACAACTCATCTTTGACAACACTCGATATGTCTTAGACCGTATTCCAGAAAATTTGAGGCCAGGGAAGAAGAACAAGCAACAGATACGGATAAATACTATTGCAAACGATATCAAAGCTACATTTCTCGATCTCAAAGTGACAGGTCCTTCCCACCAGGGACGATCTGCTGTTTTTCTTGGCATGTTATATCAGATGTTCGAAGAAAAGGGCATCAAGCTCTTTACACGGGGAAGTTTTGGCTTCTATCATATAAATTCTACTGTGTTCCAGGTAAATGCTATAAAAGAAGCGAGCACCACACGTATTAATCCAGGCCTAAATCCAGAAGAAAACGATGCTTTACTCGAATACCTAGAAGTATTGGCTCAATAGCCCTCTCTTAGGTATACTTTCTCTCTTAAACCCCTGATTGAGACCCTATCTTCCATGAGGGCTGAGTGAAGGAGTTAAGATACTTTGTGTTGCGATGAAGACAAGGTTTTTTTACCTTGTTGAAGAGCAACACAAAATAGATTGTCTCCTGCAACCAGCTCACATGGGAAATAGGGTCTCAATCAGGGGTTAAAAAAAGGCAACCCAACATGCAAGAATTTTCCTACGATGAGAAGCGAATCCGCAATTTTGCTATCATCGCACACATAGATCATGGCAAGTCGACACTTGCAGATCGCTTTTTGGAAGAGACAGGAACTCTGACAAAAAGAGAGATGCAAGAGCAGGTCCTCGACGCTATGGATCTCGAAAGAGAGCGTGGCATCACCATCAAGTCCCACCCTGTCCGAATGTTTTATCAAGCAAAAGATGGGCTTATCTACCAGATGAACCTCTTGGATACACCTGGCCATGTCGATTTTACCTATGAAGTGTCGCGATCTCTGGCTGCATGTGAAGGCGCTCTTCTTGTCGTTGATGCAGGTCAAGGACTTCAAGCGCAAAGTATTGCCAATGTTCATCTCGCTATGGAAAGAAACCTTCCCATTATCCCTGTGCTCAATAAGATCGACCTTCCGATTGCAGATGTTGAAAGCTGTTTGCAACAGATCGAAGATACGCTAGCTATTGAAAGAAGCGAGGTCCTCCTCTGCTCTGCCAAATCAGGTGTTGGTGTTGAGGCAGTGCTCGATCGGATTGTCGAGGCTATCCCACCACCTAAAAAAGAGAAAGAAAAACCTCTTCAAGCACTGGTTTTTGACTCTCGCTATGACCCCTATCGAGGAGTGCTCGTCTACATTCGCCTGCTCTCTGGTCAGATTGCTCGAGGAGAAAAGATCCGATTTATGGCAACTGATACTGAGTATGAGGTACTCGAGACAGGCGTTTTTACTCCAAACCAAACAAAAGTCTCAGAACTTTTAGGAGGAGAGGTCGGATACTTTTCTGCCAACATCAAAGAAGTCAAAGATGTCAAAATCGGCGATACGGTAACGCTAGCAAAGACAGGAGTTACTGACCCAATTGCGGGATTTCAACATGTAAAACCCGTTGTCTTTGCAGGGATCTATCCTGTTGATTCTCAAGACTTTGAGGCTCTTCGCGATGCTCTTGGCAAACTGCAACTCAATGATGCTGCTTTGCATGTAGAGCAAGAGAGCAGCACAGCACTTGGCTTTGGCTTTCGCTGCGGCTTTTTAGGGCTGCTCCATTTAGAGATTGTGGTCGAGAGAATCCAGCGAGAATTTACTCTCGATATTATTACCACCTCTCCAAGTGTTATCTACCGATTTACCATTCAAGATGGCTCTGTTATCGAGATCGATAACCCCGCGCGCTATCCTGATCCTGCTACCATCTCATATGTAGAAGAGCCGTGGGTAAGCTGCCATATTCTCACTCCCAACGACTACTTGGGTAACATTATGGGATTGACGCAAGATAAGCGCGGAGAGTGCATTAAGACAGAGACAATGGATTCTCGCCATCTAATCGTTACCTACCTTTTACCCTTAAATGAAATTGTCACCGATTTTGCTGATCGGTTAAAATCAGTTACCAAAGGCTACGCCTCTTTTGACTACGCTTTTGAAGGATATGACAGATCCGACATCGTCAAGCTCGAGATCAGGGTAAATGAAGAACCTGTCGATGCCTTCTCCTGCATTATCCACAGATCAAAGGCAGAAAGAAGAGGTAGAGCGATCTGCGAAAAATTGAAAGATGTGATTCCTATGCAGCTCTTCAGAGTTCCCATTCAAGCTGCAATTGGAGGAAAGATCATTGCTCGAGAGACTATCAGGGCTATGTCAAAAAATGTCACAGCAAAGTGCTATGGTGGTGATATCTCGAGAAAGAAAAAGCTGTGGGAAAAACAAAAAGAGGGAAAAAAGAAGATGAAGGAATTTGGAAAGGTGAGTATCCCTCAACATGCCTTTATGAGTGTGTTGCGTCTTGATCAGGATAAAAAATAATGGAACTACCTTCACTCTTAGAGCAAAAAACTCCTTTTTTTACTAAAAAAGAGGTCCAATCGATTAAACATCCTCCCTCGCATATTGCCATTATTCCAGATGGGAATAGACGGTGGGGACGCAAGAATATGCGCTCTCTTACCGATTCCTATCTCGCCGGCGCCCAAAGTATTATCAGGGCAACACTTGCAGCTAAAGAACTCGGTGTTTCAGCACTCACCGTCTACTCCTTTTCAACAGAAAACTGGCGGAGACCTCAGGAGGAAATCGATCTTGCAATGTTTTTGCTCGATCGTCATCTCTCTTTTTATGCGCCCTCTCTTATCGAAAAAGAGGTGCGCCTCCATGTTATCGGCGACCTCAAACCTGTTCCCCTCTTTTTGCAAGAGACAGTTAAGAGGATCAGTAGAGAGACAAAAGGCAAAAACTGCCTCGATCTCATCCTCGCTATTAACTATGGTGGACGAGATGAGCTTGTTCGAGCCTTTTCTAAACTTTTAGAAAATGGGGTGAGTGTATCCGAAGAGGCGATCACCCAAGCTCTCGATACTGCTGCCTGGCCAGATCCTGACCTTATTATTCGAACAAGTGGGGAAGAGAGGCTTTCCAATTTTTTACTCTGGCAAAGCTCTTATGCCGAGTTGTATACTGAAAGAAGGGTACAATGGCCTGATTTTTTACCATGTCATCTCTTGCAGGCTGTGACAGCCTACCAAGAACGTGTTCGTCGTAGGGGATCGTAATTAGTATAGGAAATTTTATGTTCAGACGACCTTCAAAAAATTTTTTTCAGCGCATCTGTTTTGGGAATCTTTTTCTTTTTACTGCAGCTCTTATCATCGCTTTCTCACACCACTCTATTGGCCAATGGCTCTTTATCCTGGGATTAATGGCTTTTCAAACCACTGCTCTTTTTGAATACAGCTCTCTTTGCTACAGAACAGGCCATCGCATTGCCAAGAGATCATTGCTCCTTTTTTCCAATCTCTACCTCCTCTCTCGATTTGCAACTGCTCTTTCTCCTGCAAGAGCCAACCTTCAATATGCTCTTCTTTTTATTGCAATTTTCGCTACTACGCTCTCTTTTTTCCGCCATCAACGCTCTTCGTTAACAAATATCGCTCTCACCTTTCTCGGCTTTCTTTTTGTCACCTATCCTATTAGCTTGATGATAGATCTTAATTTCTTTCCTCGACTTCTTGACGAATCCCATACCTGTTTTTGGCTCGTCTATCTTCTTGTAGTTACCAAAGGAAGCGACATGGTCGCCTACCTTGCTGGCAAAAGCTTTGGAAAACACCCTCTTGCACCACATTTGAGCCCTAAAAAGACTATCGAGGGAGCAATATCTGGTGTGCTTTTCGCGGCAGTACTTAGTATTGCTCTCTCTTTTGTCCATAGAAAGATGCATCCAATCTTCTTAACGATCGATGCCTGGGGCATACTTGGACTCATTATTGGTATTCTTGCCCTTTTCGGAGATCTCTCAGAGTCTCTTATAAAAAGAAGTGCGGGTCTCAAAGATAGCGCTACTATTCCCGGACTTGGAGGAACGTTGGATATGGCAGACTCTCTCATCTTTGCCTCTCCATTTCTCTATTTTTATCTCTCTGTTACACAGGTTATTCCAACATAATGATTATCACCATCGATGGGCCATCAGGAAGTGGAAAGACAACAATTGCCAAAGGTGTTGCCTCTCGACTCAACTTTGCCTATCTCGATACTGGAGCACTCTACAGAGCCCTTGCCTACACGCTTCTTTCAAAAGGGATCGATATCGCCGATATCGCTGCTGTAGAGGCAGCGCTACCAACCTACTGCCTAAAAACTTCTCAAGATCGATATCTCGTCAATGAAGTAGACACAACAGCCTATCTTCGAACACAAGAGGTTGCCAACGCCTCTTCTATTATCTCCGCCTATCCTGCTGTACGCGCCTTTCTTCTTCCTGTGCAAAGAGAGTTTGCAGAAAAGCAGAACACCGTTTGTGAAGGAAGGGATATGGGAACAACTCTCTTTCCAAATGCGGAGGTAAAAATCTTTCTCACCGCTTCACCAGAGGTTAGAGCAAAACGCCGTTTTCTCGAGCTGCAACCAACAGAGATCTCTTTTGAAGAGCTTCAAAAAGAGATCGTCGATCGAGACAAACGGGATATGTCAAGAGAGATCTCACCTCTCATACAACCAGAAAAAAGCGTTGTCATCGATACGAGCAACCTTTCCATTGATCAAGTGATAGAAGAGATCCTCTCCATCGCTCAAGGCCCGAGATGGGAGCACTTTCCCCACCAAGCAGATGTCGGCATTCGTGGAATAGGAAAGACAATAGAAGAGGCTTTCGAGCAGGCTTCCCTTGCACTCACTGCTGTGATTACAGATCTTGAAAAGATCTCGCCAAAAAAGAGTATTGAAGTAAGCTGTGAGGCAATAGACCGTGAGATGCTCCTTGTCGACTATCTCAATCGCATTATTTATGAGATGGACTGTCATCAGATGCTCTTTTCAAAATTTGAGGTAACGATCCACAATCACACACTCTCAGCTCTTCTTTTTGGAGAAAAGATAGATCAAAAACGACATAAAGGCGCTGTAGAGATAAAGGCAGCTACCTATAACAGCCTGCGCGTCCATTGCTTTGATAGTGGCACCTGGACTGCTGAATGTGTTGTTGACGTATAGAGGAGGTCTCATGGACATCTCATCTCTTATCAAGGTTTCTGACTACTGCTTTATGATAGAACAGCGTGGAGAGATGAGAGTTCCCGCCTTTTTGTATGGCGATGAAAAACTGCTTAAAGAAATGGACGAAAAGGTTTTTGAGCAACTTGTCAATGTTGCCTCTCTTCCTGGCATTGTCAAGGCCGCATATGCCATGCCTGACGCTCACTGGGGATACGGATTTCCAATTGGAGGTGTTGCTGCTTTTGATGTAGACGATGGTGTTATCTCAGCAGGTGGTGTTGGGTTTGACATATCCTGCGGTGTTCGCACAATGACAACAGGGATACAAAAAAGCGACTTTCTTCCCTACAAAGAGCTGATAGCGCATGAACTTTCCCGAGCTATTCCAGCAGGTGTTGGAAGTCGTGGCCGCATTAAACTCTCCTTTAAACAGATGGACAAAATGCTTCTTGGAGGAGCCTCGTGGGCAGTGAGCAATGGATATGGAGAAGAAAGAGACTTAGAGAGAACTGAACACAATGGGAAAATGGAAGACGCTGATCCAGGAGCTGTTTCTGAGCGGGCAAAGGAGAGACAATCTTCTGAGATGGGAACATTGGGATCTGGTAACCACTACCTTGAAATCCAAGAGATCGAAGAGATTTATGATGAAAGAGCGGCTTCTCTCTTTGGATTAGAAAAGGGCGAGATCGTTGTCTCTATCCACTGTGGATCAAGAGGCCTTGGTCACCAAATAGCAAGTGAATATTCGAAAAGGATGATCTCTACTTTAGCTGTCCGAGATCGGGAACTTGCCTCTGCTCCGATAAGCTCTCAAATAGGTCAGGAGTATCTTGGCGCTATGCGCGCTGCAATCAACTGCGCTCTCGCAAATAGAGAGATCCTCTCTCATCTTACACGCCAAGCCTTTGGCTCTATCATAAAAGATGCCCGTCTCTCTCTTCTCTACGATGTCTCGCACAATACGTGCCTTGAAGAGCAGCACAATATAGATGGGAAAACAAGAGTGCTCTTTGTCCATAGAAAGGGGGCAACACGTGCGCTTCCACCTCATCACAAAGATCTTTGCCCAGCGTTTAAAGAGGTGGGCCAGCCAGTTCTTATCGGGGGAACGATGGGAACTGCCTCCTATATCTTAAGAGGAACAGCTGACAATGAAGCTTTTGCCTCTACCTGTCACGGCGCTGGTAGGCAGATGAGCCGCACACAGGCAACAAAGCGCTGGCGCGGCCAGGAGGTTGTCACAGAACTAGAAAGAGAGGGCATTACTGTCTGCTGTCGATCAAAGCGCGGTGTTGCTGAAGAGGCGCCAGGAGCCTACAAGGATGTGAATGCTGTTGTCGATGCTACAGAGTCTGCCCACCTCTCAAAAAAAGTGGCACGACTTACTCCCATTGTCTGTGTGAAGGGTTAACTCGCACACGAATACAGAGTACCCTTTTTCATTCCCACATTGATGCGAACATTTTGACCTATATACTTCTCATCTATCCTGACATGTTTCTCAAGACTGTTGCCATGCAGTATAAATTCTTCAGGCTCATCGTTTATGGTAAAGGCGATATATCCATCATCGACGCAATCATAGTTTAGTGTCAGATGATTAGACTTTACTCCCATTTCAAATGTAAATCGACCAACATCTGTTGCCTTGACACCAACTAGCCTATCTTTAGGGATTCTGTAGTTGACAACTGTTGAACTCTTATTGTGATCTAATACCCCATTATAGTTCTCATTAAAAAATATATCGTAATAATCGCCTCTATCAAAGAAGACGCTTGTGGTCTGTGTAGAATTACGCTGGCCATTTTTGCTCATTGGTGTATCTAATACACTCCCACAATCTACCCATGCTACCCCATCTTTTGAGAACATGAGCTTGATACAGACCTCAGTCGGCCATCTCGGTTTATTTGTATAGGCAGAGAGTCCAATAAATAGACCTGTCTCAGGATACTCCATAGCATCGAGACTATAGTAGTTATCGCTGTCAAAATCGACGCCTTCCATTTGTAGTAACTGAAAAGGCTCCCAATGTATCAGATCTTTCGATCGCGTAGTCTGCACCCATCTACGCCCCTTTCCCATATTGGCCCTAACAAAGAGCACATAGTGCTGCAGTATCTCAGAGTAAAAGCAGCAGATCTTGCTATCAAATCTACTACAGGCAAAAAAATTGTCCGTATGACCTGGGTGGATACCTGATATAACTGGCCCTTTTTTCACATAGTCCCAATGGAGCATATCAGGCGACTGCATAACGTATAAGCCATTTTGGTGGTAGATTGAATGTATATAAGGAGAAACAATCTCCTTATCTTTATACAAAATCGTCTCCGCTTCATTTTTATACTTAAAATGCACTCCACCTATACCATAATATGCAGTACCACACTGTGACTTGATTACAGCAAAATTATGATTCATGCACTCCATGTTCTTCAAAATATCAATTACACTTTTTCTTTCTGTATTATATAAAGATGTGAGTCCTCCACCAGGAGACCACCCATTTCTTTTTCTAAATATGAAATCGTATCCATCATTGTTTTTTAAAATAGTATAATAGGCACTACTCACAGGCAGGTTTAATTCTTTCGTCTCTAAAATGGTCTCGCATCTTGTGGGACTATTCGTTACAAACTCCACATTCTCATGGCTTTGCAGACACATATAGCCATAGAAGATGATCTTTGCGGCGCTTGTCTGTATACTCATTCTACACCCTTAGCTTGCACACGAATACAAAACACCCTTTTTCATCTCTACGCTGATGCGAACATTTTGACCTATATACTTCTCATCTATCCTGACATGTTTCTCAAGGCTATTTCCATGAACTATAACCTCTTCAGGATCATCGTTTATGGTAAAGACAATATAGCCATCATCTTGGCAGTCATAGTTGAGTGTCAGATGATTAGACCTCACCCCCATATCAAACTCAAACCTACCAACATCGCCTGCCTTGACACCAATTAACCTGTCTTTAGGTATTCTGTATTTAACAAGAGTTGAGCTCTTATCTGGATCCAATATCCCATTATAGTTCTCATTGAAGAACATATCGTAATACTCGCCTCTATCAAAGAAGACGCTTGTGGTCTGTGTAGAATTACGAAAGCCATCTTTGCTCATTGGTGTATCTAATATACCCCCACAATCTACCCACGTTACCCCATCCTTTGAAAACATTAGTTTGATACAGACCTCAGTAGGCCATTGTCCTTTATTTGTATACGCAGAAAGTCCTATGAACAGACCTGTCTCAGGATATTCCATGGCATCAAAATGGTAATAGTTATCCCTGTTGAAGTTGACCCCTTCCATTTGGAGCAATTGAAAAGGTTCCCAATGGATCGTATCTTTTGAACGCGTAGTCTGCACCCATCTACATCTTCTCCCCATATTGGCTCTAACAAAGAGCACATAGTGTTGCAGTATCTCAGAGTAAAAGCAGGATATCTTGCTGTCAAACTTACTATATCCCAGAAAATTGTCCGTGTGACCAGGATGAATACCGGATATAACGGGTATCCTCTTTACATAGTCCCAATGAAGCATGTCGGGAGATTGCATGAGATATAACCCATTTTGATGATAGATCGAGTGTATATCAGGGGGGGTGATCTTAGCACCTCTATACAAAATCGTCGGCTCCTCTTCCTTTCCACAAAGACGTAACCGACTTTGAGAATGCTCTCCTCCTATAGCGTAGTATGTAGTGCCACACTTCGACGGAAAAACACAAAAGTTGTGATTGAGATGGTACTTCTTTTGCAAAACATTAACTATGGTCCCCTCTTTCGCATTATAGAAACATGTAGATCCACCCCAATAATAAAATAGATTCCTAAAGATGAAATCGTATCCATCACCGTTTCTTAAAATATTATAATAGCCACTATCCACAGGAAGGTTTAATTGCTCCGTATCTATAACCGTCTCGCATCTTGTGGGACTATTCGTTACAAATTCTACATTCTCATGGCTTTGTAGACACATGTAGCCGTAGAAAATGATCTTTGCGACACTTGTATGTATACTCATTCTACACTTTTTCTTAGCCTTTTAGGATGGGGTTAGCTCGCACATGAGTACAGCGTAGCCTTTTTCATCTCTACATTAATGCGAATATTTTGACCTATATACTTCTCGTCTATCCTGACATGTTTTTCAAGGCTATTTCCATGAAGCATAACCTCTTCAGGATCATCGTTTATGGTAAAGGTAATATATCCATCATCCTGACACTCATAGTTTAGTGTCAGATGATTAGACCTCACCCCCATATCAAACTCAAACCTACCAACATCGCCTGCCTTGACACCA
>Ga0180438_10007346_pt1 | contig 14400 bp, 16 predicted proteins | sample SS_ome_12_FD_132455 | JGI IMG/M metagenome (GOLD analysis project Ga0180438, IMG submission 132455) | Hypersaline lake sediment archaeal communities from the Salton Sea, California, USA - SS_3_D_2 metaG | ecosystem: Environmental > Aquatic > Non-marine Saline and Alkaline > Hypersaline >...
GAGAAGCAGCTTGTCCTCGCTGTCTGCGGCGCCGAGGTGCCCACCGGCGGGTTGCCGCTTGACATCGGCGTCGTTGTCCTGAACGTCGGCACGAGCGCCGCTCTCGCGCGAGCAGTGCTGCGCGGGAAGCCGCTGACCCACCGCATCCTGAGCGTGTCCGGCTCCGGGATCAGGCAGCCGAAGAACCTGTTGGCGGCGATCGGCGTCAGCTATCGAGCCCTGATCGACTACTGTGGCGGCCTCACGCCCGACGCCGCGCGAGTCGTGGCCGGCGGCCCGATGATGGGCTTCACCCTCGGGAGCCTCGACGTCCCCGTCACGAAGGGCACCAGCGGCCTGACGGTCTTGACGCGCGACGACGTGCGGAAAGCGGCCGAAACGACCTGCCTGCGCTGCGGCCGCTGTGTGGACGTCTGCCCCGTCAATCTCGTCGCGACGAAGATAGCACTTGCATCACAGGCCGGGGACCTCGACCTCGCCGAGCGCTACCACATAACCGCCTGCATGGAATGCGGATGCTGCGCGTATGTGTGCCCGGCCAGCGTTCCTCTGGTCCAGCTCATCCGCCAAGGCAAGGTATCGCTGCAGAAGGCGAGGGGCTCGTGAGTCAGCAGGCTGCGGGCACAGACGGCGATAGCTGATGGCCGAGTCTGGATTGCCGCAAGAGAACGGAAACGACGGCGCGGCCGCCCAGGCCGCTCCGCCCCTCCACGTCGCCCCGGCGCCGCACATAGCGGAGCAAGCCTTCACCACGCGCCGCATGATGGCCGACGTGGTCATCGGTCTGGTGCCCGTCGTCGCGATGGCCGTGGCCATATTCCACTGGTATGCCGTCGTCCAGGTCGGGCTCTGCATCCTCTCATGCCTCGCGGCGGAGGTGCTGTTCACCTGGATGCGGCGCAAGCCAGTCAGCGTCACGGATGGTTCGGCCGTGGTCACCGGGGTCATACTGGGGCTGTCCCTGCCGTGGAGCGCCCCCTGGTACATCGCCGTGATCGGGTCGACCGTCGCCATCGGACTCGGCAAGGCCGTCTTCGGCGGCCTCGGCTGCAACATCTTCAACCCGGCAATGGTGGGGCGGGCCTTCATCATGCTCAGCTTCGCCAGGGAGCTGGGCGCGTCGGCCTACGTCGTGACCCAGTCGCGCCTGGATATCGTCACCCAGGCCACCCCGCTGACCATCGCCAAGAAGTTCGCGGCCGACCTCGCGGCCGGCAAGGTCGTCGCCGGTGACATCCAGCTACAGTTCGAGTCTGCGCGGCAGCTCTGGCCGCTCTTTCTCGGCCAAGTGAACGGCTCGCTCGGCGAGACCAGCGCGCTGGCAGTGCTCATCGGCGGCACCTACCTGTGTCTCAGACGCTCGGCCTCGTGGGAGATCCCGGCCGGCGTCGTTCTTTCCTCGTTCTTGCTCGCCGGGGTCGGAAACTGGCTCGGGCTGACGCCATTCACCGCCCTTCATCACTTGGTCGGTGGGTCGCTGCTCTTCGGAGCCTTCTTCATCGCCACGGATCCGGTCACTAGCCCGCTGACTCCGAAGGGCAAATTCCTCTTCGGACTCGGCGTTGGGTGTCTTGTCATTCTGATACGCTTGTTCAGCGGCTATCCGGAGGGTGTGATGTTCGCCGTCCTCCTTATGAACGCAGTCGTGCCGCTGCTCAATCGATGGACAATTCCGAGGCCCGTCGGGGGCCCGACTCCGGCGAGCGCCTGAGAGGAACGATGGGCGACACCCACCCGAAAAGCGGCTACCTCCGGCAAGCGTGGCTGGTGATCCTGCTGGCGCTTGTGTACGGCGGCGCGTTGGCAGGCGTCCAGAGCACGCTGAGCGGCAAGATCGCAGAGAACAAGAAGGACGAGACCTACAGCGTCATCCCCAGCCTGGTCAGCGGTGCCGACGAAGCGAAGACCGTCGAACTGGTGGTCGAGGGCAAGAACGGGAAGGAGGCTCGCGTCTACAAGGCCATCGGCGCGGATGGCAGCCACAAGGGATGGGTGGTGCCGGCCGGAGGCCAGGGCTTCGCCGACCGCATCGAGCTCCTGATCGGGCTGGATCGCAGCCTAGCCACCCTCACTGGGCTGTACGTGTTGGACCAGAAGGAGACCCCCGCGTTGGGCGATCGCATCACAGAGGCGACCTTTCGAGACCGGTTTCGGGGCAAGCCGGCAGACCGGCCCACAGTGATGGTCAAGTCGGAGCCCGAGGCCGACAACGAAGTTCGTGCCTTGACGGGCGCCACCATCTCGTCGGAAAGCGTCAGCGCGATCGTAAACGAGACGCTCGCGAACCTGAGAGAACCCATTCGGCAGACATCACAGGGCTCCGCTCCTGCTGCGGGCGACTCGGGAGACACAACAGGTTAGTCCCATGGCACGAGAAGAGCCGACAGCGCTTGAGCGATTCATCAACGGCGTGCTGCCGGAGAACCCTGTATACCGGCAGCTTCTCGGCATGTGCCCGGTTCTTGCTGTAACCAGCGCGATGAAGCCGGCCATGACCATGGCCGGTGCCACCGCTTTCGTCCTGATATGCGCGAACCTCGTCATCAGCCTCATGCGCAAACTGCTCAAGCCCCACCTGCGCATTCTCGTCTTCACCCTGACGATAGCGACGTTCGTGACCATTGCCGATAAGTTCCTCGCCGCTTACGTCTACGAGATGAGCAAGCAGCTCGGCCCGTATGTGCCGCTGATCATCGTGAACTGCCTCATCATCTCCCGCTGCGAGATCTGCGCCTCGAAGCAGAGCGTCGGCGTGGCGGCCGCCGACGCAGTGGGAATGTCGCTCGGCTTCGCACTCGCACTCGCGACCATTGCCACTGTCAGAGAGATCCTGGGCGCCGGCACTTGGTTCGGCCTGCACGTTCTGCCCGGGAGCTGGCCCGGTTGGGGCATCATGGTCCTGCCCCCGGGAGCCTTCCTCACCTTGGGGCTGCTGCTCGGCATCGCTGAGTGGGTCAGCCGCACGCAAGCTCGCACCGGCCTGTGGAGAACAGCAAGGATGCTGTGGTCATGGAGACGCTGACCAGCCTGATACTGATATTCATCGGCGCCGCGCTGATCAATAACTTCGTTCTGCACTACTTCGTGGGAATCTGTCCCTTCCTTGGCGTTTCCCGACGCGTGGACACGGCTTTCGGCATGGGCTGCGCCGTCACTTTCGTCATCTCGATCTCTGCGCTTCTCAACTGGACGCTTACCTACTTCGTGCTGCGTCCGGGCGCGCCGCTTCCGGTGTGGGTATGGCAGCTCGCCGGAGGCGATCCGGCAACGCAGATCGACCTCTCCGTCTTGAGCTACATCGTCTACATCTTCGTGATCGCATCCTCGGTGCAGTTCGTCGAGATGTACGTCCGCAAGTTCTTCCCCCCGCTCTACCGCTCTTTCGGTGTCTACCTGCCGCTGATCACCACGAACTGCGCCATCCTTTTCGGATCGCTCGAGGTTATGAAGCACCTCCAGGATCCGACGAAGCTATGGGGTCTTCACGAGGCGCTTGCGCTGGCGGCGGGCGGCGGTATCGGCTTCACCATCGCCATCTCTCTTATGGCGGGCATTCGCGAAGAGCTGGACCTGGCCGACGTTCCGGCGCCCCTCAAAGGGGCTGGCATCGCGCTCATCGTTGCGGGTATAATGGCGATGGGTTTCATGGGATTCACCGGCGTCGAGAAAGGCGTGGCTGGGGCAATCAGCACCCTGCTGAGGTGAGGCGCGCGAGATGTTGACGACAACGACATTGATACTGGCCGGCGGAGTCCTGGCGCTGCTCGCCGTGGTCATGGGCATCGTCCTCGGCTGGGCCGATCGCCGGTTTCACGTGGGCGTGAACCCAACCGTGCAGGCGATTCTCGCCGCGCTTCCCGGCGCCAACTGCGGCGGCTGTGGCTACGTCGGGTGTCGGGAGTATGCGGAGGCGGTGGCGAGCGGCGAGGCCGACCTGAGCCTCTGCGCGCCGGGCGGCACGGCCGCGGCGCGGGAGTTGGCCGAGATCATGGGGATCGACGCGACCGAATCCTTCCCCTATCGCGCTGTCGTCCACTGCTCCGCGAACACCTACCAGCGCCTCCAGCAGGCCGAGTACGAGGGCGAGCAGACGTGCGCCGCAGCCAACCTGGTGAGCGGCGTTCAGGGATGCACTTACGGCTGCCTGGGCTTGGCAGACTGCGAGCGGGCCTGTAACTACGATGCCATCCGCATCGTTGACGGCTTGTGCACCATTGACTACGACAAGTGCGTGGGCTGCCAGGCCTGCGCGCGGGCCTGCCCGCGGAACATCATCACGATGGTCCCGTTCAAGTCTGACCGGATGGCGGTCGTCGCCTGCTCCAACCAGGACACCGGCCCCGATGTCAAGGCAGTGTGCATGGTCGGATGTCTCGGCTGCAAGGCTTGCGCGCGTCTCGACCCCGACGTTATCACCATGGACGGCGCGCTGCCGACCATTGACTACGATCGCTACGACCCAGACGACGCCGCGCTGCAGAAGGTCCTCGAGAAGTGCCCCCGCAAGCGGCTCCTACTCGTGGGCAAGCCCACCGAGAGAGACCTGGCGGCCGTTGCAGATGAGGAGCTTCCCGAGAGCGTCCAGGCCGACTTCAAGACCACGGTCGACGACACGGAGTGGTGGGGCTAGGGCGCGGCATTCTCCGAGCCGTTCCGCCTCTGGATCGTGACGCGCTCCGACAGGGGCTCTCGCAACAGCTCCCCCATCCCAGGCGTGCAGTAAAGGCGGTAGTCCTCGGGCGATCCGATCATGATCAGTCCCTCACATGGAAGCATTTCGAGTCCTTCCACGCCCAGCACGCTGAGCGCAGTCGCCCATACGTCCGCGGTCAGAGCATCGCCGGCGACCACCGTCGCCGAAGGCACCGCGTCGGCGGGGCCGCCGACGCGCGGGTCAATGATGTGGCTGTACCGCTTGCCCTGCATGACCGTGAACCGAGCGTAGTTCCCGCTCGTGCAGACTGCGCCCTCGGTCACTGCCAGTTCGCCAAGGCTTCCCTCGCCAAACGGACTCCTCACCTCTATCACCCAACGATCGCCCTGCGGCGGCCTGCCAAAACACCTCAGATCTCCACCGACATCGACCATTCCGCCCCCCACCCTCGCCTCTCTCAGCACTCGGGTGGCGCGGTCGATGGCATATCCCTTGGCAATGCCCCCGAGGTCCACCTGTGCGCCTGGGGCGCGCTTCGTCGCACCGCCCTGCGTCAGCTTCACAGCATTCCAACTGGAAGCGGCGCGCGCGTCCGCGACCTCTTCCTCGGTCGGAGTCACCCCCCGCTCTCCGGCCCCCCGCCAGAGCTGGATCAGCGGCCCGCAGGTGACATCGAACGCCCCGTCCGTCTCCTCAGCGGCATCTCGGGCCGCCCGAAGCACGAACAGGCTTTCCGGTGAGAGCGCCACCTCCTCCCCAACACCTGCGGCGTTGAGACGGGAGATCTCCGAGTCCTTGAGCCACACACTCATGCGTGCTTCCACTGCCCGCAGTTCGTCCTCTGCCTGCCGCAGAGCCTGCTCGGCGCGAGGCCGTTCTGCCGCCCGCACAACGGCCGCCAGCGAGCAGTCGGTGCCCATGACTCCCACAGGTTGGCGCACCACCGTGATCCAGCCGCGGCGTCCGTCTCGTGTCTGCTGGAGACCTACCGCCACCAGCCCGGCCACCACGAGGACCAGGATCAGCCGAATCAGACGCTCCCTCCGCACCGCCCTTTCCTGACGCACTGCTGTCGATGCGGCCGCAAGCCCTGCCTGCGGCCCTCAGCCTTCCCTCCCGCAAGCCCTGGCCAGACCCTTTGGCCGATGAGCGTGATCGTCCTGCAGCCCCCGCCGGCGATCCGCAGTCCTCGGGCATGGCCGCGGACCCGGCCTATGGCGCCCCACAGATGAAAAAGCGGCTCCGGGGCCGCTTCCTGCGGCTGTCCGGAGCGCGCCGGTGTATCTCTCGACCGCGTTGGCGGAAAGACCGACCTATCGCCCCAACCTGAGCATGTATGTCTTCCCCCGGTCTCGAAGCGTCACCGCAGATTCCGATATAGCGTGCACGCGCACGTTGTTGTCGAGCCAGTCGCCCTCGCGTACGACATAGTGCTCGTCGCTCACCCGAAGCACTGCCGTCGAGGGGGTCCCGGTAATGATGCCGGTCACTCGCAGCACATCCGTCGGACGCGTCGCCGATGCCGCGAAGTCGGGCAGTTGAGACGGCAGTACCGGCGCGGCACGCGGGCCGCCCGGAGACTCGCCCCCTGACTCGGGAGGTCGCACGCGCCGCGTTCTCGGTGCTATCACTGGATAGAACGGATCGCGAGTGGGCGGCGGCACAGGAGTGACCAAGGCGGCCACCCGGGACGACCGGGCCGGCGCGCCGGGGCTGGTGCTCGCTTGTTTCTGCGCCTGGACCACGGCGGCCTCATGCGCTTTCTCGTGAGCTTCGATCTTCGCCTTCCACTGCCGGGAAAGCTGCACGTAGCGGATAGCGATGAAGGCCAAGACCGCGGCGAGGATTATGGACAGCACTATGATCTTCGGCTTGTCTCCCGGGTTAGGCTTCATGATATGGCTCCTGTCGCCGCCACGGCCCCTGCGTCATCCCGACGCAGGCTGCGCCTCGCCGGTCTCTGCGGTCTCTGTCTGTGGGAGTGGAGGCATGCTCGTGACAAGGTAAAGATCAACCGTAATGGTCCCGTTCACCCGCGGATAGCCCGCCTGGTTGTCGGTCGCGATTTCGACTCGCTCCACCGTCAACAACCGCTTATACGCTTCCAGCCTGCGCAGCAGGTAGAAAGACGACAGGAAGCTGCCGGAATAGCTGACCGTGTGGGGGACCCTTTTGATGACAGGCTGTGGCACCTCCTGGCTCGCGCGCGTGGACTTCTGGCCCCGGTCTTCGGCCTCCGAAACCCTCACCCGCCGTGCCACACCAGACCGCCGAACCACATTCAGGGTGCTCTGCGTCTCCTTGCAGAACTCAATCAGATCGCTCAGGAAGAGCTGCTCTTCGTCGCTCCCGAGGATGCCGAACTTCTCGAAGCGGGACTCTCCCTCCCCCGGAAGCCCGGCGATGCTGGCGTCCTCGATCTCCTTGCGCATCGCGGCCAGCTGCTTCGAAGCAGTCCCGATGCTTGAGTTCAGTCGATCCAGCCGCGCGAACCGCGGTGAGAGGATGATGAAGAAGCAGAGCAATCCCCATACAAGGAGAGCGCTTGCCGCAGCCAGTTGCGCATGTCGCTTGATTCGCTCATTCGGGTTCATTGTTCCTCAGCCTCTCCCTCAGCCTCTCCCTCGGCCTCTTCCTCTTCCGACTCTGGACTCGCGGCCGGCGTCTCAGATCGCGAGCGCAGTCCCCGCAGCAGGCTCGCGTTGATCTGATAGCGGATGACCGTGCCGCCCCGAGCATACATGTCGTCCTTCTTCAGCGTTCCCAGCACTACGCCGCCCAGGTACGGCGAACCGGAGAGAGATTCGATGGCGTGCGGAATCGTCTCTCGGTTGGTCGCTATTCCCGTCAGGCTAAGACGTGAGTTGTCGGGCGAGGCTACCCGCGTCACCCACATGTCGGACGGCAGCCGCTCCGACACATCGACGAGAATCTGAGACCACCGCACCGCCCTTTCTTTGGCAATGCGAGCCGTCTGGCGCTCGACCTCGGTGCGCAGGGCGAGCTCCGTCGCCTGTGCGGCCCGGAGCGCCTCCAGCTCGGGCTCCAGCCTGGTGATCTCCGCCTGCAGCGCGCTCAGCCTCATCTCACGCGCGTTGATCTTGTTCTTGAGCGACCACGCCCATATCAGCGTGGCGATCAGCGCCACAGCCATGATCGCCGCAGTCCATCTGATGTAGGGCCTCACCGGTCGCCAGAACGTGCTCGACTCCGGGAGCAAGTTGATGGGGAAGAGGATCTCCCGCTCGCTGAGAGCCGCCAGCGCGGCGCCGCGCAACACTGCGAGCGTGAGGGCTCGACTCGTCGCGGCGGCGTCCTCGTCCACCTGCACCGGAAGGTGGAACTCATAGGTCGGCCGGCCCAGCTCGACCGGCAGCTGCAGCTGCTCAGCCAGGTGAGATGCGATGAGTTCGGCCTTCGGATGGTCGGCCGCCACGATCACGCGCTGCACCGCGCTCCGCGGGAACTGATTCTGGAAGAAGCGGAAGCAGTGCGTCAGCTCCGAGTACAACTGCGGCGGGGGGACAAACGGGTCGCTCTCTTCGGGCACCGGGTTGATCCAGGTCCCCTCGTCTGTCTCCTGCGGAAGACCGGCATTCGCGCTGTAGCAGAGGCGCAGCACCCCGTTGTCGAAGATCATCACCTCGGTCTTCACTTCGCCCACCACGGCGAGCGCAACGACCTCGGATGTCGAGACACGCTCCCAGTATCCCCGCGCGGCCGCAATCGGTGCCGCCTCCACCGCCAGCAGCTCCAGACCTGCCACCCGGGCACATTCCTGGCACTGCTGCACGTTGGCCTCTCGTGAAGCGGCAAGCAACACATTCGACATCTGGTTGCCGTCTTCTTCGAATTCCTCGATCATAGAGCAGTCCACCGCGATGGCCCGTTCGGCAAACACGGCATATCGCTCAGCGACGGCGCGCACCGCCCCTAGCATGTCCTCCCGCGGCATCGCCGGAAGCTTGATCAACTGCGTGATCGCGGTCGCCTCCGGAAGCACTATGACGGCGTTCTTGGCGCTGACCTGCTTCTCATTCATGAAATCGGAGAGCACGCGGCCGAGCGTCTCTCCGCTGGCAACCTGGCCGCCGTCGAACACCCCGGCGGGAGGCTGGATATCCCCCAGAGCGGAGAACTGAAGCTCGCCGTCGGAAAAGCAAAGCTCCGCCGCGGCCATCCGCTTAGGGGAGAGTGTGATTGCTAGCACGGGCTCGCTTTGCGCAGCCATCGCTGTCCCTTTCTGCCGATCACTTGTTCCGAAGCTTGACCGCCGAAGTCAGGCGCGCCGAATACCCGGCGCTCGTCACTTCTAGCTCGCCGAAAACCCGTCTTACTGCTCCAGGGTCGGCGGTCACCTGGTCGTCCTGATCATAGTACAGGAAGCTCAACTGAGAGACGCTGCTTGCAACCAGCGTGCCGCCCGAATAGCTCCCGGCGGCCTCCCCGCGGTAGCGGTACAGCTTACCCTCGCTCACCCAGTAGCGAACGTTCTGGTCGTCCTGATCCACAAACCAGACCTTGTCCGGTTGAGCATCGGCGACCCCCGAGCTCCCCCGGAGCCGGCTCATCATGTCGTCCATGGCAACCTGCGCCTTCCGGTTCACCTCGGTTTCGAGGCTTGTGACTGTCTGTGTCGTGATGCCGGCCACGAAAATGCGGTGAACCCCGGCCAGCACAAGCAGCCCAACCAGTATCGCCACCAGCGTCTCGGTCAGGGTGAATCCGGACGACGGTCTCACAACTCTTAGATTCCTCATTCGGGAGGTTTCGTCCATACTTTCAAACTCCGAACGGAGTGAGGTACGTGGTGACGACTGCCGCCGGATCGTTGCCCCCCGCACGGTACACGGTCACGGCCACCCTCTTCAGCCCAGAATGCGCAGCGTCGTCCGGCCGCACGGTCTCCACAGTGACCGCCACCTCGAAGAAGCCGTCGCCCGCGTTCAGGTGTCGGGTCTCCCGCTCCTGATCGGCGACGGCTGCGAAGTCCATCCCCTTGAGCTCCTCGATCTTGTCGCGAGCGATGCTTGTGGCCGCCGCTGCGATCGCAGAGTCGCTCGTGCTTGCCAGCGCCTGGGCGAACCCAATGATCACAGGCAGCAGCACGACCGCGAGCAGCACCAGCGCAATGAGCACCTCGACCAGGGTCAGGCCACGCTGCCTGCTTCGCGCCGCAGCCCGCATCTCACAGCTCCTTCCACGTGCGCGCCACCGGCTGCATCTCGCCGCGATCTGGCTCGCGGAACCAAGGCGGGGGGCTGTCGCCCGGATTGTACTCACAGCCGTCTATGATCACTATCCCATACCGCGTCAAGTAGTTACCGCCCAGCCGCACACTCGGCGACACCACACATCCCTCGACGTTCGAGGCTTGGCCCGTGTAGCTATTGCCTGCCCAGACGACGCCCGATACTCGCAGTCGCTGCCGCGAATCATCGTCTCCTACACCCTGGTCGCGAACCAGAACGTCGGCGCCCGCGATAATGGCCGGGTAGTAGACCCGCTCGTCGCAGGGCCCGTCCGGGTTAACGACCTCCGGCGTGATCGAGCACTGCTCCACGCCGTAGAAGGTTACGTTTCCCGTGGCGACTAGAGTGCCGTGAATGTGAGCGCGGCTCTTCACGTCTATGTCGCCGTGGACGAAGTAGTTGCCGTAGTAGTCTCCGTCCCTGAAGGTCACCGTGAATCGCTTGTTGCTGGTATTGCACACGTATGCGTCGGGGTTGTCTATGCCATACCAGTCGGGCATGAAGAAGTTCTCATCGTTCCCGGCGTGGCTGTCAGCAGCATGAGCTACGTGGTCCAGCGGCGTCGTTTCAGACGATCCGTACCAGTACATGTGCCGGTCGGCGTCGGCATAGGCATCGACCTCAGTGATCGCGGGCAGCGTCGCCTGGTCCGGCCAGCGAGGATCGGCCACGCCGTCGCCGTCTGGATCGCGCGGGATAGGATCCTTCGTGACGGGGTCACAGCTCAGGTCCTGACAGACCCAGTCGTGCCACACATCCCACATCGGCGAAGGTAGCGTCTCGCCGCCAGAGGGTCCGTTCGGGTGATCCAGAAAATCCTCGGGCTCGCCCGTTTCGCCTTCTATCTCAATCTCTCCCGAGCCGCCTTTGACGTCCGCATATGGCGGATCCCCCATTCCCGGCTGATCGGTGTCCGAGTAGTACACGTGATTCCACGCCCAGTCTCCGTCGGTGTCCATGTCCACCTGGACTGTGCGACTCAGATGGTAGACAGTCCCCTCCAGATCGGCGTTCACGGTTCCCCGCGATGCGAGCGTCACAATGCCCGCCTCATCCGGGACTCCCCAGACCACATGATACGCACCCGCAGCCGACCCGTTCGCCAGCTCACCCTCATACGGCATCGCCGGTGGGTCCGCCAGACCCCGCCAGCGCCACTCCGATATTACCGCGTCAATCCCTGCCTCCGCCAGGTAGAGCGCCTGCGTATACTCCTGGCGCGACCCGGCCAGCAGACGTGCAGACATGGCCATGGTCAGAATGGCCATGATGAGAATGGTGAGCACCAGCATCACCAAGAGGGCTGCGATGAAAGCAAATCCGTCATTGCACCGCTTCGCACGTTTGATCGTCATCTTACCTCTCCCCCCGCTACCAGTTTCCATCAGCTGTCGGAATCGAACCATGCCCTGATTCCGCCATCGGACACGTGATGGTAATGCCCTCGGGGCCGGGATCCGTTGCTGGGTCATACTGGTACTGATAGTGCTGGCTACCGTCTTCGCTCAACGGACACCGCGGCTCTTGTGGGAAGTACTGGGGGTCTTGCACGAACTGCTCGAAGCCGGCCTGATCGGCGGGATAGCTGCGGTTGTTCTTCGTCCAGTAGATCTGAAGCGCCGAGTGGATCGCCCGCATGTTGTCCTGGCAGGCAAGCTCGTCCGCCGTCGCCTTCCCGCGGCCCACGGACAGGGCCCCGATCAGCACCACCACCGCCAACACAAGGATCACGGCCAGCAGCTCGGGCACGGTCCAGCCCGCGAGCCTTTGGTCCGCCCGGCGGCTTCGCATACGCTTCACTCTCGATGCCAATGAGATCTCCATAGTCCAGCTCTGGCGCATTCGCACGTCCGAGCGCCGCTCGCCATCTCCATCGGCGCTACCTGTGTTCCACGGCGGATTTCCACGACCCCTCAAAGTGGTCCCAGTGGTTCACCGTCACCCCCACCTGAGGGTTGTCTGGCGTCGCCGAACCGCCCGTCGTTCCGTCCTCTAGTACTGGCACCAGCCCGTACGGCGTGCCGAACGGGCACTGCGGCACCTCGGTCAGCGGCGGCGCCACAACCCACGCTGGAGCCGTGCTCTCGCACATCTCCTCCACAGTCGCCGGCCAGGTCTTATTCCGGGCGAAGAATGCTTCACACGAGGTGTTGATGATCTGGATCTGCGCCTGACATCCGCGGACCCTCGAGCGGTAGACCGCGCTGAAGTATCGAGGCAGGGCAATCACCATGAGCGCTGCCAGAATCAGTATCACCACCAGCAGTTCCACCAGTGTGAAGGCCCTCGACGGTGCTGGCGCTCGACTGTTCGTCCTCAAGTTGGCTCCCACCATTCTGCAGCCGCTCCTCAGCACGAGGTTGGGATCTATGGAATAAGAACACTGTAGGAACACCTCGCAACCGGCATAAGACTCGGGGAGGCGGGGCGAACCCCGCCCCCCCACGTTCGTTCCTTACGGTGCGACAGCGGCAGCTCCATGCTCTGTCGCACTCTGCCACTGAGCAGACGGCCAGTGGTTCGACCAGTCGGTGACGACACCGACCTGGGGAGTGCTCGGATCATTCGGATCCTCGTAGACGGCCACCAACTCATACGGAATCGGGTCCAACTCTGTCGCGAACGGGCAGATCGGCATCTCAGTGAGCTGACCACCCTTCAACCCCGCTGGGGTTGCAGCGTCATCATTGTCGGGGGGCAGCATCTCGAAGATACCTAGCTCGCCTTCGCTCGGCCACACTTTGTTCTGAGCGAAGTAGGCCTGGACCGCCGTGTTGACGGTCTTGAAGTTCGACTGGCACGCCCGCACTCGACCCGCGTAGATGGCGGCGAAGTACCTGGGCAGCGCGATAGCAACCAGCACCGAAATGATGATGATCACCACCAGTAACTCGACCATCGTGAAGCCCCGCCGGCTGCGACTGCCTCTCATAGCTCTTGTCATCCTTGTTCACCTCCTTTCTCAGTCGGGGATCGTTTACCAAACCTGTTCTGTCGCATGCTGCTAGGCTACAGGAAGCGGTATTTCACGACAATCGCCCGAAGGTAGCAATTCCGTACGCCGACTCGCCTAGCCATCCCGGGTGAACTGTCGCTCCCCGCCGGGCTGCAGAAGCCGCTCACTACGGTGTGACCCCGGCCCCGGGACCTTGCTTGAGCAGCGCCGTCAAGTTGAAGATCGGCATGTACATCGCAATCGCTACGAATCCCACGATTGCTCCTAGGAAGATAGTGAGGATCGGCTCCATCACCGTCGTCAGCCGCTTCACCGTGTACTCGATGTCCCGGTCGTAGAAGTCGGCGACTTTGTTCATCATGCCGCCCAGATCGCCCGACTCCTCGCCTGCCGACACCATCTGGATGACCATCGCCGGAAACTGTTCACTCGCCAGCAGCGGCTCCGCCAGCTTGTCGCCCTCCGTGACGCGCACGGCAGCGAACCGAAGCGCCCCGGCGATCACCTCGTTGCCCGCCACCCGGGCCGCGTCCTCCAGTGCGTGCACCAGGGGAACGCCGGTACTGACGAGCGTCCCCAGAACGCGGATCGCCCGAGCGATAGACACCTTTCGAATCAGCACCCCGAAGAGCGGCAGCCTGAGCTTCAACGCATCCGCCTTCGGCCGGCCTCGCTCCGACCTCGCCCAGGCTCGGAGCCCGACGACGAGGGCCACGATCACGAGGCCGACGGCCCACCAGAACAGCATGAAGAAATTGGAGATCGTAATCAGCGCCTTCGTCGTTCCCGGCAGCTCCAGGCCGGCGCTGCCGTACACCTGGGCGAAGACCGGTATCACGAACAGCAGCAGAAAGGCGACGATGAGAACCGCCAGTCCGACCACTAGCACTGGATACACGAAGGCCGAGCGAACCTTCTGGCGGAGATCGGCGTCTTTGTCCATCTGGATGGCGATGCGCTCGAGCGCCAGCTCCAGGAATCCCCCCGTCTCTCCGGCCCTTATCAGGCTGATCATGACGTTGGAGAAGATGTGAGGATATCTGCTCATCGACCCCGAGAGCGACTGACCGTCCTGCACCCGCTGACGGATCTCGCCGATGGCCCGCGCCAACTCCGGGCTCTCGGTCTGGTCCTTCAGCGCTCCGAGGCACGGGATGAGTGGGATGCCCGCGCCCATCATGGCCGCGAACTGCCAAGAGAAAACCACCAGGTCATCGTGGCGGACCCGCCGGGGCAGGACGCCCAGGGCCTTCTCCCCCCGCTCGCGCAACTGCTCCACGGCAACGGGGAAATAGCCCATCTCCGTGATCTTCAGCTTCACCAGTCGATCGTTCTCGGCCACCAGCGTGCCGCGAACGAGTGCGCCCGCGCTGTCTCGAGCTCGATAGCGAAAAGTGGGCATGAGAGGCTGCTAGTCCTCCTCTACGTAGATGACGCGCATCACTTCTTCCGGCGTGGTCACTCCGTCGATGACCTTCCGCAGTCCGCACTCCGGCATGAGCGCCATGCCCTCTTGAACGGCCGCATCCCTGATCTCC
>Ga0180438_10007347_pt1 | contig 14399 bp, 19 predicted proteins | sample SS_ome_12_FD_132455 | JGI IMG/M metagenome (GOLD analysis project Ga0180438, IMG submission 132455) | Hypersaline lake sediment archaeal communities from the Salton Sea, California, USA - SS_3_D_2 metaG | ecosystem: Environmental > Aquatic > Non-marine Saline and Alkaline > Hypersaline >...
ATTAGAAGTTATCTGTTTCTCGGTCATGTATTCCATTGTCCTCAGATCTTCCAAATCTTCCTGATCCATTACTAAAAAATGGACAAAAGTTTTAAATTCTAAAGTTCTAGAGCGACTACTGGGGGTGAGGAGGGATTTAAGGAAAACATGTCCTTAAAAAACTTCAGGCCTGCGCCTTTTTCCTTATTCTGTTATACAGTAAGAATATCACGCATGACCAGAAATAGGCCCACAGAGCGGGCATAACAAAATACGCGACTATCGCCAGAATGAAATCAATCGGAAAGGGCAGAGTTCCCGGAGTCACTAGACCGGCGATTCCCCAGAGAAACAGCACAGGGACTATGTTCAATGCGATCTCAACAATATTAGGTTGTTGACTTTTGCAGGGAGGTCCAATACATTGTACCTCCATCGTCGTATCAATGAACAAAAGGAATAAAATGATGTATAATATTAAGGCGAGGATTATTTTACCTTTGGTCGGTCTAAAAATCTCCTTTATCATGATTATTATTTGTCTCGCTGAGGTAAAAAGTTTAAAGTGAATATTCCAACCCTAAGGAAAACATGCCCTTAAAAAACTTTCTGTGAATCTTAAAGTATGAGAGTTTATCTCCTGGTCTTTGTATCAGTGTTTTTTCTTTTAATTGGTCCGGCAAACACACATGCGGCTACAATAATCTATGATGACTTTTCCGAACCTACCCTGAACCTGAGCAAGTGGAATGAAACCACAGATTCTACCTTTCCGGATGAACACTCGGTAAATACAACAGAACAGACATACCACACAGCTCAAATTCAGCCAGGAGACTCAGCACTTCATTTAATCATGACCAAAGGACTGGCAAACGAAACGGTTGAATTTGATGTAATTTACGTGTCCGGCTCTGGAAATCATCTGAGCAATTTCGGATTCGCTCCATACGGCTCTGTTTCGTGGTGTTCAGGAAACTGTTATATAGGTTACTGGAATGCCCCGGGTTTGTGGGGCAGCCAGACAGGAACTTATCACGTAACTATTGATTTTGATTTGGTTTCAGAGAGAGCAAATGTTTCCGTAAAAAGACCCGACGAAACTTATTGGACAAGCATTGCCGATTTGAGTGTGACATCTCCTCCTTATTACCTATTTGTTCAAACATCAACCGGCCACAACGGGATCATGCACTTCGACATAGACAACGTGGAAATCGTAACAGAAGAGCCGGAGCCCCCCGAACCGGAATGTAATTGTTCGGAACTTGAAAAAAGGATCACAGAGCTGGAGGAAAGGGTCGAATTGATAGAGACCGCAATCCAAAATATTCAGGACGCCATAGACCTCATATGGGAAACCCTGGATTCCCTCACTCCCCCTATTCTTGACTACTTCTTCAACGTCCCGAACGGCATAAGGAGATCCATGGTCTGCGGCTACATGGAAGACAACAACCTCACCCAGCACGAAGCCCTGGGCCTCTCCTGCGAGCTAAAGGAAACCGGCAAAGGGAAGTCATCCGCCTGCAGGTGTGAGAAGGCGTAGGGTTTTTAAACCTTTGGTTAAGATTAAAGCATGATTAAAGAATTAGCTATTGCTATACTCTTGGTTTCATTGGTTTTAGTTGTTTCTGGGTGCACAAGTACAGGAGGTATAATAGACAAACAAAAACATACAGCTTCTGAGGATACACCAAAAAAGAACATTGTTATTGTTTCAAAAATCGTAGATGGTGATACGATAGAATTAATAACAGGCGAAAGCGTCAGATTACTCGGCATAAATACCCCGGAAAGAGGGCAACCTTACTATGAAGAATCTAAAAATAGATTGAAAGAGTTAATTGAGGGTAAAGGAGTTTATCTGGAAGGAGACGTTGAAGACAACGACCAATACGGAAGGCTTTTGAGATACGTATTCCTAAACAATGAAAACATCAATGTAAAAATGCTCAGTGAAGGCCTTGCAACCGCTTACATCATCCCGCCGAATTTTAAATACGAAACTGAACTGAAACAAGCAGAAAACAATGCAAGAAATCTGAAAACAGGTATCTGGACTCCTCCAAAAAAGGAAGAAGAGGAGAACATATGCGATAACAGATGTATGGGAATTTCTTATTTCAAATGGAACGCTGAGGGGGACGATTGCTATAATTTGAATGACGAATATGTCATTTTAAGAAATAATTGCCCGTATTCCTGCGACTTGACGGGTTGGACAATCAAGGACGAATCCTCAAGAAATCCATACGTTTTCCCGGGCTTCACTCTAGAAAGCCAAGCAATGGTAACAGTTTACACGGGATGCGGAACCAACGCAAAAACCCAGCTTTACTGGTGCAGTTCCGGACGCGAATGCAACGCAATCTGGAACAACAACGGAGACACATTATACTTAAGGAATTCAAAAGGCGAATTGGTATTAAATTATCCCTATTCAGGATATTCGTGAGGCACAAATTTGCCACAGATTCAGACGCAAGGGTTTTTAAACCTTTGGTTAATTTTGAAATATGGGAATATTTGGAAAAATTATTAGAGAGATAAAAACACTTGGAGAAGAAAGAAGATACTATTGCAATATTTGTAAAAAAACGATTATCGAAGGTGAGTATGATTATTCTATGAACAAATTCAAAAAGGCTCTATGTAGATACCACCAAAATAGATACAACTCAAGCAAGAAATCGAGGCCCGAAGCAAAAAAGCTTTGTTGCGCACTAAGGAAGAGGGGAATTACAGCAAAATTAGAACAATCTGATGGCTATAAACATATAGACATTGCAATACCAAGTATTAGGTTAAATATCGAAGTCGACGGTATGCAGCATGCTTACAGTTCAAAACAGGCATTAGCTGACATGAAAAGGGATTATCACTCGGAAAGAAAGGGTTTTGTTACGTTAAGAATAAAGAATTCTGCAATAAGAAATAACTTTCCTGAAACACTGAAATATATTCTTAAAAGAATAAATTTACGCCACAAACAGATAAGATACGACGAAAGGTATTGAATCACGTTTAAACATCGCTTTTAAATTCTTTAGGGAAGATTAAAGCATGGTGAAAAGAAAAACAGAATGGAGAAAGGAAATTAAGCTACCAAGTGATTTTGAGAACAAACTTAAGGAGTATAAGGAAAGGATAAGGCATTCAAATTCAGAAGCAACAATAGGTTTCAATTTTCTAAGATTCGTAAGCGATGTTTTTGGAAAAATTAACGCTGATTATGCCGAGAAATTAGAACCAAAACTCGAGAAATACGTAAAAATAAAAGAAGGTACAGTAATCGTGAAGGGAAAGATTGATGCACTATTGGGAAATGTTATTATTGAATTCAAAAATACTTTAACAGAAAACAAGATAGAAGATGCTGAGACGCAAATAAAAAAGTATATCTTTGCTTTGCAAAATACTAATTATACATGCATTATATCAGACGGTTTAAATTTTATGGTTTATCAACCTCGAGTATTAGAAGGTGCTAAATTTTTCAGAATCGAAATGTTAATGATGGACAAAATAGATGAAATAAACCTAGATGAGGCTGAAGCCGAAGAGGTATGGATGTGGTTTGACAGGTATCTTCTTGTAACTACATTTGTAACACCAACTACTGAAGAATTTTCAAGGGAATTTGGATCGAAAAGTGTTGTTTTTAGAAAATCAATGGATATCTTAAAAGATATATGGTCCAGTGAAAAGAATAAATTCAAAGTAGTTTATAACGAGTGGGCAGATTATCTGAGAATTGTATATGGTTCTTCTATTGATAGCGAAGACCTTTTTCTAAAGCATACATATTTGGCTACACTCGCAAAACTCATGGTCTACATGTTTTATTCTAATGGTGCTCAACCAAGTTCGCTTCTAATTAAAAAAGTTGTAAATGGTTCCGCTTTTAAAGAATGGGGAATAATAAACTTCTTAGACGAAGATTTTTTTTCTTGGCTTTCCAAGAGTGAGGAAGGGATTGATTTTTGTAGAGATTTGGTTTACAGGCTCGGAAGGTACGATTTAACCAAGATAAATGAAGATATATTGAAGGGACTTTATCAGGATCTAGTGGACCCAAGGGACAGGCATGATTTAGGAGAATATTATACGCCAGATTGGCTCGCTGATTACATGGTTCATAACATTGTAAAGACCAGATATAGAGCCAAAATATTGGATCCTGCATGCGGGTCAGGTACGTTCCTTGTGTTTTCAATCCTTTACAAGAAAAATCGACTGAAAAGTTGTTCTCTGCATAAATCAGAAATACTCAGGGAAATAACCAATAGTATTGTAGGTATGGATATACACCCTTTAGCCCTCATAATCGCAAGGTCAAACTACATAATGGCTCTTGGAGATTTGCTAAAACAAGGCAGAAAAGGGATTATAGTTATCCCTGTTTATTTGTCAGATTCTTTGAAAATACCTGAAAAGGAAAGAGAAGTGGGAACTTTGTTCGATCTTTACAGAAAAGAGGTTGAAAAGGGAATTTATTTGAAAATACCGTCCCTGAAGTTACCCGTGAAAAGAAAGAACAGGAGTTCAAACATAACGGATGAGTTAATAGAGGCTGCTAAGGAATACAGCGTTTCCTTGGTAAACAGAAAAGAAAAACCGGATAAGAATGATTTTAAATCTTTTGTTTTTTCGGGAATCCCTGAAATAGAAGATTTGGCTAAAAAAAATCCAAAACTTAGTCAAGAGATAATTGATATATTTTTTGATACTACCAAGAACATGATGAAATTGATCAAAGAAAAAAAGGATACAATTTGGGCTTTCATTCTGAAGAATTTCTACAAACCAGTCCTTTTAAAAGGAAAATTCGACATCGTAATAGGTAACCCCCCGTGGCTGTCTTACAGGTATGTCAAAAGCATGGAATATCAGGATTTCCTTAAGAATTTAATATCAGAAAGATATGGTCTGACCTCCAAGGCCGAACTGATTACCCAGATGGAACTGGCCACATTGTTCTATTTGAGGTCATCTGAGAACTACCTTAAACCGGGAGGGGACATCGGGTTTGTTATGCCTAGAAGTGTCTTTTCTGCAGACCAGCATGACGCCTTTAGGAAAGGTTCATACAAATACAGTGTCAGCATAGATATGATATACGACCTTGACAAGGTAAAACCTTTATTCAATGTTCCATCATGCGTGGTTTCTGGCAAGAAAGGTGAAAAAATGAGGGGGAAAATTGATAGCCAAATATTTAGCGGCAAACTGCCCAGAAAGAACGCCTCTCTTGATCAAGCAAAGAAAATGCTCAAGATAAATGACGGAAAACTGTATCTGAATAGCATAGGAGAAAGGTCATTCATATCAGAAAGTAAATTATCAATTGTTTCAGAAAGGAGTTATTATTATGACAAATTTAACCAAGGCGCAACCATAGTGCCAAGGCAGTTCTGGTTCGTGGACATCAAACCGCACCCTACTTTTGGAATAAACCCGAAAACCCCTTTCGTCGAAACCAGCAAAAGGGCAATAGCAAATGCCAAGAAGCCCTATGACGATGTGAGGCTTAGCGGAAACATAGAAAGCGAATTCATTTTCGGCACATTAACTGGTTCCGAAATAATTCCATTTGGTCATCTAGGTGTGCAGATAATAGTTTTGCCTCTTGAGATTAAAGGAAGCGGATTTCATCTTATAAAAAGTGATATTGCAAAAACAAGTGGGAAGAAAAATCTTTACAGCTGGCTCGAAAAAGTAGAAAATATATGGAAAGAAAAACGCGGTGAAAAGAGTAAAGAAACTTCAATTAAATGGTTGGACTACAGAAAAAAACTGACAAATCAAAAACCTCTAGTCAAATTCAAAGTTTTATATAATGCATCAGGAACTTATCTAACATCTTGCGTCGTTGATAATCGAAAATTATCTAATCTTGATATCGGAAAATTTTGTTCTTTAAGGGGTTTTGTGGTAGATTATACATGTTATTCTTTTGACTTTGAGAATGAAACAGAGGCATATTATATAGCAACCTTTTTGAATTCTTCATTTGTAGATGAAATAATTAAACCAATGCAAGCTAGGGGCGATTTTGGAGAAAGACATATAGTAAAAAAACCACTAGAACTGCCAATTCCTAAATTCGATCCCAATAACACTGCTCATAGGAGACTTGCAGAAATCGGTAAAATGTGCAGTAAAAGGGTTGAAAGGGAACTCCCGAAAATCGCTGAAAAATACAAAAATCTGGGAAAGATAAGAAGCCAAATTAGAGAAATGCTATCAAAGGAGACAAAGGAGATGGATGAAATTACCCAGAAAATTCTTTCACAATTCAAAAAGAGAACCCTATCAGATTTCAACAAATGATTATTATGCCAACCGAAAAACTAACCAACTGCCAGTTCTGCGGAAAGGAAACTATCAAAATCTTACATCAACCATTCGTAGCCCGCAAAAACATGTCAAAATCTCGTTTCGGAACTGGCGGACCTGTATACACTAAAGAGAGATTTGAAGTGCTCTCTGGATGTTCGGCTTGCGGGAAATCGAAGAAAGAAGTTCAGAAAGCTCTGGAAGGCAAAGAAGAACGAACCCATAAAGAAAAAATGGAACGTCTTAAAAAGAGGGGATTGCCTCTTGTGATTGGTGGGGAGTGAATTTGTTATGTTTCTAATTCTTCTTTAAGTGAGATTATCTTGGGTAGTCTCTTTCTCTTTATTTGTTCTTCAGTTAGGTCGTTTTCCCAGCAAATGATGTAATCACAGCCCTTTGGGTCGTGATTGAACTGACTTGAAAATATTTCAAATTCTATCTTTTTCTGTTCTTTGTTGTTATCCATTACAATTGCATCGGGAAATTCACCTCTTATTTTCACAATCAGGGGGAATCCTAATTTTTTATGGAATTTTGAGAATAGGAAAACTACTTCTTGTTCATATGTAGGTTCAGATATAAGACCTAGTGGGGAAAATGGTTTGGGTTCATGTTTTTTATTCACATATTTGGGTCTAGATGGCGTAAAATTAACATATAGGAATCTCGAGAAAAATGCATTATCCCATTTATTTAATATTTTGTTTTTAGATTTGAAATTAAGGATAATGTTGTTGAATAATTCGAATTTCTGACCTAGTGAAAGGATATCATAATCTTTGCCATATGTATTAAATGCTTCTTGCCTATAATCTAAATCCAAAATATCCGCGAAGTGTTCCAGGTCATCGGTTTTGAAAATTGGGAGTATTTTAGGTGAATAACAGAATATTATTTTTTTTGCAACTTGTTTATCCAACCCAAAACCTTTAATATCTTCCCAAGAAGCGTCTATCTTTTCTGAGAGTGGTGCAGAACTCACTGCAATTTTAAGTAAATTTTTAAATTTTTCTATTTCCTTTCTTGCATTCCAAAATACATAAGCACTACCTATTCTTAGATGTCCTATATCTCTTGTTCTAACTTCAATCCAGAGGAAAAAATAGTCCTCTCGTCCTTTTTTGGGGTTAAATATTTTATCAGGAGTCAAGTTGTCTATCAAATCCGGCTTTTCATGGAAAGGGAATAATTTAATGAACTTACTATGATTTTCCCATCCTTTCTCGTTCTTTTTACGCCATTTGGTATTTTTTTCAAATTCTTTAATTTTATTTTCAAATTCAGAATCGTTTACATTTACCATAAAACTCACATATTTGTTTAAATCTTTCTAATTGACTTTAAAAATCAATATTTAAACCTTTCGCCTTAGAAATTTCATCTATTTAATTATATACCTATATAGAAGTGCAATCATTGCGAATAGCGGTATTGTTGTAAATATTAATCCAGCTAAGTAAGCATTTGGAAAAACATCGTAGAAGATTTCTACACTTTTCATTAAAAAATACACCCAGATATTACCCAGCACACCTAGCATTACTCCCATTATAAGATAACCAATATTTTCTTTCTCTCTTTGCATGATATAAAAGGTTGGAAATAGGCCTTAAAAACCTATGTTTAAACATAACCCTTTTTCTAAAAGGGTTAATCAAAAAGGGAGCCATCGTCGCTCGCGAAAAGCGTTTGACGCAGGTTCTACCTGCGTCTTTCGAAACTTTCGCTCCTGGCTTTTGGCGTTCCGGTAGTTGGGTTGAAATGGATTTCTAACAAAAATCACCCTTTTAAATAAAAGCTATATATTGTAAAATATGAAGAAATATGCAAGGATTGGATTGCTTCTTTCTTCTTTGTTTATACCCTTTTTTATAGGTTGCCAGGAGATGGGCAAGGATTATTCTAAACGGGAAATAGAATATCCTCCACCAGAAAGGGTAAACCTACAGCCCATACCTGGTGAGTATAAGATTACACAGACTGAAGTTCTTGGTAAAAAGCATGATATTCTTTTAAGACCGCGTGTTGTATTCTGGCATGATATTTTTCCTACAGAAAACAGAAAGGTTGATAGGATGCTTATTTGGGATGGGCATACTCATTACGTGTTTGCTGACTTTAACTGTGACAATATTGTTGATGAAATATTTCTACCTGATGTTTATAGAAGGGGGGAACCGGGGACAGAAGAAGTATTCGCAAACGCTGACGATATTTTTGCAAAATGGAAAAAGGAACTCCATGAAAAATCCGTCCCCCTAAGGTGAATGCTTTTGAGGAAAGTATTTCATAAATCTATGTTTTAAAACCATTGCTCTCTACATTTTCACCATCCATCTCCCCGCCGCATCAGGATCCGTCGAAGAAGGCGTTGGCGAAGGATCCCTTCACCTCGTATTTGGAGGTTCCGGGGATCTCCTAGAGGGCGCTCACCCGGAAGGGGATCCTGCCCCCGTTCATGATGATATCGGTTTCCTCGTCGGAGAGCCATATGTCCACGGGTTTCCCGGGCTTCCCGTAGAAGTCCCCGTTCCCTATCCGTACCCTGATGCAGTCAACGTCGCCCTTTATCACCGGAACGTGAAGGGGGAACTTGTTGGATCGGACGTGTTTTATAACCCTGTAATCCCCGCCTTTCCTGTACTCGCCCTCGATCTTGGAGCCTTCCGGCATCCCGAGGACGGCGAATTCCCGGGGATCCTGCTCGAATCCCGCTATTTGTTTAGTCTCTGGTTTGACTTTAGCGTCTGCGGATCTCTCAGTTATTGAATACATCTCATTTACCATTTCTTCGATGGAATCCACCCTTTCAATCATTATTTCCACCTTTTTTTCAAGTATGTCCAGTTTTTCACTTATTTCATTGATTTTTCTTTTAATGTCATAACCCATGTAAGCTATGGCGCCCGTGTACAGGGTCATGGCGGTGTATGCGGCGATTTTAAGCTTGCCTTTTCCCTCACGTTTGTATTCTGCTTTCCCGGGAGAATCAGACATGCTTGATAAATGATGTCAAGAGATTTAAGTCTTGCCTGTCCATGCAGGCCCTTTTAAACCGGAGTTCTTAGGCTGGTCGGGGGTGAAAAACGAAGATTTAGTAAGCAGGCTGAACTCCAGGACAATTTTCCAATACCCACTGACAATATCCAGATGAATAACTCAAACTCCCGGGCATGCAGTTAACCCACTCCGAATCCGGGCACCTAAAGAAAAAAATAAACCAAAAACAGCTTATTGCAACAATACCGATAACAATCAAAAGTATCAAAAGAATTGTCTTAATTTTTTTCTCCATCTTTATAATTTATTCTTGCTTTTAAATCAGGGTTCTGAATTATTTAATATGGGAAAAATTAAGTTATACTTGATTCTCCTGCTGATGACGTATTTACTTTACCCGAAGATGATTTGCGCCTGCTTTCATGCAGGAACCTTATGCCACCCCTCTTTGCCGCCGTTCTTTTCCATTTTATTGACACTGGGCTTCGTGGAGATCATAACCCTTGGTTTATCAGATCCTGTAAGCGCTTATTTCGCGCCAATTTTTGTTTTTAACATATTGGTTTATTTCCTGGCACCGGCACTGGCGATAAAAATAAACGGGTATCTGAGAGCCAGAAATAAAATATTTTTTAAAGGTAACGGAAGAAAGGATTTCTACCTGAACATGATTGCCGCATGGATAATTGCAATATGCGTTTTCCTGATAATAGATTTAATCCTTTCAATGTCCGGATTAAAATTATGCTATGTAATCGAATAGCCTTTACACCCCTCGGTCACAAACAAGACATGTTGATCCTGTCATCATTTGTCATTTTCCCTGTACCCGGGCATTTCCTCCTCCAAGATAATTTCCAGTTCGCGTATCTCGAGGAGCTCGCTCTCGATCCTTTCTATCCTCTCCCTGTCTATCTCCTTTCCGAAATGGGCCGACAGCAGAATGGACAGACAATGCAAATCGACGCTTTTCAGCTCGTGAATGAAACGTCCCTCAACAAAGGTATAATGAGGTAACTTGATCATAAGTCCACGCTTTTCAGGGTCCCCTGGATCGTGCTCCCTGGAGTATACGCAGTCATTATAGGGATAGAGGCCCACTTGCCCGACAAACGTTTCATCCGTCCCCTCTATAACAGGACACATGTGATAGCTGACTTTGTTCTTATACTCGAAATTACCAGACTTGAAATCCTTCATAATTTATAAAAGACATTTAATTTTAAAAACGCAGACAACCAGTAATTACGAGGCCTCCACGGAGACGCAAGCCCCTTCCGCGCACCTGCATTCGATTGTCCTGTTCTCCCTCTCGCTGCAGTCGCAGTCAGAGTCCTGTTCGCACGTGAATGGGTAGCTCTTGCTGACTGAAGGGTCCGGGTCGTGGTAAGTCAGGGGGCAGACGACCATGCATTCGTTGTCTATGCACGCGGACCCGAAGGGGCAGTTTGACTGGACCAGGAACGACATGGGCGTCCTGCAGTCCGAACTCTCATCGCACTTCGCTCCCACGTTCCCGTTCACCTCTATGACCTGGAAATCGCTGCTGCAGTACATTTCAGTGGTTTCCTCGACCATTTCCATCACAGGGGCGGGGTCGATGCATATGGCAGGCTCGCCCCAGGGCTTGCCGCACCCGAAACATCCGAAAGATCCGTCCTCCTCGTTCCGCATCAGGTGGATGCTGTCCTCCCTCCAGTAATCCCTGTCGAAGTTGTCCATCTGGAGCTCGAAACTCCCCTTCACGCCGTTAACGGTCACGTTGTAAATCCCCTTAGGGAAGCCGACGACGTCCAGCGCTATGACCTCCTCGAACGGGACAAGGGCCTGCGCGCATATGGAATCCCTGACATCCGTCCATATCGTGATGTCGTGGTCCCCGTCCAAGGCTCTGGCAGTCTCGATTTTCCCCACCTTGTAACAGGAGTTGGGGAGATAACCCCTCGCCACTACGTGGACCTGGACGGGGAAGGACTCGAGGAGAAGTATCTCGATCTCGGAAACCGCTGCCTCCGGGCCAGGCCTGTATCCGGTCTCGCCCGGAGGGTAAGGCAAAAAGACCAGCACTGCTAAAACTGCCGCCGAAGCCGCTATTGCAATGAAAACCAATAAGATTGCAACAATCCTTTTCATAAACAATATTTTTTGCGCTTAGCTTATATATAACTTGCTATTCTTTCGGGAAAAACCGAAAAACCATCCTCAGGACTCTGGTTTTAATGATTACTGAATCGTTAGAATTTGTATTTTCTTATTTACCTGCGCATCTTCCTGATGGACATGTTTCCCCGGGCCTCTTGCCCGGTTGTTTCGAGATACTCGTTTCTTACCTCGTATTTGCGAGATAAGTATTTCTCCCATTAACAGGCCTGCGGTTAGAAAGAGTCGTCTTTGGCGAAGAATTTTTCCTTCAGGGACTTTTTATCTTCGGGGCTGAAATCATTGTATCCCGGGGCCCCCAGAGTGCTGAACGTGATCTTGTCCTCTGGTATGCCAGATTCCTTCACGTACTTCCTGATCTCTTTTACAAGCGTTTCCTCGTAGCATGTGGACAGGATTTTTACTTCCGAGTTTCCAAAAGCCTCGTAAAAGGTCAGGTCCATGTTGGGGTTGTATCCTGCCTTGATCTCGATCCACTCCAGAATATTGTACTCTATTGTCATGAGAACTGGATGGCGTTAAGTTTTATAAGCCTATCATCCGGGTCCGTGGAGGCTGCCTGGGGGTGGGCGTCAAGAGGAGCCGGTTTTCCTGTTCTTCAGCTCCTCCAGTATGTGCCTGTTGGTCTCGGTAAGCTCGTGGATCTTCCTTTCCATTCTCTCCAGGAGCTCGATAGTAATCAGGTCCTCGTTGCAGGGGCAGGGCGGAACACCCGTTGACTTCCCCATCTTCCGGATAATGTTCCCGATTATCCTCTTCCTTTCCTCCGGGTCGTGGGAGGAGAACCTTTCCATGAGCTTTTCCATGAGCATCTCCCTGTCCTCGGGCTTCATGATGTCGATCATCCTTTCCATCGTGGTTTCCCTTATGAACATGAGCATCACAGACCCCTTTCCTATAAGTATGGTTGAAACCCTATAAATACTCCTATTATTAAACTTTTTTTACCGGTCATTTCCGGCTGAAATTGTTGTTTATTACCGGCGGGCAGGATTGTAAATTGAAGAGAAAAAGAGCTTCTGGAGTTTTCCTCTGGGCCCGCCCGAAACTCATCCTTTTGTCATGTCCATTCGGCAGATCAGCCCAGCTTCACGGCTGTCCCGTAAGCCAGTATTTCCGCTGCGTTTCTTGATATCATTGAGGTGGTGAACCTCATGCTTATCACGGCATCGGCTCCCATGTCCTTTGCGCTTTGCTCCATTCTCTGGATGGCTTCATTCCTGGCGTCTATCAGCATTTCAGTGTACTCCTTGATCTCGCCGCCCACTATGTTCCTGAGGCCGGCGACGATGTCCTTTCCCAGGTGCTTTGCCCTTATGGTGCTGCCCGTGACCACGCCAAGGGTTTTGGCCACTTTCTTCCCGGAAACGCCCTCTGATGTTGTTATTATCATATCTTTCCCTCCTTTATGTCTTTTATCCTGTCAATGATCAGGTACAAAATTATGATAATGAATCCCGCGAGGAAGGCCAGAGAGCCCGCCCTTATGGGCAGGGGGATTTCCTCGGCCGAAAGGAAGACCGAGAGCCCGTATGATCCAAAAAGGAATGCACCGAGAAGTATCGCGCCAACCCCGATCCAGAGCACGGTTTTCATAAAAGATATTTGATGGGCGTTTTTAAAAGGTTTGCTCATACTAGACGGCCGAAAGCTTTATATACTTAAATATTATAAATATATAACATAAGGTTAGAAATATATAATAAAAAGTTATGTAAAACTAACTAAATGATTAATGATGAGGTGGTTGATGTGAAAGGCAAGGGAAGCAAAAAAGACCTTAACAGGATAATAATGAGCGTTGCGGTTGCTGCCATGGTCATACTTGGAATGGCGGTCTACCTGGTTTCGGGGATGCCGCCCACGTTCGATGAGATCATGCTCAGCCTGATCGTGGTGGTCGTGGTTGGACTGGCTTTCGTGGTCATAATAAAAAAATACAGATCCTACAAGTCTGGCCTGCCCGCGGAGGACGAGATGTCAAGGAAGACCTTTCAGAAGGCCGGGTATTACTCGTGGCTTTTCGCGATATATGCCGCTCTGATATCGAGATTCTTGGCAGAGGAGGTCGCGGAGAGGACCGGGGACTGGAGCATCGTGGGGTCTTACATGACAATAGGAGTGATACTCGGGTCCGCGCTGTTCTTCTTCATAACGTACTTTTACCTGGGCAGGAAGGGCGTGTGAGGGAATCGAATGAAAACCAGGATAAAGGAATTCAGGGCGAAATACGAGATGACCCAGGAGGATCTCGCCAGGAAGGTCGGGGTCCGGAGGGAGACGATCCTCTTCCTGGAGAAGGGGAAGTACAATCCCTCCCTGAAGCTGGCGCATGACATAGCGAAGGTTTTCAAGGCGGGGATAGAGGAAGTATTTATATTCGGGGATGACTAAGGATAAGGTATGAAATCTGGCAAAGGCCGTCCGAAAGGATATTACGTGAGCATGGGGATAATGCTCGGCCTCCCGCTCGGGATACCGATGTGGCTGGTAACCGACAATCCCGGCATGATCGGGGCGGGTATAGCGGTAGGCGTTGCGATAGGAGCGGCCTTCGAAGCGAAATACAACAGGAACCCGAAGCCACTGACGCCGGAAGAGATCAGGAACCGGAAAATCGCGGTGGCGGCTGGTGTTATGGTCCTTGTTCTGGGCCTCATGGCGTTCGCCTACATGCTGTTTTTTTAGAATGAGTCCCCGGAAAACCGGAAATGCCCCATTTTGGTTCTTTTAAGGCCGCGAATCCAATATATTATCAAGAGAAGAAAAAATATGAGTATCGAAAAGGCAGCGGAAAAGTTTCTTATGCTGAATACGTGCAAGGTATGCGGAAAGGATTCAGTTACAGCGGTTCAACTTTATCCTTCGCAGTCCTGGGAGTATTTCTGCAAGAAATGTTACGATAATAGGAAAGTGTG
>Ga0180438_10007348_pt1 | contig 14395 bp, 12 predicted proteins | sample SS_ome_12_FD_132455 | JGI IMG/M metagenome (GOLD analysis project Ga0180438, IMG submission 132455) | Hypersaline lake sediment archaeal communities from the Salton Sea, California, USA - SS_3_D_2 metaG | ecosystem: Environmental > Aquatic > Non-marine Saline and Alkaline > Hypersaline >...
TAACTGACCCGCCTCGACAAGAGCACTTCTGCGGTTCAAAGCAGGCGGACAGACCACCGGTTCGCCGCTGCGCAACTCTTGAACACACCGCCTGTTCCTCCCGTTATCGCATGCCCCGTTGCGGTGCGACGGCACTGCTCAACAGCCTGTTGCAAGTGAAACCCTTTACTGGCTATCCGACCATTCATCATCCTGCAGCAGTGCCTTTACTGTTCGAAAATCGATACCATTCCCTGTTTCTGTCTGAGCAGTTCCGCCGCCAACCTCTGGTTAAGCGAATTCTCCATAAGCTTGTTCAATTGTAACTCGAGATACTCATCCCGATTTTCCTCAAGAAGCTTTCTGGCCTCTTCGTCGACTATCGGCTCGGTCTCAAAGGTCCCCCCGGCCCCGAATTTGACGTTTTTCGTGTCGCAAAGCACCAGACGTCGGTTCCGCACGTGCTCGTTGATTGCAACCTCGAGCGAACGTGAAAACTCGCCTACCGCCAGGTCTTTAGGAACAAAACCAACGCTGTGGTGATTGTTTATGTTCCGGCGAAGGATTTTCTGACGGCTCTGAGTAAACTCGATTATCTTGACCAGCAGCTCTGTGACATTGTCTGTTACTAATGAACGTGTACTCATACTCAATCCTCTCTGCCACCGCCTGAAACCGGGCCGACGCATGAAAGATGATTTTTCAGAACAGTGCCTGCTTCTGTCATCCCTGAGTCCCTGAAACCCACTTTCATTTCTCCAACGCCTTGCCCAGCCGCAAGACCGCAAACAAAATCGGCGCCTTGATTTCAATTACTGTCAGACTGACTGCAACGCGCGACGGTTTGTGTCGCGGCCTTTTCCTGATTCAGAATTCGTCTTATTTCCGGAAGCGTTTTGCTCTTCTTAAGCTCCATGATCCTCGATAATCTTTGGAAAACGGATTCGTCGTATAATCGGTGCCCCCCCTCGGTCCACTGTGCCTCTGTTATGAGTCCCATTATCGTGTAGTTATGGATCGTTTGCCGTGAAAAGGGCGTGTAGCGAACCAATTCGCCGATTCGATAAAGCTTGGCAGGCACGCGCAGCATTTGGGTTTTACTTTTTGCTTGCATATTACAGCCCCTTGTTCTGTTTTTCCCAAATTCCGTTCAACAACTCCTACCCATCGGGTTTCTCCGCCAAGCAGCCAACAATACCTCGCGCCCATCGGCGTCACGGTAAGCATCAGGATATTCATCCGGCTTGACCATAATTCGATAGCGTTACCAAACTTTAATGCGTTCTTCCCCAGCGATGTTTACCACCGCTGATACTCGTACAGCCTCAATGCCAGCAGTCCGCGTCACAGGTATCTTCACGGTCTTGCAATAAATCTTCAATTTCATCAGTACCGGTCCAATGTAATTGGTATTCATCAGCATTTCCCGCCCTTGGCCAGCTTTTGTTGATACCGGTTTGGCTTTATCGGCACGTACCAAACGATGTAAACCGAACCAACTGTCACCCGGCCTTGAGCGGCAAAAAGCATTTTACATTTTGCAAAATGTAAAATATACTTTACCGCATGTCAATTTTTTTTCATTTTTTTTTCATTTTTTTTGGGAGGGCCGTAAGAAACTTTGTAGTTTTTGTATGGAGCAGGGCCCTTTCTGGCGGGTTGGGGCCGGCTTTTTGCGGCAGGAAGCTGGAGGGCGTTGCTGTATTATGGGGGCTTTTAACCGTGTGTTTATGCGGTAAGTTATGAAAAGAGCTTAAGGCGGTATTCAGCTACTAATAACAGACGTAGGATTCATGGGGGTGAGCAATTTTGAACAGGTTGCGCACCGCACACAAAATCTGTGAGCCGTATATTTGTTAGCGGCGAGAGGAATGGGGAATATGGACGAGATTTCGAGCGAGAACGGACTGCCGGAGAAGAGCCGGTCAACCAAAGTTCTGAACGGCGTGTTAAAGTTTTTTGCCAAACGCGCCGGCTCCAGTATCCGATACAAGTATGTGGAAAATCAGAATGTGCCTGACAGCACGGGTCCGACCAGGCAAAGCGAAGGCATACAACAGCTGACTATGTGCCAAAATGATGAGAAAACCGAAGGCACCCTCGAGCGCTCAAACGGCGATACGAGCCTGCTCGAGCAGATAACCCCTCTTGCCCAGCAGATAAACTGCCTGGACATCGAGAGAATAGCGAAAATCTGCGTTGAGAACATCCCAAGACTTGTTGGGGTGCGGTTCGCCTCACTGTATATTCTTGATGAAGCAAACACGATTCTGCATTTGCAGAAGTACAATCATCCCTTTTTGATAAACAAGATCGTTTCGCTCAACCAGAATCCACCCTCTCCGATGGTTATGGCGGTAAGAAGCAGACAGGTGATAATGGTGGGTAATATCGACACGCATAAACAGCCTGTAATCAAAAAATCACAGCGGGCTTTCTCCGATAATTATAAGACCAATAGCTGCGCAATCGTGCCGCTTGTATGTCAGAACAGGGTTGTGGGCGTTCTGAATCTGGCAGACAAGATGGGTGCCGAGGATTTCAGCAGCGAAGACATTGCGCTTATCGAACTTTTCAGTCAGTTCGTCGGCGCGTCGATCGGGAATATACAGCTATTCGAAAAGGTGCAGCATCAGGCAACGACGGACGGGCTTACCGGTTTTGTAAACCACAAGACGTTCTACGAGGTTCTGGAAAAAGAATTGTGGCGGTCTCGCCGATACGGCGGTCAGATATCACTTATCATGGTCGATATTGACAATCTGAAGAAAATAAACGACACATACGGCCATCGTGCAGGCGACAAGGTAATAAAAGAAATCAGCAGAAAAATAAAGGAATGCATTCGCCAGATCGACACGGCGGCGCGTTACGGAGGTGATGAATTTGCGATCATCCTGCCGAATACTTCGCTAAATGACGCGACAGTTGCCGCCGAGCGTATGGTCCATACGGTTTCAGATTCTTCGATAACCTGGGAAGATTCTGAAATCGGCCTATCGATCAGCGTCGGTCTGGGCCAGTACGACGCAGACAACACACCGGAGGACATTACCAGCCGCTCGGATCAGGCCCTTTACACGGCCAAGCAGGCAGGCAAGAACACCGTCAGAATCTTCGAGCCTTCCGGACAATAATTACACGCCATTACACGCCTCAGCGAAGTCCCGAACTCAAGTGTGGACATGGCTGTCAATCGCAAGTTTCCGCTTTCCTCAAAGAGCGACCATACTTCCAAAACAGCCTCAGCGGGGCACATTTCGCAAATTCTTATCATCGTCCCAGAAGTTACGGGCCAACTATCCCGGCTCGGCGGGAGCGAAAATGCGAAAAAAATCTTTTGGAGCCCAGGTCGGCAAAATTTCCCTCCTGCCCGCTGCCTAAATGATCTTGCTCTGAGGGTGCTCTTTGACACTTGAAGCTACCAATATCAACCACAACCTCTGGGACGATAACAAATTCTTAGAAACAGACGTTTGACCGGTATCACGGTTTCCAGTATTTTGTTAGGTTATGAGATAAGGGTATGTGCAGTTTTTCGGCCAGTGGCAGGGGCCTCGAATAAAACGGGAACTGAGAATCATCAAGTCACTGCGTCCGCACTACTTTGGACATACCGGAGCTTCGGTGCCGGCGGTAGGAATTTGGAGCCGTCTGAATAGAGCACAACTGCAAGGAATCTGGCAGTGGTGAGGACAGAATGGACGATATTGTAGAGGTCGGTACGGGGGAAGTGAAAGTAAGCGTTGGAAGAGGGATACTGCGGTCCTTCGCCATAGGCTCTTGTGTTGTTGTTGCGGCCTACGATTCGATGCACAAAGTCGGCGCGCTGGCTCACATTATGCTTCCCGGAAGTGCGCCCGATGGCTACGCTTATAGAACGAGATATGCGGCCGACGGCATTGATGAGTTGATAAGACAGATGGCCGTGGAAGGGTCGAAAAAGCCTGATATCGAGGTTTGCCTGGTTGGCGGAGCGAATGTGCTGAAAAAGGATGATGATACCATCTGCAAGGAGAATGGCGAGTCCACAACCCGGCTGTTGGCAGAAAGACAAATTCGTGTAAGGGCGGCAGTTCTCGGTGGGACCGAGAGAAAAGGGGTTTCATTAAACCTCTACTGCGGCACGGTCTCCTACATGGAAGGAGACGGGCCCGAGCAAGTACTCTGGGAAGCCTGGAATTAGGCCCCTTATGAATGGAGTATGGTCATATGTTTCGACCTGCCGGGGGTGAAACGAGGTCAGTCATTTTCGGCTCTATGGGAATGGACCGAGCTGGACCAGCTCCAAGTTCGGTGTTCACACAAGAACAGGACAACCGATGGTGTTGCCGAGATAGGAGGGAAGCAATTAGGGGGATGATTTGCAAGAGGCAAGAAAATGGGTGAGAGAATCCAAAATGGATATTCCGAGCAGATGAAAGAAAAGTCTGTCGTCTGGCTGGCTGATTTGCTTATTGGGGCGGCAGCGTTGGTGATAGTTGGGGCAATGGACTACAACCTTTATACGAGCAGCAGGATGGCGATGGTTCACGAACCGTTTGTCGACGCGGCGCTGAAAATCAAGCTGGAGGCGACTACGGCACATTTGTGGCTCGAAAAGACAATAAGCGACGATGCACGGGAGAATGTAGAGAGGATCCGGGAGAGCATCGACAAAGCCGAGCGTTACGTCCAAGCTATGCTCGAGGGTGGAGAAGTGCCCAGGGGCAGAGTTAGGGCAGTTGATGATCAGGCTATACGGCGGGAGGTTTTTCGGATACGGGAGAAGCTGGACCAATTCAAGAGTATGACGGCGGAAAGATGGAAAGCAAGGAGCACTTCTGGAACCGGCAGCCACGTCAGCCAGCGCTACGACGCGGCGTTCGGGGAGCTTATGGAACGGCTTGACCTGGTCGAAACGATGCTCCAGAAATCAATTGCAAGACAATTGAGAACGTTTCGGGCAGTACAGATAACTCTGATCTTTGCCTGTGTTGGGCTTACGCTTATTGTTGGTGCGCTTCTTGACCGTTTCATACGTCGGCAGGTTTTGGACAAATCGAAAGTGCGCGCCGCCAATCAGCAGCTTGACGCCGCCAACCAACAGTTGAGAGCAAATGAACAGCAGTTAAGGGCCGCCAATCAGCAGCTTGTGGCAGATGAGCAACAGTTGAAAGCCGCCAACCAGCAGTTGGCGGCGAGTGGGCAGCAACTGAGAGCACTGAACCAACGGTTGATAGCAAGTGAAGCACAAAGCCGGTCTCTGGCCAGATTTCCGGAGGAGAACCCGAGCCCGGTCTTGCGGATCGCAAAAGACGGAATGGTTATTTATGGTAACAAGGCGGGCGAGGAGCTGCTGGAAGCATGGGGTGCGGGCATCGGAAAATACCTGCCGGAAAATCGTAGCAAATTCGTCACGGAAGTCTTCAATTCCGCATCACCGAGACAGACCGAATTCGGGTATAGTGACCAGACTCTATCACTGACATTTGTACCGGTGCGCGAGGCTGACTATGTGAACATATATGGGCATGACATCACGGATAGAAAACGCGTTGAACAGACCCTGCGGCTAAGTGAAGCCAGATATAGGGAACTGTTCGGCCATATGGGCAGTTGCGTTGCCGTATATGAGGCGGTGGATGACGCCGCCGACTTCGTATTCAGAGACTTCAACACTGCCGCCGAGAAGGCTGAGAACATCAGCAAAGGCAAGGTTCTCGGAAGGCGCGTAACTGAGGTTTTCCCGAGAGTGAGGGAATTTGGACTGTTCGAGGTCTTCCAGAGAGTCTGGAAGACAGGCAAGGCAGCGCATCATCCGGTCATGCTCTACGAAGACCAGAGAATAAGCGGATGGAAAGAAAACTACGTATATAAGCTGCCGTCGGGAGAAATAGTCGCAATATCCGAGGACGTCACTGAGCGAAAAAAGGCTGATGCGGCGCTGCGGGAAAGCGAGCAGAAATTGCGTAGTATTGTCGAGCACAGCAATGAAATGTTTTACATCCACAATACGAATCACAAGTTCACGTATGTCAGCCCTTACTCGCAGCGCATTACAGGGTATACGCCGGAAGAGATGATGCGCAAGTGGACGGAGCTGCCGACAGACGATCCGATAAATGAGACGGCATTGGAACTGACCGAGAAAGCACTGCGGACGGGGACCAAACAAAAGTCTTATCCGGTGGAGATCAGGACAAAAAATGGTGCTGTGAGGCTGCTTGAAATCGACGAATCGCCTTTGAAGAGCGACAGCGGCAGAGTGATCGGTATGGTAGGGGCAGCAAGAGATATAACCGAGCGCAAGCTTGCCGAGCAATCGCTGAGAGAATCCGAAGAGAAGTTCCGCAACTTATCGGATTACTCCCCGAACATGATTTTTATTAACAAAAAGGGCAGGGTTGTCTATGCGAACGAGAAATGTGAACAGATAATGGAGTATACGAGAAAAGAACTCTACGCGCCGGATTTTGACTTTATGAGGCTGATTGCGCCGGAATACATGGATTTGGTGCGGGAAAACTTTGCGAAGCACATGAAGGGAAAGGATATCGCCCCCTACGAATACGCGCTTATCACACGAGACGGAAGGCGACTTGATACGATATTAACAACAAGGTTAATAAAATACGAGGGCGAGACAGCAATTCTTGGAACGATAACCGACATAACCGACCGCAAGCGTGCCGAAGAAGAGCTCAAGAAAGCCCGTGACGAACTGGAAAAACGTGTTGCTGAGCGGACGGCTGAACTGGCAAAGGCGAACGAACAACTACGGGACGAGATCGAGCAGCGCGAGCAGATTGAACAGCGTGAACGAGAGCACCAGGGACAGCTTGCGCATTATTCGAGACTTTCCACTATCAGCGAGATGACATCCGGGCTGGCGCATGAGCTTAATCAGCCGCTCTGCGCCATTGCAAATTATGCCAGGGGCTCTCTTCGAATAATGAAGTCCGGAGCATGGGACTCAGCGGAGCTTCTCGACGCAATGGATGGAATCGGCGCCCAGGCCGAACGCGCCGGTGAAATCATTCGTCGCATGAGAGAGCTGGTTCGCAAAAGAGAGTCCCACCGCACGACTATCAGGATCAAGGAGGTTGTCGCCGAAGCGGTCAGCCTGGTTGAGGCGGAAGCGCGGCTCAAAGGGATAAAAATCCGTCAGGTCAAGCCAGACCAGGAGATACCTGTTGTATTTGCCGATCCCATACATATAGAGCAAATTCTGGTGAATCTGCTGCAGAACGGTTTCGAGGCTATGACGGAGACACCACAGGACAAGCGGCAGATAACCATAGAGATTTCTACCGAGCAAGACGGTATCACAGTTTCTGTGAGTGACACCGGCAGGGGAATTCCTACCGAAATTATAGATAGAGTTTTCGAGCCTTTTTTCACGACCAAGTCCGAAGGGCTCGGGATGGGTTTGTCCATCAGCCGGTCGATAATGGAAGCACACGGGGGGCGAATCAAGGTGTCCGGTAATTCCCCAGCCGGCACGACATTCCAATTCACGTTACCTGCGAAAGGGGTCACACATGACAGAATATGAACCAACCGTATTCCTCGTTGATGATGACGCGGCGATGCTCAAGTCCCTGAGCCTGCTGATAAAATCGGTAGGGTTGGAAGCCGAGGCGTATCTGAGCGCGCAGGATTTTCTGGACAGTTACGACCCGGCGCGACCGGGATGCCTGGTGCTCGATGTACGAATGCCCGGAATGAGCGGCCTTGAGCTTCAGGACATGCTTCTGAAACAAGGTATAACCATCCCCGTTATCATTATTACCGGGCACGCCGACGTGCCGGTGGCGGTACAGACGTTGAAAAAAGGTGCGATGGATTTCCTCGAGAAGCCTTTCAGCGACCAGGTGCTTCTGGAGCGGATACGAGATGCTGTCTCGCAGGACGCCGAAATAAGGAAAGAGCGGACCGTCCAAGAAGCTGTACAGCAACGAATAGCGATGCTGACGCCGCGAGAGCGAGAGGTGATGAACTTTGTCGTTGCCGGAAAGCTTAACAAGGTCATTGCCAGTGAGCTTGGGTTGAGCCAGAAAACCGTCGAATTTCACAGAGCCCGCGTTATGAAAAAGATGATGGTTGATTCGGTGGCCGAGCTGGTAATGCTTGTGACTAAAGCCGGCTATAATCCATGAATTTCGGGTCCGCTTTGGATCACTGGTCTTTTCCCACATAGTGCGTTAATCCCGATCCTGTGCGGCGCATAATCCCGACAGTCATACCAATCTTTGTGCCGGTGTATAACGTAATTTCGCGAAGAATTCCTGGTCAAAGAACGCAGAGCAAACATGCGTCAAGTCGTTGGCGCCTGTTTTCTAATATTCGGGAAAAACGTTTTGCACCTTTTTATATGTTCGCTTAGCCGATAATCACGTTTATGAAAGGCTGTGAGAAGGCTTTAGGGAAAATCCCCTGCACGTTCGAGGGAAAGCCCTCGTTAATTCTTTTGGTCTTATCTGCGAAACATTTAACGTGGAAACCCATGTTGGCCAATTGTTCTTTGCTTAGTCAGTGACAGACTCCTTCGATCTATTCTTTCAGTTGTCGTCGAATGGTGTTTTCGACACGGGCTTTGTGGACAGGCGGACGAGCGATGCTGACTTGTCCGCCCGTTCACAGCCATAGTGGACGCAAGATGGCGTGATGCAAATGTCTGGTTAAGGAGTCAGGCTTCGGTGAGAAAGTTGCAATTATGAAACAGGTGACCATGCAGGACAGCGAACTTACGGGTGAATTTTGCAACTATCTGAGGAACGAAAAGCGCCGCTCCGACCAAACAGCCAAGTGCTGCGGTGCCGCTCTTGAGAAGTTCTGTGAATTTCTCCTGCAGCACTTCGGCGCCAAAGGAACGGACGACGGACAGAATGCTGCGGCCGTCGGTCAGAAGACCGGCTTTGCCGTGCTACCGCAGACAAAAAACGGGGTCGATCAACTACTGATGTAGACGGACGCAGCTATCGTCCGTTCGTTCCTTGCTTACATGGACCAAGGTCGGTGCAGTGAAACAACTACGGAATGCGAACTCGCTGCGTTGCGCTGCTCTTGCCGGATGTTTTTGAAAAAAGGCGGATATGATTGAGACAGTTGTCCGAATCGACCGTTCCGTTCAGGCTGTAAAGAGCCAAGAGGGTAAATACCTCACCTTTGCATTTCTCGAAAAAGACGGCGCGATGCAACTGGAAGTGGTAGGCTGGACGTCGCTTCAGTTGCAGCAGTACAACTCAGGCATCCTCCAAACGGTGCATCTGTGGGACCATGAGATACCGTTGAAAAATCTTGACGCCGTTATGCAGTATGGGAAAAACAGGCAACTTACGGATACGGCGTGCATATTGATTTTCGAATACTCAGAGCCCCACAGAAAATACCTGGCGATTCTGGTTGATGGAATCTCAAACGTGATGACTATCGCGGCAAAAGACGCGTCGACTGCGATAGTCAGCGAAACCGTAACGGTGGATGAGTCCGGCAACAGGAAATTCGAATACAACCTTATCGCAACGGACGCATCGGACCGGCAAGAGCTTATCTGATGCTCGAATTTACTGCCAACAGAGAGAAATACGATAGTGTCATTTACGTGCAGTTTAACAGCTTATGGAGAGGCGCTTGTCGTCGCCGCTGCAACCGAAAAGGATTTTTCGCTAACCAAAAGAAAATCGTATCCTGAAATACGGCACCGGTTCGCAAGACAGCCCGGTCGCACGACTTGTCGAAGTAGGCACGCACCATCACGCTTTTTCAGCAGTTTCAGTGGGTGAAAGAAGAAAAGAGGAGGCTGCTCCATATTCTCGGTGGGTATTCCGGCAGGCCACGACACGGTCTCGTCCTTTGCTCTTGGCCTCGTACAGGGCTGTGTCAGCACTTTTCAATACTTTCTCCGGTGTCTGTTCGGCGGTTCCGCTCCACTGGGCCAGGCCACAGCTTATGGTGATTGAAACGCCTGATATGGAAATGGTCTTGACGCGACGGCGCAGTCTTTCGAGTAGCATCATTGACTCAACCACCGTTGTTTCCGGCAGCAGGAGCAAGAATTCGTCGCCCCCATAACGTATAATTACGTCGGTCTTTCGTACGACGCGGCGCATCACGCCGGCCAACTGTCTGAGTGTCTTATCTCCCGCCTCATGCCCTGCCTGGTCGTTGATTTGCTTGAAGTTGTCCACGTCGATGATAGCTATTGAGAACGTCCTGTTGTACTGTACGGCGCGTTCATATTCTTTCTGCAGGACATCGTCAAGCACCCAGCGGCTGGCAACCTTGGTAAGCGGGTCAGTGCGGCTTTGCCATCGAGCCTGCTGGTACTTCTGGTAGAGCCTTGCGTTTGCGAGATTGATGCTTAGAACCCGCTGGAGTATCGACGCTTTGTACAAGTGTAGCTCCCTCTGCCTTTCCGGAGAGTTATCGAGACCGCACATGCACAGGAAGCTCGGCCCGCTGGTGCTTTTACGGCCTCGTTCTTCGGTACTCTCTGAGAGGCCGAGGGGAATAAGCAGTCTGGGCAATCGTCCGCCGAGCTTTTCGCAGTGGTGGCAAATACGACCACATATGATCTTGCCGCTGTGTGCAGTTTGCCTTGCCGCGGTTGACTGGAGCAGAATCCGTTCGGGGACGGTGCAACGATTTCGATACGTGATGTGAGTCGCCTTGTCTTTAGAGGCAAGAGACAGCACCGCCCGGTCGGCCTGGAAGCTTTTGGGCACCTGGTTTGTGGTCAGGGTGACGACGTCTTCGAAATCCAGACTCTTAAGACCCGTGGAGAGAAGCGCCATTTGTTCGGCGGCGGTTTTCAATATCCTGTTGTTGTGCATCCGGTAGGCTATGACGTCCCGACTTGAGATCACGCCTATCAACCTGCCGTTTTCGATGATAGGGATATGACGTATCCCGTTTTCGGCCATAAGCTGCTCGACCTTTGGAACCGTCGTATCGAGTGTGCACGAGATAGGATTTTCGGTCATAATGTCCTTGACGCGCACCGCATCAGGGGACAAGGATTTTGTCAGCACCTTAGCAAGTAAATCTCGTTCACTCAGCACACCGACGAATTTGTCCCGGCCGCCCAGGACCAAAAGGCAGCCGACGTGATTGTCGCTCATCTTCTTGGCCGCGGCGGCAGCGGTGACATCCTCTGCTACCGTGAGGAGTTTGTCCGGCTGTTTTACTATGTGCTCGATATTCTTTAGCGTTGGTGTCCACATGGAGCTCTCTTTGAAAACGGGGCGCTTCGCAACTGTAATCATTTGTCGGATAGAACACGGAGGCTAATGACTTAAAACAGCGTGAGAACAGGATTTTCTAAACCGGTCGGGTCAGACCTTAAGGATTACAGCGATTTTTTTAGCAAACGAAATCTCATATGGCGTCTGACAGGGGCCTCTGAAATATACCGGGACCCTTGAAACGTTTTATGGGACATTTAATTCTTGCCAGATTCTTGCCGCCGGCAAAATTTGGTCGCCCCGTTTCATCAGGTTTCACCGGCGCCATTCGGCCTTTCGCACCATAAGCGGAGGCATGTGCTGGGGTTTCATTTTGCGTCCCAACGGATTTACGCAGCTTCTGCTGCTGGGATACCAGCGAATATCAAAAACGTTGACTACCAGAGACAGCTTGTTTTTTTTCAGCCTGCCCAACATCATCAGACCTTTTCATACACGACGAGACTATAAGCGGCTCTCAACACCATTGAATCGGCTGATTCATGCGACGACTTTGGTCGGTTCGCCGAAATTGGCCGCGTCGCGGGTGAGGACAGCAGCGCGAGCCCAGCAAACGGAGCCCGGTCCGGGCTATCCCCGCCTGGTTCGGCGTGGTGACGGGCGGCGGGTTGCGATGTACTACTGGCCAAGCAGACAACTGCCGCAACAACATATTATTATCGTCCAAAAGGTTGTGGATCAACCAAGGTTCGCAGGACCGAGCAAAATCGGTCGGCTGGCCAGAAGTGCAGAATTACCCCCCCCTGCCCGCCCTAATTTTGCCCCCTGCCCAAACGATTTTGCTCTTAGGGTGCTCTTCGAAACTTGAAGGTTCCAAAATCAACCACAAACTTTGGGATGGTAGTAACATACTGCGGCGACAATCTGGGAACTCGGCAGGTCCGGGTGGTGAAATGGTGTGGTGAGTTTCGGATTTGGAGTTTTCTACCAGTCGGCAGAGTTGATGTCTTTCCATTGGGCGGGCCGTCCTGCAAGTTCGAGGATTTCCACTCGCTCGATAAGCCATCTGTCCTGCTTCTTGGTCAGGTTGAGCCTGGCTTTTGCAGTTATAGTCGACCGCAGGTTCCGCGCTACGAAGCTTTGTTCGTCAAATACCGTTCGGACGGTCATAACGACGGCTGCCTGGGGTGGCGAGATTTTTTCTTCCAGGATCGTTTTGTAGTTTTTCTTTATCAGAGGCTGTGACAGCCACATTCGACAGTAGTGCATCAGGATATTCTTGGTATTATGATACGAGTCATGATAGCTCTCGGAGATGAGCGGCTCAATGGCGCCGGGGTCTTCGTGCCGCGCGGCTTTCAGGGCGGTGTCGATTACGGCCCGGACTTCTTCCTTTTCTGTTCGCACGAGGCAGTCCATTCCGAAACCACCGGCAGCTACGACCAACGGTATGAGCCAGTGCCACCATCGCCATCTGCCCGGGCGAATGCTCCAGCCAATCAACAGAAAAACCAAACCAGCAACTGCGACGACCAATAATGTCCAAGGCTGTTCGAAGAAATTCAACATTTTCATGAATCCCTTTCGCCGGTCAGTTTCGCATGGCCTGTATGGGCGAAGGTATTCTTCCTCGCCGGGCTATGAATCTGGGCGAGGCGACTTTCGATACTTTCATGATCGGCGCCGAGCCTAAGAGACCGCCGAAATGAACAATATCTCCGGGCTTCTTGCCAGGAACAGGGATAACGCGCACACCGGTGGTCTTGTTGTTTATAACACCGATAGAAAGTTCGTCGGCGATTATCGCCGAGAGTACGTCAGCGGGTGTTTCGCCGGGAACTGCGAACATGTCCAGGCCAACCGAGCAGACACTCGTCAGCGCTTCGAGCTTTTCAAGACTGAGCGTTCCTTCTTTCGCGGCGCGGATCATTCCGGCGTCTTCGCTTACGGGGATGAAGGTTCCGGAGAGGCCGCCGATATTTCCCGACGCCATCGCGCCGCCCTTCTTGACAGCGTCCATCAACAGTGCCAGCGCGGCGGTCGAGCCGGGAAGGCCCATTCGCTCTACACCCATTGCCTCGATGATTTCCGCCACCGAATCGTGTGCGGAGGTTGTTGATGCCAGCGAGATGTCTACGATGCCGAAGTCGACGCTCATAAGCTGCGCCATTTCCCTGCCGATAAGCTCGCCGGCGCGGGTGATCTTAAACACCGTTCGCTTTATAACTTCGGACAATTGCGTCAGATCGCAGTTCGGATTCTGGAGCACGACGTCTCTAACAACGCCCGGACCTGATATGCCGATGTTGAGAGAAAAGTCGGCCTCGCCGACGCCGTGGTGAGCGCCGGCCATGAAAGGGTTGTCCTCCGGGACGTTTGCGAAGACAGCTACTTTGGCACAGCCGATTCCGTTTTGTGTTCGCTCGGCCAGGTCTTTTAGGGTTTGGCCGAATTTGGCGACCGCGCTCATGTTTATACCCGCAACCGTAGAGGCCAGGTTCAGGAAGCCGCACAATCTTTCCGTCCGGGAGAGCGCCTCCGGGATCGCGTCTATCAGCTTCTCATCGGCGGCAGTCATTCCCTTTTGGACCATTGCGCCGAAACCTCCCAAGAAGTCGATTCCCGCCTTTTTGGCCGCGCTGTCGAGCGCCTTTGCCAGTCTCACAGCGGTGTCAATCCTTCGCGGCAACGGTTCGAGAAGCAGGGACGCCGGAGTAACCGCGATTCGCCGGTTGGTTATGGGGATACCATACTTGTGCTCGATTGAGTTTGCGGACTTGTTGAGCAGCCCGCCCTTTTCGATGATACGTTTCCGGATTCGCTCGGTCAGCCTTGCGAGATTTCGGTCCATACAGTCCTTCAGATTGATGCCGAGCGTGACGGTGCGGATATCGAAATGATGGTCCAGCGTCATCCGTACAGTTTCGAATACTTCTTCAACCGATACTCGCATGGTCAGATCCTGTGCATTGCCTTGAATATGCTTTCGTCCTGAAAGGTTATGGCCAGTGACATCTCTTTGGATATCCTGTCGAAGCGTTTCTTGATTTTCTCGGTGTCGATGTTTGCCTCGGCGATGTCGACGGCCATTGTCATTACGAAATAATCTTCCATAATTTTCTGATTGACGTCGACGATATTTATGTTCGCCTTTGCGCAGGCGGTTGCGAGTTTTGCGATTATGCCGACCCTGTCAACTCCGGTGACGGTAACGATGCAGATTTGTGATTCCTTTTTCTTCGCCATAA
>Ga0180438_10007349_pt1 | contig 14392 bp, 27 predicted proteins | sample SS_ome_12_FD_132455 | JGI IMG/M metagenome (GOLD analysis project Ga0180438, IMG submission 132455) | Hypersaline lake sediment archaeal communities from the Salton Sea, California, USA - SS_3_D_2 metaG | ecosystem: Environmental > Aquatic > Non-marine Saline and Alkaline > Hypersaline >...
AGCCTATCCACGCCCGCATCCTGATCCGCATCGACGGCGAGCCCAACGAGGCCTCGGCCACGATCGTCGCCCGCACCGCCTCGGCAGGCACCTGGCAATACCAGGTCGTGACCGACGACCCCGGCTACGGCGGCGATCACCGCAACGAGGACGGCGACCTCTGGATCGCCCACTTCGAGATCAGCGGAGGCGGTCGATGAACGCCCGCGAGCGAGCCCTGCACAACCTCGACGCGGTCGAGACCCGCTTCGAAGGCCGGATGATCTACGCCCACTACGACTCGGCCACGCAAGATCGCTGGCTCCTCAGCGGCGGCGAGATGGATCGCTACGGCGAGCTGCTCGCCGCCGCTGATGATGAGCTTGAGGCGGCCGAGGCCTACGAACGCTGGTGCCGCGAGTGCCCGGGGCAGGTCATCGACATCAACGACGTCGTCAACGAGTACGACCTCGACGGCGAGAGCGACCTGGCCGAGGCCAAGGCCGAGGCCAAGGCCAACGGCGACAAGGTCGCCTTCATGGCGCTCGAGCACTGGCCGGACCACCTCGCCCAGATCATCGCGCTCAACGACGAGATCGTCGCGGAGCAGGAGGACCTGGCATGGTGACCCTCGCCGACCTCGCCGAGTTCAAGAAGCACACCGCCACGGAGCTGCGGATGACGGCCGGCGACAAACGCAAGCTGATGGACGAGCTCACCCAGCTGCTGGGGATCGGCGGGTGGTCCTGCCCCGGCCCCGACGGCCGCGCCACATGGGACGTGACCAACGAGGACATCGACCGCGAGTGGGCGGAGCTGGAGGCCGGCGCGCTCGCGGTCTGGGACGACTCCGCGATCGCCAGCGCCTTCACGGTGGCGCTGCTCCTGGTGACCGGCTGGGAGCGCCAGTGCCTGCTCGAAGACAACTAGCGGCCACGACAAAGGACGCCCTCGGAGCTCTCGCTTCGAGGGCGTCATCGCGAGCGAGGGCCCTAGCCCTCGCTCGCGGACCGTTACCCGAGCAACCCAAGCTGGCTGACGCGCGCGGCCAGGACCGGCCGGCGCTCTTCGATGAACACCAGCATGAGCTGGTCGCGCTCGCTCAGGTCGCGCAGGCGAGCGGGCGAGACGTTCTCGCCGAGCCCCAGCGCTGAGCCCATGCGCCTGCGCGCCTCGAGCTCGGTCATGTGCGGCTCGTCCGGCGTCGGCAGCGAGGCGCTCGAGCTTGGCCAGCTCCAGGTGTGCTTCGCGTCGATCCCCCCATCAGCGTGGCGCTCGTACGCGACGACTCCTGGCCCGTAAATCAAGCGCTTTGTGCTGGCGGGGTTCCAGGCCTGATCGCTGGCAAGGAGCACCGCATCGAAGCGCGCGCGTCCCCCCAGGCGCCGGAGCTCCCGCGCTCGGGCCTCCGGCAGCGGGGCGGTCCCCGAGGCCCACTGGCTGATCGCGGCCGGGGAGACGCCGAGCTGCGCGGCGAGGGAGGACTGGGATCCAGCCTTGGTCGAGGCGCTCACGACGAGCGCCCGATCGAGGCCGGCTTGAATCTGGATGTGATCGTAGAACATCACCGCCGAGGCCCCGCCGCTCGCCCGAGCATGGCTCGGGTGCGGTCCGGGGCGCGGGCGCGGGCGCGGGCGAGCGCTACTCCTCGTCGGCCTCAGCACTCCAGCGGGCGAGCTCGTCGAGGGCCTCATGCATGTCGTCGAGAAGCTCGGGGTCGGTCAGCATGGCAGCAGGTCCTCGGCCGCGCGCCAAAGGAGGTCGGCCTCGGCCTCGGCCTCGTTGGCCTCGCGGTGCTGGCCCTCGCGGGCGTAGGCCGAGGCGAGTCGCTCCCATCGCTCGGCGAGGCGCTCGCGCTCGCGTCGCATGATCCCGCGCGCGCTGTAGCTCGGGAGGTCGTGGAGGCGCTCAAGCATCAGGCCGCTTCCTCGGTCGCGCTCGAGCAGAAGACCTCTCGGCCACCCGTTGCCCAGACCTTGAGGGCCTCGGCGACGGCCGCCCCGACGCGCGCCAGATGGTCGGCGTCGGGCCGGAGGTGGCGGATGCTCTCGTGGGCGCGGTCCCAGACCGCGTTGAGGCCTTGGGGGGTGATGCGGACCTCGACCGCCCAGGGCAGTCGCTTGGCGATCAGCAGGCCGCGGCGAGCGAGGATGAGGAGCTCGGTGTCGGTGAGGGCGTCGGGCACGTCTTGACCATGCCCGCAGTTCGGGCGCTCGCCACTATATAAAGCCCGTGTTTCGGGCATCTTTACAAAGCGCGGTCTGCTCGGGCGGTCGCGCTTTGCGCTCTGTAAAGATGCCCGATGTTCGGGCGATTGTTGTTTGCGGGCGCCCGGTATTCGGGCATGTTCTGACCATGCCCCGCCGCACCAGCCGCCGCGCCCCCGCCCCCCGGACCCTGATCATCACGCACGACGAGTGCGAACACGAGGGGGACATCGACCGCGACCTCGCCGGCCTGCGCAGCGCGGGCCTGAGCTTCACCAACGACTTCACGGCTTGCGCCGATGGCCCCGAGGTTGGCTGGACGCTGATCACCACGACCGCGACGGACAAGGAGATCGAGGCCGCCGCCGCCAAGGGCGAGACCTGCATCCGCGGCTGGACCGAGGGCGACCGCGCCGGGCTCCTGAGCCAACGCGACCAAGAGGAAGACGAGCACCGATACGAGGAAGAGCGCGAGGGCGACCTCGACGACGACTGGGGCTGAGCCCAACCGACCCAAGGAGACCACCATGCACCCCGACCAACTGAACGACGAAACCCGCCTTCCCAGTGTGACCGAGCCCGAGACGAAAGTCCGCGTCACCGATGGCGAGCTCAAGGGCCGCGAGGGCACGGTCCGCGCGGCGACCGGGTGGCTGCCCTCCGGCTGCGTGGAGGTCTACTTCGACGGCGACCCCAGCAACACCGGCCTGCCGACCTCGCAGCTGAAAGCCATCGACCGCTTCACCGACTAGCCAACGCTCGCCGAGGCCCCCGCCCCAGACCGCGCCTTCGGGTGAGCGGCGGGGCCTCCGGCGGTAGGAGAACCATCCAAATGGGACACGGAATCACTGACACCGACAACATGATCTACGTGGGCAAGACGCCCTGGCACGGCCTCGGCACCAAGCTCGATGCTCCCCCGACGGTCGAGGAGGCCCTCGTCAAGGCGGGCCTCGACTGGACGATTCGGACCGAGCGCCTCGGCCACACCTTCGACCTGCTCCGGGGTACATCGAGCGAGCCGCAAGCTCGCGACATCGCCTGGATGCGGGCGCGCGGCTTCAAGGACTACGGGCTCGAGCGCCGCGGCGTCTCGGGCCAGGTCGTCATCCGCAACGACACCAACACCGAGCTCGGCGTCGTCGGCCCCCGCTGGAAGCCGGTCAACAACGTCGACGCGCTCCGCTGGTTCGACCGCTGGATCGAGACCGGCAAGGTCGAGATCGAGACCGCGGGCTCGCTGGAAGGCGGGAAAAAGGTCTGGGCGCTCGCGCGGATCAAGAGCGACCCCATCAAGATCGTCGGCGACGACGCGGTCAACAAGTACGTCCTGATCAGCCTGGCCCACGACGGGAAGCAGTCGATCCGCGCGGGCCTCACCGCGATCCGGGTGGTCTGCGCCAACACCCTGGGCTTCGCGATCTCGGCCGGCGAGCGCGACGAGAAGGACGGCAAGCTGGGCCTCTTCCGGGTGACCCACACGACCCGCGCGCTCGAGCGGCTTGAGGACGTCGCCGACAAGATCGAGGCTGCGGACGCGCGGCTCACCCGCGCCGGGGAGGTCTACCGGACCCTCGCCGCCAACCAGGTCACGAGCGAGGACCTGGCCACCTTCGCGGCCTACGTCTACGAGCAGCCCATCGCCGACGTCCGCAAGGGGCACCGCCTCAAGCGCCTCACCCAGCGCTTCGAGGAGGGCGTCGGCCAGGACTTGCCCGGGGCGAAGGGCACGACCTGGGGCCTCTACAACGCCCTGACGGAGCTGGAGACCCACGGCTTCGGCAAGCGCGCGACGAAGAAGTCGAGCATGGAAGGCCGGGCCGACCGCAACGTCAACGGCGCGGGCGCCAAGCGCCTCCGACGCGGGCTCGACGTCGCCTACGTCATGGCGACCAAGAGCTACTCCCTCGCCGAGGTCTTTGGGCCCTGGGCGGACGTGGTGAGCATGGCCGACGCCGAGCACCCCAACGCTGACCTGATCGACGGCGCTCGGGAAGACCACGCGGCCTGACTCGGTTCCTTCCTTGAAGCCCGCCCGCGACCGCGTCCCACCCCGGGATGAGCGGGCGGGCTTCGGAGGTAGCATGAGCAGCAGCAGCAAGGCCGCAACGCGGCGGGCGGTCGACCGCCCGCCGGACTCCTCACCAGCCCCCAGCAGCGGCGGGCGTTCGCCAGGCTCCTTTCCTCGGGTCCCGACGAGCTCTCCGTTGGCAAGCAGGGCCATCGCCGAACCCCGACCGAGGTCAGCCAGGAGCTCTGGGGGGTCGAGGAAACCATCAAGCTCTACCCGGCGCCCAAGGGCGCGAGCGCGACGGAGATCTTCAGCGCCAACCTGGAGCGCATGCTCGAGGAGGACGATCGCACCGTGGCGAAGCTCGGGCGCGAGGCCTTTGGCAGCGACCAGGGGCGCAAGAAGATCGCGCGCGCGCTCGAGGTTGGCTGGCCTCGGCCCGACGTCGCCGATGGTCTCGTCGAGGCGCTCGGCATCGATCTCGCGGACTTCTTCATCGAGGGTCCGGCCCCCGCGGGCGAGGCCGCGCTCGCCGGCTGAGTCAAGCGATGTTCCACGTCGCTTTGTAAAGATGCCCGGATCTAGGGCGATTCGGCTGGATGACAGCCCGAACTTCGGGCACCGTCTAACCATGCAGCCCCGCACCGCCACCGACGCCGACGGAACCACCTGGACCTTCACCCGGGATGGCGAGACCTACACCGCGACCAGCGCATACTGGACGGTGACCCTGGACGACATCGGCAACGTCCTGGAGGCCACCCCGGCCCGGCCGACCAACTACTGCCTGGGCAGCTTCCATGCCGAGAATACCGCGCAGGAGCTCTTCGAGCGCTTTGCCGACTGAAGCCCGGCCGCCGCCAAGCCCCCGCCGCCCCGCCGCCCCGCCGCCCCGGGGCGGCGCTCGTTTCGGAGCCGACCGCGCTTTGTAAAGATGCCCGAAACCCGGGCTTTTTATGTTTGCGGGTGCCCGAACATCGGGCATGTTCAAGTCGTGCCCGCCACGCAGCAGCCCGCCCCCTACGACGCCGACCGCTCGACCTCGAGCCCCCTCCCGACGGACGAGGCTTCGATCCGCGCGGAGATCCAGGCCGCTGGCCTGAGCGCCGACGAGGAGGAGCTCTTCCCCCTCATCTACGGCGACCGCAACGAGTACGGCATCCACTGCCCCGCGCGCGACTACGCCTCCTGCATCTGAGCCGAGGGACCACCGACTATGGCAAGCCCGATCATCGCCGACGCCTCCACCTCGACCCGCTACCGCGTCATCAGCAGGCACCGCCAGCGCGGCGCCGCGGAGCGGAAGACCAGCAAGGGGCTCGTCCTCATCCATGACCCGGATGGCTTCGTCCGCGAGAGCAGCGCGGCGCTCTACCCTTGGCTGGTCGCCGAGCTCGATGAGCGCGACGCGAAGGTCCTGGCGATCGCCAAGGAGCACCTCTTCCTCGACACCCTGGAGACGCGCCACAGCGACTCCCTCGATTTTTCCGACCAAGCCGTCTGGAGCCTCAAGGCCGCTCTCGAAGCCGCCTTTGAGGCAGGCCGGCAAGCTCGCTGACCCATACCGCCAGGACCAAGAACATGATCAAGAAGACCGACCTCCGCTTCGCCACGGCCCGCCGCATCACCGCGCTCTGGGTCATCGCCTACGCCATCGACATCAACGACGGCACCGTCCACATCTTCTCGCACTCGCGCGACCCCGAGTTCGCGGACCGCGAGTTCGAGCGTCGCTGGCCGACCTACCAGCTCGAGCTCGACGACGACGACGACGTCAGGACGATCCGCATCAAGTCGACGGGGGGGGAGTGCCGCTGGTCGGTCTCGAACCCGCGCGGGCGATTCGAGTACGACGCCGAGGCCCTGGTCGAGCTGGTCTTGGCGACGCCGGAGTCCGGCCTGGAGGCCGCATGAGCGCCACCGCGACCGACGCCTTGCGCTCCTGCCTTGGCTTCCTCGACGAGATGATCGCCAACCCCGAGGGGCTCGACGTCGAGGGTCTCGCCTCGGTCAAGGCCGGGATCGCCAGCGCTCTCGATGGTGATCTCCAGGGGCTCGGCGACGCCCATGCGACGCTCACGCGCATGCTCGACGGCCTCGAGGATGACGACCTCCGGGACCAGCTCGACGAGATCGAACTCCCCCTGTTTCTTGCAATCGAGGAGACGAACGCATGAAGCTCCTGGCCCTTCCCGCTGCGCGGCCCCTGCTGGCGCTACCGGCCGCTCCGAGGCGCCTGGCGCTACCAGCCGCTCCGATCCCGCTGGGCCCCGCACGGGCGAACGTCGACCGCGTCATCACCCTCAACTGCGGGCTTGGGCGCGACAGCCTGACGCTGGTCGCTCTCGCCGCGGCGGGCGAGCTCGAGGTCGAGGGGCTCGGCACGATCGGGCTCGCCGACATCGACGCCGTGGTCTTCTCGGACACCGGCTGCGAGTGGCCCCACACCTACGCGCTGATCCCCGCGGTCCAGCGGCTGGTCGAGGAGGCCGGCGGCCGCTTCGTGATCCTGCGCCACGGCGAGGGCGACCGCGAGGGCCCCAAGCCCGCGACGTGGGCCGACGTCGAGCGCCGAGCTCGGAGCGGGGCCTACCATCTCCGGCCCGACATCATCGACGACTACGCCAGCAGGCGCACCGTGGTCTCGATCGGCAAGGGCGACTGCACGACCCACCAGAAGATCCTGCCGATCCGCCGCTTCATCGAGGACATCAGCTTCGCGCGCTTCGGCCTCGGCAACCGGGCCTACGGCCACGCGGTCCGCAAGGGTCGCCGCCGCCCTCATGTGACGATCATCGGCATCGCGGCCGACGAGGCTGGGCGCGTCAAGCCCAACGCCCCGCACCCCAGCTACGTGACCGAGGCCTACCCGCTGATCGAGGCGGGGATCACCAAGGCGCACGAGGGCCAGTACCTCGAGCGCGTCGGCCTGGGCCACGTCCGCAAGAGCGGATGCTGGATGTGCCCCTACCAGCCGAACGGGTGGTGGTGGGCGCTCTCGGTGACCGAGCCCGACCTCTTCCAGCGCGCGGTCGAGTACGAGGCGCGCTCGCTCGAGCGCAACCCCAAGATGAGCGTGCGCGGTCGGGTTCGGCGAGGCGAGGCGGTCCGTCTCCCGGAGGTCGTCGCCGGCTGGCGCCGCTGCAACCCCGACGCCACGGTCGAGGCCGTGCTGGCGAAGGAGTACTTGCGCGGCCCTCGGAACTCGAAACAGGTCAGCTTGCCGCTGGCATCGGAGGCCGCGTGATCCAGCGAAGCGTGCCGTTCAAGATGCGCGACGAGGCCGGGCGTCGGATCGGGGCCCTCGTCGACTTCAAGCGCGTCGAGGGCGGCTGGTCGGTCCGGGTGAGCCCCACGAAGAACGGCAAGGTGGTCCGCCGCGGTCGATGGGAGCCGGCCGCCAACCAGGAGGCGGCGCTCGCCGCCGCGCAGCGCCGGGCGGAGACCATGCTCCGGCGGTACGCCAAGAAGCTCAACCTGCTCGCCGACGGCTGCCATGCGAAGTGGAGGTGCCGCGAGACGGGGACGACGCTGACCTTGCGCGACGCCGAGGACTACGAGACCGACCCCAGCGCTGGTCGGTACTTCGTGATCTGCGAGGACCACGGGACCTGCGTCGGCGTCGAGACGAAGCGGCAGGGGAGGAGCAGCTCGGGGGTCGACTTCTGCGACGAGTGCCGCGAAGCTGCGAGGCGGTCGGCCTGATGTCGCGGGTGCTTTTGCTTCAGCTCGACGGCAAGATGCCCAACGTCGCGCTGATGAGGATCGCGGCGCATCATCGTGACCTCGGCGACGAGGTGGAGCTGCGACGGGCTGGCAACGAGAGCTCGGTCTGCCGGGAACTCGGCGAGCCCTTCGACCGCATCTACGCGTCCTTGATCTTCGAGCGCACTCGTCCTGTGGCGGAGCGCCTACTGAAGGAGCAACCCGGGGCTGTCGTTGGTGGCACCGGCTGGAATTCTCGCAGCCTTGAGGACGTCGGCATCGACACGCGCGTGCAGGACTACTCGGTCTACCCGAAGTGGAAGAGGTCGATCGGGTTCCTTCAGCGAGGGTGCAGGCTCAGGTGCCCGTTCTGCGTCGTGCCATCGAAGGAGGGTCCCGTCCGCCATGAGCAGACCGTCAACGAGTTGTGGCGCGGAGAAGGGCATCCTCGCGAGCTGGTCCTGCTCGACAACGACTACTTCGGTAACCCCCAGTGGCTGGAGAGGACCAAGGAACTCGTCGACGGCAAGTTCAAGGTCTGCTTCACCCAGGGCTTCAACGCCCGCACCCTTGGCGCGGAAGAGGCCGAGGCGATCGCGGCCGTCGACTATCGGGCGGGCGACTTCAAGACACGGCGGCTCTACACGGCCTGGGACAACCGCCGCGATGGCGCGCGCTTGTTCCGAGGGCTCGGCCGTCTTGTTGATGCCGGGGTCAAACCCCGGCACATCATGGTCTACATGCTCATCGGATACTGGGCCGGTGAGACGCACCAGGACCGAGAGGAGCGTCGGCGAGAGCTGCGAGACTTCGGCGCGCGTCCATACCCAATGCCCTTCGTTCGGACGCCTGAGCTCGTCGCGTACCAGCGATGGGTCCTTGGCGGATACGACAAAACGGTCCCGTGGAAGACGTGGATGGCTGCGCGGGGCGAGCCCCGGCGACTTCAGCTACGGGAGACCAGGCAGCTTCGGCTCCCGACGGTTTCGTGACCGCGGAATACTGCGCCCCGCGCCCCGCGTGAAGTACGATCGAGCTCATGCTCGAGCTCATCGACATCTCCCACCACCAGGGCCCGGTCGACTTCGACCAGGTCATCGACGCCGGCATCGCCGGCGTCATCTGTAAGTGCATCGACGGGCGCCTCCCCGACATCGACCCGATGTTCGAGACCAACTGGGCCGCGATGCGCGAGCGCCAGGACCAGTTGGTGATCGGGTCCTACGCCTTCGCGCGCCCGGACACCGATGGCGGCGGCGAGGCGGACGGCCGGGCCGAGGCCGAGGACTACGCCCGCACGATGATCGCCGCCGGCGTGCCCGACAACTTCATCGTCTGGGCCGACGTCGAGCACGGCGGCTTCGACGACGCCAACCACTCGGTGCAGATGAACTGCGACTTCGTCGGGGCCTGGGTCGAGACCTGCGAGGCCGAGCTCGGGCGCTCGCCGATGATCTACACCGGCACGAACACCTGGCGCGAGCACATGGGCTGGACGATGCGCTTCAACCACCTGCACCTGGTGGACGCCGACTACCGAGCGGTGCCCGACCGGACGCCCTGGCCGTGGACCTTCTGGCAGTACACCAGCACGGGCCAGGTCCCCGGGGTCTCGACCAACGTGGACATCAACCGCTACCAGGGGACGATGGCCGAGCTGCGCGAGCTCGAGCGCCCGCGGATCATCCAGCCGAGGCGGGGCCCGATCCTTCCCCCTCTGGACCTCGCCGGCAGCGGCGCCTACGACCCCGACGTCGCGCGGGCGCAGGGCCTGATGCTGGCGCTCGGCCAGCCGCGCGCGGGCCTCGTCGACGCGACCGGGCGCCCAGACGGCGTGCGCGGGCCCTCGACCAGGTCGGCCTGGTTCAACCTCAGCGGCACCAGCAGCACGATCGTGGACTGGAGGATCCTGCTGGCGTAGCGCTCCGGTCCGCGCTGGGGCACCATGACGTCGATGTCAGACCCCAGCGCGCGCGCCCTCGTCATCGACGATCCGCTCGCGCCGCGCGTGCTGGCCTGGTGGGATGCCCGGAAGCCTGGCCGCCCTGGCCTTCGCGTTGTTGGCGCGCGCGAGGAATTGGGCTCGGCGTTCGAGGAGCTGAGCGTTGCGCAGCGAAACGAACTCTGCCGGGTCGCCTTCGCTTCCGTGGAGCAGGTCCGTGCGACGCTCGAGCGCTGCGAGCTCGCAGGGCTGCTCTCCTCGAACGACGGCGGCGTGGCCCAGGTCGCCAAGCGATGGCTCGCCACCCACGTGGCGCAGCAGCTGACGCCCAAGCGAGCCAAGGCCAAGCGCGAGCGCGGTGCCGCGGTCCTTCTCGCCGTCGCTTGCATCGCGGCTGGCTTCTTCGTTGCCCTCGCGGCCATCGCCGGTGAGCATGCACACAAAAAAAATAATGAACGACCCGCGCCCGGGATGCACTACCAAGGTGGCGCCTGAGCTCGAGCTCCCCTAGCATCAAGTCCCGCGCGGTGGAGCAGTCGGTTAGCTCGCCAGACTCATGATCTGGAGGTCGCTCGTTCAAGTCGAGCCTGCGCAATGAACCCCAAGGAGGAGGGGGCTCGGCTCCGATCAGCTGTAGGAGCCGGGCCCCCGAGCGTTTGATCTGCACGGCCGAGCCCGATAGGATGCTCGAGCGCTCGGCGGGTTCGACTCCTCCGAGCGCCTACGCCGGCACCAGCATCGACCAAAGCAAGCTCGGAGACGCACCGAGCCGCCCTCGCCCGAGGGGGTGACGAACACGGAGCCAGATCGGCGGCTCCGGCGAAGGCGAGGGTCGGGTGCCCTCGCCTTCGTTTTTGCCCGAAGTTCGGACTTGCCGGGAAGACCTCCGCGCCGAGCTCAGTATCAAGGGCATGAACGCGATCACCGAAGACGCCGGACGCCCGAGGCGGTCCCGGCAGGTCCGAGGGTCTCGCCGCCGCAACCTCGACCGCGCGATCGGTCGGGGCCGCGCGCGCGTCGAGGCTCTCGGTGAATTCGTCGCCGCCGGCGGCGTGCTCACCGACGCGCGCGAGCGCGAGCTCGTCGGGCTCCCTCCCATCTCCAAGCCGAGCATCGAGGTGGGCGACTCGATCACGAAGCAGCTCTTGGACGACATGGAGGATGCCGTCGAGGAGATCGTGAGCAGCGGGGCCGAGGGCCAGGCTGACACCTTCCTGGTCCCCGAGGGCACGGCCCTGGCCGAGACGATCCGCGAGGCGGCGGGCGCCGATGAAGGTGAGCCCGTCCGCGCCAGCCTCATCAACGACGACGGCGAGGCCGTCCTGGTCATCGAGGAGAGTCACTGATGGCGACCGAGCAAGACCCGGACCTGCAGGTTCCCGTCCGCATCACTCGGCCCCCGCGGCCCAGCGACTACGGGACGCCGCCCGTCAACTGGGCTGCCCTCGTGATCGCCCTCGTCGGCACGGCCGCTGCGGTCTGGGCCGCACTTGCTGGGGTCGGCGTCCTGTGAAAGACCGCGAGAACTTCAACGCCACGTCGCTCCTCGGCAAGCCCTTCCTCGACACCGACGGCAAGCGCATCGGCCACGTCTCCGGCGTCGACTACGGGACCGAGCTTGGCGCGGTGGTGACCCTCCATGTCGACGACCCGGGCGCGCTCGAGCAGCCCACCGTGAAGTGGGTCTCGAAGCCGGTCGCCATCGAGATGACCGAGCCCCTGCTGGCCGACTTCTTCACGCGTCGGCTCGTCCCGGACTCCGAGCTCTTCGGGCCCAACCTGATCAAGCAGAAGGCCGACGCCGACGCTCGGGCTCTCGCCGCCGCTCGCGAGCACGACCTGAAGCAGCGCATGCTCTACGGCGACAACTACGACGCTCGCCCTCGGCTCAAGGGCATGTTCGACAACCCGGACACCGAGCTGCGGATCCCCGAGGCCCCCGACTGGCTCGGGCCCACCATCGAGGGCTACGACCCCGACGAGACCGCGGAGGGCTACCCCGGCGGCGGCGAGCTCAAGGCCGCCGGCTGGCAGCTGATGTTTATCATGACCAAGCCGACCAAGGAGCGACCGTGGCTGCCGTGGAAAATCTGGGGCCGGAGGTGGGAGCGCGAGGGCCACGCGACTCTCGACCACGCTCGCGTCGCCAGCGGGCGCTACCACACCCGGCTGCCGACCAACCGTCGTCGCAAGCGCGAGTTCGCCAAGGAGCGTCGACGGGCTCGCAAGCGCGCCGGCTCTGGGACTGTGGTGCCGAACGCACGCTGGACCAAGGTCGCGGGCCCGGACCGGGCCGAGGTGGAGCTGCGTTGATCGGCATCTTGCTCTGGATGATCGCCCTGGGCTTCTTCGTCGAGGAGCTGCCCAGGGCGCTTCGCCGCCGCCGAGCCCGAGCAGCTCGTCATCGCCTTGAGCAAGAACGCGCTCGAGCTCGCCTCGCTCTTGCCATCAACAGGCACTGGATGGAGTTCGGGTGCGCGCGCGCCATGACCAAGCTCGAGCTCGCCAACGCCAACGCGCGCGTCTACGGCGGCGCGGTCGTGATGATCGAGATAGGCGATGACCCGAATTGATCTTGTCCATGTCGGGCCAGGCCAGAACTGCGTCGACTGCGACGCGCCCGCGGTCGGGCGCCGCCGCAACCTGGATCAGGAGCCAAGCTGCCTCCGCTGCGAGGCCGAGCGCTTGGCGCTGATCCAGCTCATTGTCGAGGCTGCCGGCTCGCCGCGCTCGAGGACCTCGACCTCGGAGCCGGCGTTCGACCGCGCCGGCCAGCGCACCATGTTCGGAGACCGTCGTGAGTAGATGGCCGACAAGGTGACCGACAAGAAGAAGAGGACCCCGAAGGAGCGGAAGCGGGTCTCGTTCTGGAACGAGCATGAGCGAGCTCGGTGGCTTCGGATCTACGAGTCCCGTGTCCAGGACGGGAAGACGCCGACCCAGGCCTTCGACTTCGCCAACGAGGACATGGAGATCCGTCGTTTGGTCATGCCCTACGACCCCGACCAGGCGATGGGCCGGCTGCAGGCGCTGGAACTCGCCGAGCAGCTGCTCGACGAGTTGATCGCCCAGCGCAGCCCCGTCGGGGAGACTGGGTCTTCGAACTTCGGCGACGAGCAGCTCGCCGATCTGCGCGCGAAGGTCCGCTTGAGCAGGCAGCCCGGAGACTCCGAGTTCTAGCGAAGCGCCTCGGGCAGCTCCGAATACCAGAAGCGTGGGTGCCAGATGCCTCGCAGGTCGCGGTGTGATGAGCAGCTCGTCGGCAGGCCGACGGCGCGAGCAGCTCGGCGCTCGCGTCCGGTATCGAGCTTGTCTTCGAGCCGAAGGCAAAGCTCGATGCTGCGCTCGATCACCACGGCCGCACCGACGTCGAATCGATCGAGCTCCTCGGGCGGGAAGCAGCCGCCGAGGTACTTGGTCGCCACCCAGTGGTTGTTGTCGAAGGGCCCCCTGGTGCCGAAGCGCTCGTAGTCCGGCGGGTGGCGGTGCCAGTCCTCGGCCACGCTGGCGAGCATCTGCCCGCGGTTCCCAGGCCGGCACTCGCCAAGGCTTCGGTCGCAGTAGGTTCCGTAGGGCCAGCGCGACGGGAAGCTCCGCTCGTCTCGGGTTCGCGCAATGGATTCGTCGACGACGTGGTGATCGCAGGCCTCCGGGTCGAGGTAGCCGGCCGCGACGCCCTGGCGGTAGAAGGCGTAGGCAGCCGGGCGGTCGCGGTCGTGAATCCAGCTCCCGTCCAGCCTGCTGCGCACGCGGCCATTGCGGCTCGAGTGGTAGGCCCGCACGTGGCACCAGTCGAGAATCGGGCCGCGGAGGTCCTCGCGTTCGACAAGGCGCGGGACAAGCCCGTCGCAGGCCTCGGCGGTGGTTTCGAACTCGTCCTCAGCGGGGAACCCCGGGGGCGCCAGGCTCGGGGCGGGGGCCGGCGACGCTGGGGCCGTGTCTGGGGCTGTGTCCGTGGCTTCTGGGGCGCCGGCCTCCTCGGGCGCGGCTGCGGCCACGGCCGCTGTCCGGGGAACGTGGGGCGCCGTGGAGGGGGCGGGGGCCGAGCAGCCGGCCAAGAAGAAGAGCACCAGTGGTCGCAATGCGCGCACTTGCATCCGGGCAGCCTACCAGGAAGAGATCGGCGCAGCGCGCGGTTGGCTTCATGACGATGCCCAAGAAGAAGATCCCTCGCGTCTTGCTCTGGCTCGCTGCGCCGCTTCTCCGGCTGGCCAAGGCTCTCGACCTGCTGGTCAAGCTCGACCGCTTCGAGGCCCAGGTTCTGGCTCTTGGCGGTGCTCCCGAGGCCTGCCTCAAGCGCCTCGACGCGCGAGCCGCTGAGCTCGTCGGTGAGGGGGTCGACGTCGACATCGCCATCGACCGGGCGTCGGGGGAGATCCTCGACAGCCTGCGTGAGGGACGCGATGCCTGACGAGGACGCGCTCTTCGCCATCGGGGACGGCTGCGCTCGCTGCAGGTTCACCGGGCTGCTCGTCAACCTCCCGGGCCAGGGGCTTGCCCCGCTTCGACCCGGCGACCCCAGGCGAGTGACCGCGACCATGATGCGCG
>Ga0180438_10007351_pt1 | contig 14387 bp, 11 predicted proteins | sample SS_ome_12_FD_132455 | JGI IMG/M metagenome (GOLD analysis project Ga0180438, IMG submission 132455) | Hypersaline lake sediment archaeal communities from the Salton Sea, California, USA - SS_3_D_2 metaG | ecosystem: Environmental > Aquatic > Non-marine Saline and Alkaline > Hypersaline >...
CGCGACCTGCTCAAGCAGGAGGGGGACGGGGGCTAGAGTCTTCCGGCAGTGTGGCGCACGTCCGGCTGGATCAAGTGCCGGAAAGTCCTGGGTACTGCCCACCCGTGTTATTGGGTGTTCGCCGGCGTACCGTCGGCGGCTAAACGGTGGAATCCCCCAACCCTCAACTCTCAACCCTTAACCCCTGTCAAACTGCGGCACCGGCAGCCGCTGGCCATCGCGGAGCGCCGACTGGTGGGCGACGATGCCCGGTACGGTCATCGCCAGGGCTTCGTAGACGTCCACCAGGGGCCGACGATCTTCGAGAATCGCGGTGATGAATTCGTGCATCAAGGGGCCGTGGCTGCCGCCGTGCCCGCCCTCGGGAACACCCGGCGGAAGCGGCGGCCGGGCCAGATCGGGCAGGTTCTTGGCAAGCCCCCGGTATTCGGTCCCGTTCATGCAGCCGGTCTGGCCGAACACCCGCCCGCTCTCGCCGTAAATCGACTTCATCGACCACGACACCGACATCCGGCTGCTCGCGCCTTCGCTGGTCTCAAACAGCGCGGTCTCCGTGGCGAAAGGATTCTGGTACGGGTTGGTGTCAACTTGGTGATAGGGCAGATGCCCCGGGGTGCCGATGCACGACACGCTCGTCAAACGCCCGCCCGTCACCCCGGCGTAGTACGCCGTGGCATGGGTCGGATACCACATCGGCGGCAGCCCCCGACGCCAACCGTTGTAGGAAGGCGTCGGCTCCTTCGAGGCGTGGTAGTGGTGGTATTCTCCCTCCGAGAAGAGCAGCTTTCCGAAGCCGCCGGCGCGGTACGCCGTCCGCATTGCGTGGCAGTCGGCCCGCAAACAGCTCGTCTCGAACATCATGTATTTCAGGCCGGTCTCTTCGACCGCCTCCACCAGCCGCTCGGCGTCTTCGATCGAGCCGAAGGTGGCCGGCACGGCCGAGGCGACGTGCTTGCCGTGACGGAGGACGTCGATCGCGTGTCTGGCGTGGCTGGGGGCGTCGGTGGCCACGAACACCGCCTCGATCGCGTCGTCTTCGACGAGCTTCTCCAGGGAAGGGTATGCTTTCGCGCAGCGGCAGGCCTCCATGAGGCCGTGGCAGCGATCGGGAAAAAGGTCGCTGACGGCCACGATCTCGACGTTGGGATGATCCTGGAAACCGAAGGCCGCCCCAAACTTGCAGTACCCATAGCCCACGATGCCGACGCGGACCCTGTGATCGGACACGGGCTGCCAGGTTGGCTGCGATTCGGCGGCGCGAGTGGGCCGGTTGCCAACGGCCGCAGTCAGTCCGCCGAGGGCGCCGGCGGCGGCGAGTCGGCGGACGAGCGTGCGGCGGTCGATGCGATCGTCGTTCATGACTTGTCTCCTGCTCTATGCCCCGGCTGTTGTTGTATCCTCGGCGGACCGGCATCTCAAGAAGCGGCCGAAAACAACCCGTCGGCCCGAGCGGTCTGAATCGACGGGCGGAAGGGGCGGCGTGGGCCGTTCCTGATGCTGCAAAGGCTTGTGCCGTCGCCGCTTGGCAGCTAGAGTGTTCGTTGTCGCGATTCGAGGGTGACGGGTCAGGGCAACTCTGCAGCGGGAGGGAGCCGATGCGGCTGGGATTGTTCGGCGGATCGTTCGACCCCGTGCACTACGGCCATTTGCTGTTGGCCGAATGTTGCCGGGAGCAGCGTGGGCTGGAGCAGGTGTGGTTCCTCCCGGCCGGGGTTCCGCCGCACAAGCAGGACCGGCAACTGACCTCCGGCGCCGCCAGGGCGGAGATGCTCGAGCTGGCCGTCGCCGGCAACGAGCACTTCGCCGTCAACCGCTACGAGATCGACCATGGTGGGGTGAATTACACGGTCGACACCTTGCGGCACTTTCGCCGCGAGGGGCCGCATTGGGAACTCTTTCTCCTGATGGGCGCCGACACGCTGCACGACCTCCCCAACTGGCGCGAGTCGGCCGAGATCTGTCGCCTGGCCGTGCCGGTGATTGTCCGGCGGTCGGGTGGAGGCGAGCCCGACTTTGCTTGCCTGGTCGGAATGCTTCCGGCCGACAAGATCGACGAGATCCGCCGCCATCAGGTCGAGATGCCCGAAATCGGGACCAGCAGCACCGACATCCGCCGCCGCCTGGCCGAGGGCCGCAGCATCCGTTACCAGACGCCGCGGGCGGTGCAGATGTACATCCAGACGCACGAGCTGTACTGCTAAGGTATTTGCCGTTTGCCGCTCGGCGAGCAGGCTCAGGCGATCTTTCGTGCCTGGAGCAGCTCGCGGAGCTGGTACGGCATCGGCCGCGCGAGCACCTCCGGCTCGCCGCGCAAGGCGTCAAGCACCTGCTCCAACTGGTCGGCCGGCCCAGCGGCCACGTCGAGGAAGAGCGTCTTTCGCCCTTTGATCTGGCAGGCGCCTCCGCCGCTTCCACCCAGCCATTCCTGCCGGATCTGGTAGCCGGCCCGCTCGGCCAGCGCGACGGCTTCCTCGAGCAGTTCGACCGTGTGCATCCTTTGCCTCCGCTTTCATCGCAAGCGTCCGTGATTGCGACCGGCTGTCGGGGGCGGATTGTAGCCGCTTGCCCTTCAGTTGCCGAGGCGACTTCGACGATACGGTCAAAGAGGTGCTAAATCGTTTGATGGATTAGGGTTAAGACGCGGGCTTCCGGCAAGAGAGGCAGATCGTCGGCAATCGGGTAACCGGGTGAGTCTGGTCGTGACAGAGAGTTTTTGACGGTCAGGCCGTTCAGCCAAGGACTTTTTTGGGGTAACCACAGCGTGAATCGCCAGCAGAGCCCAAGTCTCGAACAGCAAGTCGAGATCCTCAAGCAGCAACTCCAGCAGGCACAGAAGCTTACTGCCCTGGGGGAGCTGGTCAGCACGACCACCCACGAGTTCAACAACGTGCTGATGACGATCATCAACTACGCCAAGCTCGGGCTCCGCCACCGTGACAATGCCACTCGTGAGAAGGCTTTTGAAAAGATCCTTGCCGCCGGCAACCGGGCGGCCCGGATCACCAACAGCGTGCTGGGCATGGCGCGAAACCGCTCCAGCAGGCAGGAGCCCACCGACCTGGTCCGCCTGGTCGAAGAGACCATGGTTCTGCTCGAACGTGAGATGAACAAGTACCGCATTGCCGTCGAGAGGCACTTCGAGCCGGTTCCGGAGGCGTATGTCAACGGCAACCAGATCCAACAGGTGTTGCTGAACTTGCTGATCAACGCCCGCCAGGCAATGCCGGGTGGGGGCCGGCTGGTGATCAAGCTGCTGCCGGACCGGGAGAACCAGATGATCGACCTGGTGGTTCGCGACTACGGCCGCGGCATCCCAGCAGAGGTGTTGCCCAACATCTTCGATTCGTTCTTTACCACCAAGAGCGGGCCTGACGCCAGCGGGAAGGGGGGGACCGGATTGGGTTTGGCGATGTGCCGCGAGATCATCGAGGCCCATCGCGGCCGCATCCGCGTCGACAGCACAGTGGGCAAGGGGACCGCCATCACGCTGAAGCTGCCGGCGGTGACCAAAACGCCACCGGTTCGGGTGGCGATACCGCCGGCGTTCGCCTCGCAACCCGGCCTGACCGACACGCCGCCGGTGCCGTCGAGCTAGAAGACTTGCAGCGGCACGATTCCGCGAGCGGGCGGGGTCAGGCGATATTGAAGCTGGGCCAGGATCCGCTGCTCCAACGCGGCGTCGCGACCAAGCGGGATCCAGCCTCCGTGGATCTGCTCGTCGCCCAAGCTGTCGGTCACTCGCGCCAGTGAGCTGTCGTTGCGAAACGTCGCCGCGCCGGCCGTGGAGTGAGCCGGGCGGACCACGTCTTCCAACTCCTTGAAGACGGCTGCCTCGACCCAGTAGCCCCCTTGTGCCGGAGAGACCTTGAGTTGGGCATAGCGGCGGATCGATTGGAGCGTGCTTTCGAGCCGCTCTTCGGGGCTCGCCGAGTCACCCCGCCAAGGCTCAAACAGCGTCGAGCCGACTTGGGGAAAGGTGTCCAGCCGGCCTTCGGTCAGCACGGCTCCGATCTGGCGAACCGGCTCTTCCCGCTCGATCCGGAAGTAGTCGTCCGCCACGTCGACCACCGCCTCCCACACCCGCTCGTGGTTCGACTCGGCCAGAAAAACCGGATTCGACAGGCACGTGTTCGCTGTGCCGTCGATGGACATACCAGGCACGGGGGGCGCGCAGGGCACCCCATACGCACACCCGGCGGAAACCAAAAACATCGCTGCAAGAATCCGGCGCATCGGACAAATGGTCCGGGGAAGGCTGGGACGGCCTCGGCGGGCCAGGGCGCGATCGACCCAGTCCGCCGGCCAGCACCCCAAAATGGGGCGGCAGTCTCTCAGGAATGGCCGGCGGCTGCAAGGTCAACTCCAAGGCAAGATGCGCATGTTTCGGGCATATGGGCAATTAGTGCCCCCTCTTTTCTCGTGATCCCCTGTATTCGGTCCTTATGCTGGCGAGTCCTGGCACACGTCGGCGGAAGCTGACGAGTGGCTGCCTGCGCCACTGGCGGCGCAGGCCCTCAGCAGCTCTCGGAAGTCCGCAGCGACGGGGGCTCGACAAATGGACGTGTGCCGCCGGAACTAACGCGTGTGGACCGGCCGCCGGCCGGGTTTGCGGCGGTTGGCGGTGGTGCTCTCGCTGAGGGTCCGCTGGGCCTTGGCCAGATCGTTGACCTTGATCACGGCCAGGCCGCCGCCCTTGACCCCGTTGGGCTCCTTAAACGAGCTGTAGGCGTAGTCGATATTCAGATGATCTGCGGCCAGGCGCTCGCAGATTTTCCGGAACGCTCCAGACTGGCTGGGAACGGGGACCAGCAGCACTTCGGCGACGTCGAAGCGGATGTTGGCCTTCTCCAGCACGTCGATCGCGCCGCCCAGGTCGTCGGGCACAAAGCGAACCGTGCCGCGGTCGCCGGAATCCATCACCGCCAACGCGCGGAAGTTCACCTTGCCCTTGTTCAACGCCCCCAGCATGGCGGCGAGTCGACCCGGCTTGTTGACCAGCGAAACCGACAATTGCTTGGCCGTTTGCATTCCGTTCCTCCTTTCCTTGGGGATACCCGAGAAACGACACAAGAAAGGTCGTACTTCGGCGGAGGAAACCGCCTAATTCGATCATAACAAGGGGCTGGGTTTGGTCAATCAAGCCATCGGGGGCGTGCTGTTGCTCCGTCTCGCTCGCCGGGGCATCCTGTCGGGGGGTGCGATTCCGCGGTGGCCTTACAAGGTTTCCGGCGGCCGAGCGAAACTTTTTCCTCCTCTCGCTCGTCCTGTACAGTAGCGGTGTGATGGGTGAGGGGAGAGACCCGCGGATTCAGCAAAAAGGAGACGTTAGCCATGTCGCGATGGATTCCCATTCTGATCGCGTCGGCGATCCTGTTGGCGCCGGCGGTGGCCGGCGCCCAGGGGGTGCTGGTGGTGGTCGATCCGAACCAGCAGGTGCGTCTGCCGCGGCCGATCGTCATCTGGCCGCCCTATCCGCCGCATCCGCCCCGCCCGCCGCGTCCGCCGGTCCCGCCGCCGATTCCGCCGGCAACCTACAAGATCCGAGAGATCGACGTCAATGCGCGGCTGGTGGATCAGGTGGCCGAGGTCCAGGTGTCGCAGACGTTCGTCAACTCGGGCAGCCGGCAACTGGAAGTGTCGTTCATCTTCCCGCTGCCCTACGAGGGGGCCGTGCACCAGATGACGCTGCTGGTCGACGGCAAGGAGTTCCCCGCCAGGCTGCTCAGCGCCGAGGAGGCCCGGCGGATCTACGAGGAGATCGTCCGCAAAAATCGCGACCCGGCGCTGTTGGAATGGATGGGCACGGGCCTGTTTAAGACGAGCGTCTTCCCGGTGCCGCCGGGAGCAAGCCGCACGGTTTCGCTCCGCTATTCGCAGATCTGCCGCAAGCAGGAAGGCCTGACCGATTTTCTCTTCCCGCTGAGTACGGCGAAGTACACTTCCCACGCGGTCGAGAAGGTGAACATCCGCGCCACGATCGAGAGCCACGAGGAAATCAAGAACATCTACAGCCCGAGCCACGCGGTAAAGATCAAGCGACCCGACGACCGCCATGCCACGGTCACGTACCATGTCGAGAACGAGGTGCCGGCCTCCGACTTCCGGTTGTTCTTCGACGTCGGCAAGGGCAAGGTGAGCACCCGCGTGCTCAGCTATCGTCCCGACGCGGGCGAGGACGGCTTCCTGCTGCTTCTGGCGAGCCCCAAGATCAAGCATCGCGACGAGAAGCTGCCGGCCAAGACGGTGGTCTTCGTGGTGGACCGTTCGGGCAGTATGAGCGGCAAGAAGATCGAGCAGGCCCGCGGCGCCTTGAAGTTCGTCTTGAACAACCTCCGCACGGGCGACCTTTTCAACATCGTGGCCTATGACAGCGAGGTGGAGTCGTTCCGGCCGGAGTTGCAGCGGTTCGACGACAAGAGCCGAGGCGCTGCGCTGGGCTTCGTCGAAGGGATCTACGCCGGCGGCAGCACGAACATCGACGGGGCGCTCCGCACCACCCTCGCACAGCTTCAGGATTCCAGCCGGCCGAGCTACGTGCTCTTTCTGACCGACGGGCTGCCCACGGCAGGCGTAACCAACGAGATGCAGATCGTGCAGAACGCCCAGCAGGCGAACCACGTCCGTGCCCGCATCTTCACCTTCGGTGTCGGCTACGACGTCAACAGCCGGCTCTTGGACAAGCTGGTCCGCGAGAACTTCGGCCAGAGCGAGTACGTGCGGCCCGACGAGGACATCGAGGACCGCGTCAGCCGGCTTTACAGCCGCATCGAGGCCCCGGTGATGACCGACGTCGCGATCGAGTTCGCCTTCGACGAAGCCCGCGCCGAGGAAGGCAAGCCCGTCAACCGGCTCTATCCCAAAGGGTCTTTCGACCTGTTCGCCGGCGAGCAGCTCGTGGTAGTGGGGCGATACAAGAGGCACGGCCGGGCGAAGGTCGTCGTCAGCGGCTCGGTCGACGGCAAGACCGAGAAACTCGACTTCCCCGCCGATCTGATCAAGAAAAGCAGCGACGAGAGCTACGCCTTCATCGAGAGGCTCTGGGCGGTCCGCCGCGTGGGTGAGATCATCGACGAACTGGATCTCGGGGGTAAGAACGACGAGCTGATCCGCGAGCTGGTCGACCTCTCCACCCGGCACGGCATCCTTACGCCCTACACCTCTTTCCTGGCCGACGAAAACACCAGGGTCGACGACCTGGCATCCCACGCGGCGCGGGCGGACCGGCGGCTCATGTTCCTGGAGGAGTCTGAGGGCTACGGCGGGTTCATTCAGCGGGAGTTCAAGGGATCGTTGCAGCGGGCTGCCCAGGCCGCGCCCGCCGCCACGGGGCAAAGCTCCCTTGCCGCCGATGCCGCCCAGATTGCGGCCGGGCAAATGGGAGGCCGCGGGCGGGCCGGCGGCGCCATGGGCGGGGACAGCTTCCGCTACGCCGCCGAGGCTGCCAAAGAGCTCGAGTCCGCCGCCGAGACCGTCCGCTACGTCGGCAATCGCGCTTTCTATCGCCGCGGCGAGCAGTGGTTCGACGCCACGGTGACCGAAAAGCAGAAGGCCGAGGCCATCCGCGTGCGGCAGTTCAGCGACGACTACTTCGAGCTGGCACGCCGCTACGGCCGCACACTCTCGCAGTACATGGTCTTCGACGAGCCGGTGCTGTTAAACGTCGGCGAGCGGGCCTACCTGATCGAGCCCTGACCGAAGCGAGTGAGCACCGAGGGCAGGCTCGAACTCGATTCCAACCCGGCTGCGCGGGGCCGTGCCGGACGGGCGTTTTCCCGGGCGGGCACGGCTTCGGCACGCCGCGGCGGTCCCGTGTGACGGCCCGCGCGGCGCTTCGGCCCGGGGCCCCTTCCAGCGCCTTCCACCCGGCACAACCGGTGCATGCGGCACGCCCGGACGGCTGCGAGCCTTCATGAGCTAGAGTTGAAAAACGGCGACCGATGCGGTTTTGCCCGGCCGCGTTCCCCGTACCAGACCCCGGCCCCATGGAAGCCTTTCACCAAGGTGATTGCCGTGACACCCGAACAGATTCTGCAATTCGCTTCGGCCATCCTCTTTGCCGGTCTCTTCGTGTTCGCAGTCTTTGTCAACTTCTTTGTTGGGCGGCTGTGGCTCCGCGCGCTGACGGGGGGCGCGAACATCACTGTCAGCGACATCCTGCGGATGCGACTGCGAAAGACCGACGCCAACGCCGTGGTCGACGCCCTCATCGCGGCGCGGCAGGGCGGCGTCGCCGTCACGACCGCCGAGATGGAGCGCGCTCTCCTGCAAGGCGTTGACTTGCGGAAAATCACCCTGGCCGCCATCGAGGCCAAGAAGCAGGGCATGGACCTCACGCTTCAGGAGCTTATCGACGCCGACCTCGCCGACCAGCTCGCCGAGAAGCTGGGCGCAAGAGGCAGAAGCCGCCGCTGATTCTCAGGTGCTCCGGCTGTCCGCGAGGTGCCTGGCGCTAGTCCCCTGCGTTGATCACCAGCATCTGGTGGATGTCAAACTCCGGCACCTGCACTTCCAGCCGGCCGTCTTCGAAACGCCAGTCCTTCGGCGCCGCGCCCTGCGGCTGGAGTTGGATTTTCGTGGGTTTCTCGGAAAGCCGCAGCGAAACGCGGCAGGCCGGCACCGGCGGTATCTGAGTGATCGTGCGGTAGCTGCGGATGCCTCCCTTGACTACTTCCTGGCGGCCGGGGGCCATGTTCACGAGGTGCACCACGTGCTGAGTCGCCGTGCGGCGAAGCACCACCTCGACGGCCGGCGGGGCGTCGGTCACCAGCAGCCGCCTGCCTTCCGGCAGCACCAGCTCGAAGACGCGCTTCAAAACCGCCTCCGGCACCACGTTCTTCCCGTGATGGGACAAGAGTGGAATCGGCACGTAATAAGCGGCACCCTGCCCGAAACGGTTTTCGGTAAGCAACGGGTGCCTCCGGCCGTCGGCGTCCTCGACTTCCAGCAGCGTCTTTGCACCAGAAGGTTGCAGCCGAAAGAGGAAGTGCTCCAGCGTCGCACGATTTCCGGGAAGTATCACCGCCAGCGGCTCGGCTTCCTCGGGACCGGCATACGCGGCGATGCCGAGCACCTCGCCCAGCCGCTTGTCGCGGCCGATCGCCATGCCGGTCATCAGGAGACTGCCCCCCTTGCGGACGAAGCGGATGAGGCCGTCGACGCTCGCGCTGGGGAGCACTTTCGGGTGTTCGACGATCACCAGCGGACTGCGAACGTCGTCTTCGGCCAGCCGCCAGTCGGGGATCATCTCGTAGTTCAGGTGCAGCCGGGTGAGGGCGGCGGCCGCGCCGTCGATGCGGTTGTCCGACTTGTCGAAACAGACGGTCGTGCCGTCGCCCGCGGCGTAATGCGCCGCCGCAGCGTGCAGCAGCGAGACGTCCGGCAGCCGCTTCGAGCCGAGGCACCATGCCTCGCGCGCCCGCAGGAACGGTGCCGCCACCTCGGCGAGGAACTCGAACCGCTCGGGCACCAGCCCACTTTCCGGCGTGGGGTTGTCCCAGGCGAAGTAGCGCCCGCCGTTGGCGATGATCACGGCCATCTCCTGCTCGATCTGCTCCCGGGGCTTGGGGGCCATCCGCGTCGCGGGACGGCCTTGCCCTCCCGCCGTCTCTAATTGAAGCGTGCAGATTTGGGTCATCAGGTCGAAGGGCGTCTCTTGCGAGTCGTACCAGTGGGCCTCGGGCGAGAGCCCCTCGACGCGGTTGCCGATGTCGCCGGTGAGGTAGTCGATTTCAGCGTCCGGCTTCTCCGGCATCCGCAGCGAGTAAGCCCAATTGACGGCCACCAGGCAATCGGCATCGATGTCGTGGATCATGGCGGCCGTCTGGTGGACGAATTCCCGGTAGACCTGCCGCTGCATCTCCTGGTAGGCCGCCCAGCCCTTCTCGTCCGGGCTCCTCGGCGGATCCAGCGCGTGTTCGCGGCGGAAGCGCTCTCGGCACTTTTCGCAGTAACAGACGCGGACGGTGAAGCACGAGCCGTCGAACCAGAAGCCGTCGGGGCGATAGCGCCGGAGGACCTCGCGGACCATCGGCCACAAGTACGCTTCGGCCACGCCCGAATGGTAACAAAGCGCCCGGTCGCAAAGCTTGCCGTCGGCGGCGACGCGGTTCCACTCGGGCCGCCGCCGCATGATCTCGCCGTCGCGGCCGATGTTGTAATAGGCCGAGAAGGGCCAGCCGCCCTCTTCGGCGACGTCGCGCCAGAGGCGGAGCACGTCGCGGGCGAGTTGCGGCGGCGTGTGGCCGATCTCGGTCGGGTAAGTCGTCCAGCCGGGATTGCCCTTGGCGTGGATCTGGATCACGTCCGGACCGGCCATCTTCAGCAGCCCCGCCGTCTGGCGGGGATCGGCGTCGCGGCCCACTTCGTGCTGGCCGGACGTGTGATGGTCTTCGTGAAGCAGGAAGAAGCTTGCTTCGTACCAGTTGTCGGCCCTCGCGGCCCCGCTCGATACCACTGTGACAACCGCGGCGGCAAGAAGAAGTCGTCTCATCTTAAAGCTCCGGCTGAAAGACATGCTCCGTTCTGATGCGACCGACGGATCATCCTACCGCCCCCGGCGGCGGCATGCCATCTTTCCGGGGCGGCGCTTGGTTCGGCCCCGGCAGGGCGATAGAATGTGCAAGGGGGAAGCCAAGGCGTGCCGGCAGGTTGTCGCCGCACGATTCCGCCTATCATCAAGGGAGGCCGGCCATGTGTTGCACGCGGCCCTCGGGCGTCAAATCACTTGCACTGGCGGCCTTGCTTGCGATTCCGTTGGGCGCTGAATTATCGCCGGGCGAGGCGGCTTCGCTCCGCGGCGGCGCGGCCACCGAGAACATCACGGCCGACGCTCCCAGCCGGCCGGTGCACGACCCGCTCATGGCCAAGGCCCTCGTGCTCGACGACGGCCGCACGCAGGTGGTGATCGTCGCGCTGGACCTCGTCCAGGCGTCGCCGCCGCTTGTGGCCGGCATCCGGCGTCGGCTGCGGGAAGAACTGGGAATTGCCGAAGCCAACGTGCTCGTGGCCGCGTCGCACAACCACCACACCGGCGGCCAGGTCGCCACCGACGTTGTCGAGCGGACCGTTGGGGCGGTCCGAAGGGCCGCGGAAAACGCCGTGCCGGTGAGGGTGGGCGCGGCAAGCGGGCAGGAAGACCGCATCACGATGAACCGCCGGCTTCGACTGGTCGACGGCAGCGACTGGACGATCCGCCGCGCGAACCCCTCACCGCCGGACGATGAAGTCGCTTCGCTCGGGCCGGTTGATCCGGAGATCGGCGTTCTCCGCGTCGATACGGCCAGTGGCCGGACGCTGGCGGTGGTCTACAACTTCGCCGGCCATCCCTACGGCGGCGTGCCCGGCGGCGCGGTCACCGCCGATTTCCCCGCCTTCGCCTCGGCCGTGATTGAAGAGGCGACCGGCGGCGTGGCGCTGTTTCTTCAAGGCGCCGCCGGCGACGTCACACCTATCCGCTACAAGGACTTCGACGCCCCTCCACCTACTGAGCAGCTCGGCACGATGCTCGGATTGAGCACGCTCAAGGCCGTCAACGATGTTGCCCTGGAAAACGAAGCCGAGCTGCGCGTCGCCAGCGAGTCCGTCGAGCTGCCGCGGCGGGCCGACACGGAAGCACTGATCCGCGCCCTGGAAGCGGAGCAGGAGACGATCCTCGATTTCTTCACCGGCATCGGCTGCGGCACGCACGGGGCGGGCACCGCGCTGAACTTCAAAAGCTTCCTGCCGCTGTACCTGAAACACAGGATCGACCCCGAACACCCCGCCTACGCCTCCTATCTCTACCAGCATGAAGCGATGACCGGCCAGAGCGGTTTCAAGGATCTCGACGCCGAAAACGAGGTCCGCCTGGGCAAGTACCTCGAGTGCATCGAAAGCATGGAGAAGCTGATCCGCATCCGCTCGAACCTTCAGATCCTCAAGGCGAGACTCGCCAAAACGGCCGAAGGACCGATTCTTGCGGAGGTGCAAGGCGTGCGGATCGGAGATTGCGTGCTGGTCACCTTCCCGGGCGAACTGTTCGCCGAAGTGGCCCTGCGGATCAAGGAGCAATCGCCGTTTGCGAACACGTTTGTGGCAGGCTGCTCGAACGGCGCGATCGGCTATGCCCCCACCGCCGACGCCTACCGGCGGCGGGCCTACGAAGACCTGCTCGCGCAGCTCGCTCCCGAGTGGCAAAAGCTTTATGAAAGCAAGGTCGGCGAGATTCTTCACGGCCTGTCGCGCTAGCAACTTCCTGCCCAATTGCTTCTTCAGGGGGGTTGCAATCTGCTGGCCATTTCTCTATAAAGTGGCCGGATTGCTTATCGAATCGTGCGCTGTGTCAGCGCGTGAGGCGGGGTCTCGCCTCTGCTTTCGTGGTTGGGGCGCGTGTTCTGCGCGTGGGCGTGGCTCCCTGCCTCGGTAGCGTGTTCCTTAGGGGAATGGAGGAACATTGCCATGCGGGCATTTGCCGCCTGTACTCTGCCAATTGTGACGATCGTGGCTCTTGGAATCGCCCTGAGCCAGTCCCGGCTCGACGTTGTCGACGTGCCGACCGAAGTACGATCGACCGCGAACGCGACCGTCGCGCTGATCAAGGAGCGGGGCAACTTTTCTTTGGATGATCAAGGCCTGCTGGTCATGGCGCGGCGTCCCGTCTGCGACGACGATCTCCGCTGCCTGCAAGAACTCCGACGGATCGAGGCGCTGTACGTGACCAACACGCGGGTGAGCAACGAAGGCCTCAAGATCGTGCGGCGGATGGAAAGCCTGGAACTGCTCTGCCTGAAAGAGTCGCGGATCACCGACGCGGGGCTTGTTCACCTGGCAGGAATGCCCCGCCTGAAAACGCTTGTTCTCGACGGTAATGAAATCTGCGGCGACGGGCTTGCCGCGCTGGCGGAGTTGCCTCGCCTTCGCGAACTTTCCCTGGAAAACACGCCGGTAACCGACGCCGCGATGAAGCACCTTGCCGGCCTCAGCGAACTCAGGGAACTGTATCTGAGCAATACTTGGATCTCGGACTCGGGAGTCAAGCATCTCGCCGAGTTGAAGAAGCTCCGCACGTTGGACATGAGAGCAACCGAGATCACAGACGAGGGCCTGGCATACGTCGGCAGTCTGATCAACCTCGTCGATCTGGACATCAGCTTCAACGCGATTACTGACGACGGACTCAAGCACCTCTCCGAACTGATGAAGCTGAAAGCCCTGCGGCTGCGCGAAATGCCGATTACCGACGCCGGCCTCGAACACTTGCGACCGCTGCTGCGACTTGAGCGGCTTTGCATCGAAAAAACGCACACCACCCAGAGCGACACCGACTGGCTTCTCGCCACCGCGGCGCGGCGCCCGGCCCCAGGCCCTTGAACGCCCGGCTCTCGTTCGGGTGGAATCCAAACCCGCCGCAAATGGGGCATCCGTGGTGTCTCTCGCCTCATGCCTTCTCGTGTCTTCTTGCCGGAAAAGCGGTCGCAAGAAAACTGCGATGGCCCAGGACTGGCGGACTCGGGCGTCATCCGCGGCAAGATCGCAACCCCCGCAGGAGTGTGCCAAGCAGGGGCGATACTTGGAGTTTCGGAGAAGCCGTTGAACTGCTGCGCAGGTGCTCGATGCCTCCTGGCGACCGTCATTGCGCTTCCGGATTCGAACGGGCCTCGTCGACCATTTGTTCAAAGAATCGCTCATGCTCGTCTGCCGCGTCGATCTCCTCGAAGAGGCGCGGGCTCGCTGCGCGGATTTTGCCTTCGACGGTGGCCCGGTAGCCTTCATCTTGTGCCAGACGGACGGCGATTTCTACGTATTCGTCGGGGTCGAACGCGACGCACTCGCTGATCTCCATCTTGCGATAGCATCCAAACGTGTATCGCCCTCGCAAGAAGGCTGTCGGCAGGGTCACGATCGGCTTGTCAAGTGAAAACGCCTGGTAGGTGGTGAACCCGCCGCCGAAGTGGAGCGGATCCAAGAGAACGTCAGAGGCCGCCACGAGGCTCAGGTAGTCGGGATACGATTGTCTCGGCAGGAAGACGAGTCGGTCCGTCACGTCTGCAGCGGTCACGACCAGGCGCTGGCGAAGCTTGGCTGCGGCGCGTCCGTAGCGGTCCTCGACAACGACGATCAGCCCGTGCGGGTCGCGCCGCAAGATCCCGGCCAGGATCGCGTCGAAGTGGGGATGGAACTTACGTATCTGCTGGGCGCACAAGAACACGTGTTGTGTGGGGGTAAACCCGAATGCCTCGCGGGGTTTTCGGCTTTTGGGAAGCTGAGTGCGCTCTTGATACGAAAGCAACGTGTCGGCAATCAGGAGGCGTTCCGTATAGTGGCGCTGGGCGTCGTCCGGCTCGGCCAAGGCGCTGGAGAGGTAGTAGTCGACCTGAGGAATGCCTGACGTCTCGGGCTGTCCCCACGAC
>Ga0180438_10007353_pt1 | contig 14383 bp, 12 predicted proteins | sample SS_ome_12_FD_132455 | JGI IMG/M metagenome (GOLD analysis project Ga0180438, IMG submission 132455) | Hypersaline lake sediment archaeal communities from the Salton Sea, California, USA - SS_3_D_2 metaG | ecosystem: Environmental > Aquatic > Non-marine Saline and Alkaline > Hypersaline >...
AGCGGTTCTGGACTACTTGTTCTGACCAATTCCAATGGCTTGTCTTCGGTTTCGTCCTCTCGTGCTTCCTCGGGCTCCTTCTTGGGCGGAAGGAGAGTGTCAAGGAGCCGCTCCTCAGCGATGCCCTGGGCCTTCACCTTCACGGCCTCCCGCTCCTGGGATTTTACCATGTTCACGGCCAGCTCCATGAGATCGCGGATCATGGACTCCACATCCCGGCCAACGTAACCCACCTCTGTAAACTTTGAGGCCTCGATTTTTAGGAAAGGCGAATCGGCCAGGCGGGCCAAGCGTCTTGCAATCTCTGTCTTGCCGACCCCTGTGGGGCCAATCAGAATGATATTCTTTGGGGCGATCTCGTCGCGCAAGTCTTCGGGGACTTGTCGCCGGCGCCACCGATTCCTAAGGGCAATGGCCACAGAACGCTTGGCATCATTCTGGCTGATGATGTACTTATCTAAGGCAGATACAATTTCCCGGGGTGTCAACTTCTTCATAGGGACTCCTCTGACATGACGTCTTTCCCCGAACTCACTTTATCTCTTCAACGGTCGTCTCTTCATTGGTGTAGACACATAGCGAAGCTGCAATCTTCATGGCACCGTCCACAATGGCCCTTGCGTCCATCTCCGTGTGTCGCATAAGGGCTGTCGCCGCAGCCTGGGCATAAGCCCCTCCAGAACCGATTCCCAGGACCCCTTCGTCCGGCTCGATCACATCGCCATTTCCAGATATGAGAAACATGTGCTCCCCATCAACGGCAACCAGCAGCGCTTCGAGACGCCTTAAGTACTTATCTTTTCTCCAGTCCTTGGCTAGCTCAACGGCCGAACGGGTCAGATTCCCGTTGAACTGCTCAAGCTTGCCCTCAAAGCGTTCATAAAGATTCAGGGCGTCCGCCGTGGCGCCGGCAAATCCAACGATAATTTTGTCTTGATATATCCTGCGGACCTTTTTGGCCCGGTGCTTCATGACCGTATCCTTCATGGTCACCTGACCATCCCCTGCCAAGGCCACATGACGGCCCCGCCGCACGGCCAGGATCGTGGTCCCACGAAGGGTCGTGTCTGTTTTGCTCATTGCAGATCTCCCAGAATCAAGTGAACTGAAGTGCCCCACTCCTACTTCCTCGGGTGTGCCCGATCGTAGACCTCCGTCAACCGGTCGATACTCACATGGGTGTACCTTTGCGTGGTGGTCAAGCTTGCGTGGCCCAGCAATTCCTGGACCATGCGGAGATCTGCTCCGGCATCAAGCATGTGGGTGGCAAAGGTGTGACGGAGTCCATGGGGTGTAATGGGCCTCGCCAGGCCCAATTGCCGAATCACCTTGTCCAAAAGCCTCCCAACGGAACGGGCACTCAAACGTCCTCCCATTCTGTTCAGAAACAAGGGCTCCGCATCCCGGTCACCGATCTTCTCCCTGAGACGCCTCTTTTCCAAATAGACCTGTACACAACGAAGCGCATTCTTGCCGACAGGCGTGAGGCGCTCCTTATTCCCCTTGCCCACAACCCTGACCAGACCCCCCTCAACATCGACGTCCTTGACGTCCATGGCCACCAGTTCTCCCACTCTTAGGCCCGTGGAATAAAGCACTTCCAAAATCGCCCGGTTCCGTAAAGCAAGGACCGAGTCCCCCTTTAGCCCGTCCAGAAGACGAAACGTCTCATCAACGGTCAAATAACGGGGCACTGGCCGTCCCCGTTTAGGGGTCAAGACCATTTCAGCGGGGTTTCTTTCAATGGCACCCCTTTTCACCAAAAACCGAAAAAAAGACCTAAAGGCAGAGAGTTTCCTGGCAATCGTTGTCTTTTCATATTTTCCGTGCAAGAAGCCCAAGTAGGCCCGGATCACGAGGTCATCCACCTCGTGAATCGCTGGCCCGGTGTCACCCCCACCCTGTTCACGCAGATAGGCTAAAAGCTGCTCCAGATCTTTCCGGTAGGCCCGGCAGGTGTGCTTCGAAAAACCCTTTTCCGTTGAAAGGGTTTCTATAAAGGCATCGATCCACCCTCTCATGACTGGCCCTGTTTGCCTCCCTTGGCAAGGAGTTGAACGACCTCGCCTACGTGGAATCAACTCCTCAAAAAAACTGTAAATATATCACACCGCCTTGATTAATCAACAAAAAACTTCGGGAGACTCGTGTTGTATATCTGTGATTTCTTGACAATAACATGAACCTGGCAAGAAAAAGCCGAACGTCATCATTCCCCGACTTGACCGGGGGACCCAGAAAAAAACCGGGATGCCCAATCCGGGGCTGGCATGACGGAAACGGCAACACCATCGTGGAGACACTGCACTAGGACGGGGAGAGATCGATCAAGTCCCTGATTTCAGCCCAATCAGTGACCTCGCGGAAGGGATGGGAGAATCTATTCCAGGGTTGGCGAAAAAGAATCGGAGAGAGGCCTTGCTCGTCTAACATGAAACAGATCTCAAGGTAGTCATCCACAAAAAAGTCAACACCCCGGGCCTTGAGCGCATCGGCCTTTGCCTCAAAGGTGCCTGTGGCGACTACCTCAACAGGAAAGCGCGACGTTGGAAGGGTTTTCTCGACCCACGCCTTGATGGGTGAAAGCGTGGGGCGAGCAGTGACAAAAAGAAGCGGCCCCTTGTGGGCGATCTCAGAAAGCACCTCCACAGACCCTTCTAAGGGTTTAAGCGCTGTCTCAAAGTCTCCCTGCAAGATCCTGTTGATGATCTCCTTAATAAGGTCCGGCTCAAGATCCAGGCAGTCCTCCAGGAAGTACTGCGTGATGTCATCATATCGTACATGGTTGATGCCGTAATCCCTTCTGGCAATTTCCAGAAAGAGCCCCATGGTATTGGCAAACACACCGTCTATGTCAAAGCCTATCTGACCGGGTCTGATCATGGGTTTGATCATGGGGTCTGGTCTTAGGCGGCTCTCCGCGTCTTTTTCTTGAGGCGACCGATGCGGCGTCTTAGCATATCTGCCTGGGCCTTGTCATGGCTCTCAATGGCCTGGACTTTCGCCGCCTTCAACTCCTGAATTTTTTTCTTGATTTCCCGCATAGATACGTCGGACTTTTTCCCTTTCTTTTCATCCACAATCCCCCGGGCCTCCTTGATGCCGGCCAGCAGTTCCGCCTTGTTCATCCCGTGTACGCCCGTCATTTCGGGAATCTCCAGCGCCACATCCCTTAGCTCTTTGGCTGTCATGCGATCCAGGGGCTTTTCTTTTTTCTCCTTCTCCTTCTTTCCCATTACCAAATTCTCCTTTTCCTCATGAAAATGATCCGGCACCGGCCCTCTACCCTTGTCAACACGGCCCGGTCATTGGCCTGCGGCCCTTCCAATTTTTTGTCAACGTTAAACGCTGAATGGCACCCTACAATAAGTCACGGAGAGATGTCAACCAGGTGTTCGCCCCTTGAACCGAAGGATCTTGACAAGACCATCAGCCCCTTTCCACCCCTTGGGTCCCCTTGGGCAGCCAGCCCTAAGGGGCACCTCGGTTTTGTTCAAACACCACTGAAGACAGATGCCCTAAAGAGTCTCGCGAAAAAAGCCAAAACGGGCCTCCGGGTTTTCAACAGTCAAGCTGAACGGCACTCCTGGCGAAATAGAGGTCGAAGCTTGGAATATCCTTTACAAACCGCCACAGTTTCAATATGTTGCGTATTGGCAAGAGATCTGGGCTTCAGGACCCTAGAGCCAACCCACTATATGTTGAAGTCCCCCCGCTGGACGCCGAGTCCGCTTTGACATACCTCTTTATCCAGTCGTTGCCATCTCGCAAAACGTAGTTTCCGCACCCAGAAATGGTAGTTTCCGCATCAGAATTACGTAGTTTTTGCATCAAAAATGGTAGGTTTAGGGGATTGATTCCATGGTTATGCAGTGGTATGGGCTATTTTGTTTCGATACCGATTCCTCTTCAATTTGCATTATCTCCTAGCAAGAAAGTCGGCATGGGCAAGAAACTTCCCAGAAGTGGGAACAGATTCAATACATTGTGGACAGATGTTTACATAGTTCCCATTCGCAATCCATTTGGGGCGGCTAAGCAGCTCAAAGCTATATAGAAAAAGAGAGTAGCTCTTTGGTATGATTTTTGGAGAGATTATACATCTTGTCGTATTCTAGATGAGTTGGTTCATTACTGGGGGACATGTTCCAGATTAACAAGGTCTTAGGGTAGAAGTGTGGCCCTTCTAAGCAGCGGCCTTTTTTCCGTTAGTGGAGCTTGGCTGTTTGAGTTCTAGTCCCAATTTCCTTGGATGTAAGGAAGAACTCGTCTCAAGGCGCGGCCTCATGCCGAGACAGGGCTCTAGCTTCTCTTCAAATCATTGCATTATTGACAGAAAGGAGGATTTTATGAAGCGATTTCTTTTGAAGCAAGGATGGCATGCAGTTAGGAAGCTTGCTCTGTTGGCAATTAGTTTGCCCATGGTTTGTGGAGGCTGGGCGCCCGCCTTGGCAGATTACTATCCTACTGAAGGGCTCGTTAGTTACTGGAGTTTCGGTGATCCTTCCGACATGGGCAGAGATGATTGGGCCGAAAATGATGGCGTCAACCATGGCGCAACAGGCGAAACAGGAATTCAAGGTGGATGTGCAAAACTTGACGGTAACCAAGACTACATTGAAATCCCTTACGACAGCTCTATCGATGTTCATGGCTGGAGTGAGGGAAGTGTCGCATTGTGGTTCAAGCCTTTTTCGCCTTCATCGGGCACCCAGGTACTGATGAGTGACGTGATGTATGATGAAAGCAACAACCCGGACAAGAATGGTATATATCTTGGCGTCAGAAAGGAGAGAGACGTAAACTGGTCTTGGAGAGACGGTAGTGATCCAGATGAGCGTTACACAGGCGCGGACGGGAACCTAGAAGCCAACTCTTGGTATCATTTGGCCCTTGTATACACAGCAGCGAGTGGAGCCAAATTCTATCTGAATGGTGAATTGGTGGGAGAGGATTACGAACCAGACGATTTTGGTTCAGCATATACGATGAATCCTTTGCACTTCGGTCGATCCCAAGAGGATAAATACTACTTCAACGGTCTGATGGATGAGGCTTTCTTCTACAATCGTGCTCTGTCTGAAGCTGAGATTAAGAGACTATACCTAGAGGCTTTCACGCCTACAGAACTTTTAGAGCAACTCATTAAGACTATTGTATCCCTTAACCTTCAGGAGGGGATTTCAAATGCGTTGGATGCAAAACTGGATAGTGCTGTATTGGCTCTTGACGATGTGAATGAGAATAACGACATTGCTGCAGTAAACTCGATCAATGCCTTTATCAACGCAGTAGAGGCACAACGGGGAAACAAAATCTGCAGTGAGGACGCCGATATACTAGTTGCTGCTGCTCAAGCCATTATAGATAAGCTGCAAAGTCAATAAGGCATATCTCCAAACTTATGACAGAAAGGCAGGGTTCATTTTGGCCCTGCTTTTCGTCTTTTCATATCCACATTTTGTGGTCTTTCTTGGTGAGGCCAAAGTAGCGATCGATGCTATAAGTCAACCATTTGAAATCTCAGAATTTTTGTGGTATTGCGCACAAATCTTAGAATATCCCTTCTGACTGTTGAGCGTCATTCTTGGCAAGCTGTCCGACTTAGCGCCCCTTAGAGCCAATCCACGGTAGGTTTAAGTGCCCTCCCTTGACGCCGTTGTGTCTGTCTTGACATAGCTACTTGTGGTACTTAATTTAGGGTTAACATAAAGGAACAATTTGCACATCAAGATCGATGTATGGGAAGGACATTGATGTGGAAATAGGCATTACGAAAACATTTTTTTGGGCAATAATGCATATAAGGACGAAGATGAAGTCAGTATCAGCCAAGGGAGGTAAAATGACTGCCAGACAGAATAATCAGAGTGAAAGGCGAACAGGAGAAGAGCGCCGCAGGTTTTCTCGTTCAAGAAGCATTTACACGTGGAATTTTGACCCCTCGGGGAAGTGGTGGAAAGAAAGGCGAACCGGCGGGGATAGGAGAAGGCAGGGCCAGACTGCGTCCTAGCGCCTGTCTTCCAAAAAGGTATAGCATTGCCGAATAGGGCCTTCCCCAGGGTTGAGCGTCAATTCTCCCCATCCCCTGCCCTCGTAACATCTTGGTGTTATGGCGTAGCTTGACAGGTGTCGTGATTTAGAAGTCATATCTTCGCTAACGCTTCGAAAGTGAAGATGTTGGGTCGATGCTATGGAGCCAATCATTTAAAACGGTGCTATTCTTTTGGTATTGCCGACAAATCTGGGACCGCGACATCTGAATCCTGAGCGGTGCTCTATGGCAATTCCTGCTTCGCATGCCAGAAACAAAAAGGGGGCCAGTTGCGGCCCCCTTTGTAATTGATGAAGTCTCCTATTTACTGAAGCTGATACCAGGGCTCAGGCATTTGAAAGTCAGGGAGTGTTGAATGGTAGTGCATGTCTTTGACGAACTTATCAATGGTGCCCAAAGCCTGTGTTTTCTCGCTGTAATCGGTCTTTCCGTGAAGGTTGGGTGGTCCAAGGCCAATGGCGTCCGGACCGATATGGATATCAGCAGGAGGAGGAAGATAGATGCTGTCACCTTCCATCAGTGATGCCTTCATGAGTCCTTGTGCCATGCCGATGCCGTTTGCCGAGATGGAATGATCCATCTCGGGCGCCCTGGTCGCCACAATGGATGTTTCGGTGTCAGACACCGTCTCACCGGAGGTAGACGTATCACTTCCCATGGCAATGAACTCATTGGTTGCCGGTATCCAACCGAATTGTGCCCAAGGGCAAAGGGTCGGCATATCTTCCAAGGGTCGTACTATACGGATGTTCCCGTTATTTATGATTAATATGGTGGGATCACCATTGGCGACAATGCTCAAGCCTGCCCGTTCCTTGTTTTCTGCATTTGCTATAAGACTTGCCTCTGAAGCCACATACCCGTAATTCTTCTCGACTGAAAGATTGGGGTCGTTCTCGGAGCCGGCAGTAAAACCTTGCTTGAACTGGAAGAAAGACGTGTCCGTGGATTGCATGTCCCCGCTGTAACGAATTTGAGCTGCCCGACCAAAGGCTCCCAGGTATTGTTCCGTGCCTAGATATGCAAGAGTGCTATCGAAAATCGTAAAGCCGTTTGTAAGGGGGCGAGGGACCTCGGATAAGGGATCGTGCACCCAGGTCCAGACAAATGCCTCTGTCTCTAAGAAGTCTCCTGCCGACATCTCACAGTCCACAGCACTTGAGATATTAAACCCCTCTTCCGGCGGCGGAACCGGAGGGCTTGCCATGGCAAGTCCGGAGAACACCACCAGTCCTGTAGCCATGAGAGCAATCGTCCCTATCTTCAAATTCATGATCCTGCTCCCGCACCTCACGGTTCTACGTCTGTATCACATGTCATGGCGCTTGGCAAATAATACCGATTTCTGGGGGTCAGGAAAGGTTCGGCAGATGATAGCTACATGCTCTTGAGGCAGCTTCTTGAACGCTCCCTGTTTTTGGGGTTTCAAGCCAAAGCTGCGGGACTTTCCAAGGGACATGCATCTGCAAGTTGTCGGAAGGTTTGCCATGATTGGAGAGATCGACCTTTCTATACACTGAGTTGTACGTCCATCGACCTGACTGGCCTCTCTCGGGTTTGGCCTCTTTCAAGGCCGTCAGGCGCAATAGTGGGTTCTCATACAGGCGCCCGGGTTTTGCCGCTATTCTTCCCCGTCCCTTAAAAGGAGCAGGATGCGTGGTGGGAGACCGTTGGCAGACATTGTTCTTGGGGGCATGGCGCCACGATAGGTCACTGCCTCCGTGCCAGGCCAAGGGAGTCCATCATAAGCGGCTCCCAGTGTGGCAAGTTCGCGACTGGTGGGTCTGTAGCGATCCCAAACGGTTTCTTTGTCGAAATTCGGGTCGTCAATAACATGGATGTCAAACCCGGGATCTATTTTGTCTTGACCGCTGTAGGTGGCATCTGCTTCCAACTGCCAGTACGCATTGCCTCGATAATGGTCACGGATGGCATCAAAAACGCAGGTGCGATCTGGGGCATAAAACAGATTATTGTACACATAGGCATCAGACGGCATGGCTGCCAATCCCATGCACCGGCCTCCATCTCTCGTCAGGATGGTGTTGTTATACACCCTCCAAGTCCCGCCAGTCCCTCCATGCCGGGAAAAGGGTGAGATGTGTCCCCAAGGAGCATATTGCAGTCCCTCTCGATAGTGCCCAGGGCGTCCAATCCTTTGAGGGTATGAAGTATCAATGACATTATGGTGCGCGTATACATCGCCACCAGAACCAACACCAGAGATTCCTTCAGACACATGCCACATGAGGTTTCGGACGATCTCGACTTCAGCGCCGCCGCTCACGTTGATGGCATCATCTCTTACCCACCGAAATACATTGTCTGTGACAGAGATGTTTGTTCCTCCTGCTATCATGAGATTGTCCATAGCATTTTGAAAGGTATTGTGATGGATGAGGAAGTTCGTCATGGGACCAGCTAAAGCAAACTCTTGAAACTCTGGGGCGGCCTCACCACACTCTGTGGGACAGTTCTTCACATCTGTCCAGTATACGTACTCAGGCAAGCCCCCGTCAAAAACGCAGTCGCGAATTTCAGAATCACGGGCGCTCCTAAAGATGAAGCCATAGGTCTTGTGATGGATCGTGCAGCCTTCAAACACAATATGATGGGTGTCGTTCTCCCACTCTGCCACGGTCCCCGTTCCCATGAACTCAAGATTTTTGAAGACAAGATGAGAGGCATTGTTCAATGTGAGAAGGGTTTCAGTGCTAATGAGATTCATCCTGTGGTGGTTGGGATCGGTGTCCGTTGGGAAACGGATCGGTTGCCCCTCATAGTCATATCTGTCCCAAGGTCCCAACTCAAGGCGGATATACATGTGACCGTCTTCAAGCATTTCAGTGCCAGGGCCTTCATAGACAGGTGTATTAAATTCCGGATCGTCATTGGTTGAATGAATACTACTCCCCCCGCAGCAGGAAAGCGTCCCGTGGCTCCCGTATTCAATGAGATGCACCCCATAGTCGAGCAACCAAACCCCCCGAAAAGTGTCGGAGAAAGCCCGCGTGCTCCGATACAGACCCGTTTCAGGGTTCACCAGCTCCCATTCACTGTTGGGAGCGTTTTTCAGATCAGGGGCACCGCCATCAATAACGGCATGTTCTCCTGGATAGGATTGAACGACGATGGGACTGGCGGGCGTGCCGTCGAGAGTCACCGGGAGGCTGCTTTCATAGTACACCCCGTCTCTCACATACAGCGCATCTCCAGCCGAGAGGTTTGCTAGAGAATACTGCAAGGTCCTCCACGGGGCACTGATGGTGCCGCCACTAGCATCAGAGCCAGTGGTGGCAAGATAGTAGGTTGTCCCGTAAGCCTCAACGGTCACCATGGTGGTGACGAGAATCAAGGCAAAGGCGATGCTTTTGGGGCTTCTATTAAGTGGGTTCCACATTCGTGATCAGCTCTTTGACACGAGATACGCCTTTACACGACATATCAGGGCCTAGCGCATTTCTATTTGAACCTACGGGGAATGCCCTCGCTTGTGCGCTTCATCTCTTCTATTGACCGTTTCGTAAAAAGTCTTTTGCGAACGACACTGAGTCCGCCGTGGCGGAGAGTTTTGGCATGTTAGCCAAACACTGCAAGTGCGCCCATCTCTTTTCAAGCCCACAGGCACGAAGGCCCACGGAGTGATCGAATTGGACTTGTTACGAATCCATCTTTATTACGGGATGCAAAAAACGTGCAACCGGTGCATGATTGTGCCACACACCACAGCCCCTGTCTTTGGAGCCATTGTTCACCCCTTGCCAGGGTCCCACGGCCCACAGCATACGGGGTAGGGACCCAACATGACGGGCTGCCGTCCAAACCAGGATTCTTTTGACCCCTTCTTTGAGACCTTTTTGTCCATCTATCACGCAAATTTGAACTCAATTTGTCCCGTCTTTTTTGGACCTTCCCTTTCATACCGATGATGTCCTTACAAATTTGTTGTTATTATTACAAATTGTTACAATTATGAAGGGTCAGACAAAAGAGATCTGGGGCCGCACCTTTTTCAAAATCCATGACTTTCGGCATTATAATTGCATAGTTAAGGTTTAGAATAGGCACTTTCAGGCCCATATCAATCCTGACGATCTTGCCAGAACCAAAAAGGATCGCCCGTGTCTGACGCGAACCAAGCATTGGCGATACAGGAGGTGAAGGAAAATGAATCCAGCCTGTTCTCTGTGTAGCGTGTTGATGACCGAAGAAAAGGGACAACAGTTCTCTGCCGAGGTTCCCCAAATAGGCAAGACCCTCGTCTTCACGATCTGCCCGAGCTGCCAGGACAAGGCCAGGTATCATGAGCTACATGTCTGTCTTGGCTGCAAGTCCACTCAATGGGTTCAGACCGGTCAGTGTACTCCCGCAGGCGTGAGGTATCACATCAAGTTTCAGTGCAACAACTGCATAACGACAGGTATACACGGAGCTGTTGCCCATGAAGCCCATGGTACAGGCTATTAGAGAGACCATCATCATCGTCCTTTATTGTATAAGGTGAGTCTTCTTGACGGGCTATTGGAAGATAGCCAGGGTCTTGAAACGGGTGGAGGTCTAGATGCTTCTAAGGAAATGCACGAGCTGCAACGCGGTCTATGGCTGCATTGATTCCGAAAAAAAGTCTGTGTGTAGGCACTGTCCGGACGACCATGACTGCAAATGCAGAGCCAACCTGCTACTACTTGGTGATGATTACATGACGGCTGGCATTTGTCTCGGCTGTCAGCGTGCCCCCAAAGAGACGCCTCGCAGGCTCCCTCGTGCCGGCAATGAGGCGATCCACTCTTAGCTGCAGGTGTATGGGCCTCCTTGCAAGCAAGCTGCCGGGGTCGCCATGATGATCCCTTGACTTCTCCTGCTCTCTGTTGTAATCATGGTCCAAATACACGCAAGGGGACGGCCCATGATAGAGTCGGACCGACAAGCTGACAGGTCTTCTCTTACTGTTCGCCTCCACCATCTGTTTCAAGATGTTTCCCGACACCTTGGAAGTGCATCGACCGATGAGAAGCAAAGACTTCTAACGTTTCTGGAAAATTGGAAAAAGAAACAGGAACGGAGGAAGCATCATAGAAAACCATGCGCCGTTGCCGTAACCTTCTCTACCAAGGATTTCCTCTCAAGAGATACCATTAGAAACATCAGCCCAGGGGGCCTATTTCTTGAAACCCCTGAACCACTCTCTGTGGGAGACCAGATCACCTTGATGCTCTCACCCCCAGGTTCAGGGAAACTCATAGACTGCACCGGCCGGGTCGCGTGGACGCCTCCACGAGGCGTCGGCATAGAATTCACCTCTACGCCAAGCAAAGAGTTGGGAAAGATCCTGGCATCCCCGTAGGCCCCTTCTTTCAGGTCCGCCCTTCCCACATTGGATTCTTTCTTCGTACTCGCGCCCTGTGCCGAGGAGACTCTTCAGACAACCAGCCGGACACACAGAAAGGGCAAGATCAGATCTGCCCCAAGTCAGATGGGCTCCATGGGAGGCAACAGATGCCTTATCCCACAGGGCGATTCCCAGCACCAAACAAACCGACCCTTCCCCTGCCAGGAGCGGCGTCAAGCGCCAACGTGCTCTAAAAATGTCCTCAACGTGAGAAGCGCTACGGCGTCCTCTCAAAAGCGGCGATGACGGTCTTGTAGCCGTCCATGGTCATGGTTGTCGGGTTGTCCGTTGTGATCGTATAACGCGTGAAGTTGACCACAGTGTCCCAGCTAACAAACTGCCACCCTGCATCACCGGGCACGGCCGTCATTTCCACCACTGTCCCGTGGTCATACGCCCCGCCGGGAGGACTCAGCGTCACAGACGGTTCCGCGAATCCGAGCAGGGTGCACATCTCGCCGAGGATCTCGTCAAGGTACGTGGTATCATTGTATTCACCCTCTACCGTCACCTGAAGATACCTGGTTGTGGGATAGGGCGTTTGTGGGTCCCAATAGGGACGATAGTATTCCAAGTAGTATCTGTCATTGCCATAGTGATCATATATGTAGGCGGCATCTCCGTTATGCCACAGGTTGTCGTTGCCGTCCGTGAGGGCCGAAACGGTGACGGTGTTTTCAGTGTTCGCGGTGATAATCTGCCCCCTGCTCCCGTCCGAAAAGTTCTTCACAAAATAGCCCTTCCCAACCAACTCATCAGGTGCCCAGGGGGTGCCATCTACGACGAGAACAGCATCGATGGGACCGGAAGTACCGCCGGTGTGGTACCCGGTGTAGATCGTTTTAAAGGCGGACGCATCATAGCTGGCACCGGGCGGATTCATTGCAGCTACACCGCTGTCAGGTTCGTGGCACCCGCAGTTGTAGTTCACACCGCTGGGGTCATTCCTGAAGATAGCGCCAACGCTGGTCCACTGGGTGGCCCCATCTGACGTCACCCACGGAAAGCCGCCGGCACCAGTGTCCTCAATCACGTAGGTGAACCCAAAACCGGTCCTGGGGGCATACTGGCAGTCGCTCGTAGGCATCACCCCTTCCAGACGGCCATCCCTGATCATGGCCTCATTGGTCGAGCCGAGGCTCCCGGCTGTGCCGTGGACATTGTGGCATGTTGAGCAGGTGGTGTCGGAGTCCGATGCGCACGACGGCACACAGGGATCGCCTGTCCATCCGGTGTACCCGGTCCACGTATCCCAATCCGAATCCCAGCCAGCAGCGTATCCTCCGAAAATGTGGGCATAGTGCTGATTTCCATACGAGCCCATAGAGAAGTTCGCAGGAGGACGGGGCAGTTTTGTGGCGAAATTGGTGAGAACGCCGTCAGGCGAGGAATACAGGTACTGATCCAAGAGCGACGAGCTATGGCAGCCGGAGTCAAAGCACCGCCTGTAGGAGATGCTTTTGATGGTCTCCTCATCGTATCCCGAAAACGTGGTGTACGTCGCCGGGATCATGAGGGGCACGTCTTGGCCAACGTAACGCAACCGGTAGCTGGCCGCATAGGCAACACCGGAATTGGCAAATTCGTACATGTCGGCGGTGCCGTTGGTATTCAGGTCGTCATCGCTAAAGGCATAGGTCCTGGGCTCGCCGTCGGTGTGAGGAAATGCCGGGTCGTGGCACACAAGGCATTCCACGTCTGCCCCGGGTCTTCCGTGACCGCTGGTGTAGAAGAGATCCACATTGGGGGCGGTGACTCCATTGCATGCAGAGGTGCCCCCGTCATGGCAGCTCACGCACCACTTCTCTTTTCCCAATTTGACCGTCGTGCCGTCAGCTTGATAGATGCCATCTGACCAGTTGTACTTTGCCCCGTATGCCACGGTGTCTGGATTCTGGTTGTCCAGGTCGCCCGTGCCATTATAGGCTCCGTCGGGACTGTGGCAGCCGTCACAGGCTGTGGTCGTGGCCAGAGGCTGTCCGTCGTTAAACAAGGTATAGCTACCGGACTGGTGACAGACCGTGCAGTCTCCCGAGCCGGGCCCCTTATGGTTGTCTATATGGGTACGATGGGATTCAAGACCGGGCACCGTAATGGGAGAGAACAGCTCAGGCTGCGTGGAGTGGGGATGACAGCCCATACAGTTTGAACCATCAAAATGGGTGGTGCCGTCATCCGTGTTGGTGTGATAATCCGTATTGGTGTGGCATATCTCACAAACACCATCATAGACACCATCACTATCGGCATAAGACTTCTGGCCATAAGTGGCTGTCAGGGCAACGTTTTTCAAGCCAATATTGGGAGCGTCTATCTCACATTTCACAAATTTTCTGTTCGTACAGTCACTACAGTCTCTGTAGTGACACACCGTACAATCGGCAACATGGTGAATTTCACCAAGGGTATTCGTCGCTGAAAGGACGACCACGGTGAGAACGGATAGGAAAATCAGGTGTTGTTGCAACTGCTTCATGGCTTTTGGCACCTCCCGGGTCTCAAATTGAATAGGTCAATGCATTGACAGCAGCAAGACTCATACCAGAAAGCTTTCAGATACTTTCTGTTGGTTTTTAAGATACTTATCCATCAACACAAAAAGGGCGGGACGGATATGGAGCACTGAAAGTAACATACTATGAAAAAAACTACCATTTCTTTCTCGAAAAATGTGGCATGACCGCATCACAGAGCCACCTCTCCTATTGCCAGATTGACTTTTCAATGCCTTGTCTGCAATCTCTCTTTGATATCGATCTCTCCTGTCATCAATAGCGGTGGCATATGACTGATCCCAAAGGGCCGTCTACCAAGGCCAGGAGCAAGGCCCGCTTACAGGTGTTGCTCAGAAGCATTGAACCCTCCCCGTGGCAAGCCACGGGGAATGTTCTCCCTGGCGGGAGAGCTCCGCAGCACCGTAAGGTTGTTGTCTTTTTAAC
>Ga0180438_10007354_pt1 | contig 14382 bp, 26 predicted proteins | sample SS_ome_12_FD_132455 | JGI IMG/M metagenome (GOLD analysis project Ga0180438, IMG submission 132455) | Hypersaline lake sediment archaeal communities from the Salton Sea, California, USA - SS_3_D_2 metaG | ecosystem: Environmental > Aquatic > Non-marine Saline and Alkaline > Hypersaline >...
GGTCTAGCTCGTGACTACATCCCCCACGGGCTACCCCGGCGCGTTTGCGCGTGTCGATGGTAACGGCAAGGATGATGTATCAATTCTGGTATTCATGTTCAAATCCTTCAATTCAATTGCGGATATCGTACAGACCACATGAAAAACATCAAGTGAAAAATGGTGCCGCAAGTCCGAATTGAACGGACGGCATCTTCTTTACAAAAGAAGTGCTCTACCAACTGAGCTATTGCGGCCTATTCCTTATCACCCTTCAAAGAGTTCATGAAAAGCGGCAGCACATGGGTTTTCCAGCCCGAATTTCTTTCTTTCTTGGCATCATCCAGCCGCGATAACGTGGACAAAATCCGTTGGCCTTCTTTCGATTGCAAGACTTCATCGAATTTAATCAAGGCGTCAACAAGCTGTGCTTTTTTGTGCTCTTTTGTATCTCTAACAATACATCCATGCATATGTAATGGTGGATGATCCAAAAAATCACAATCAATCAAATGGCAATCGTCCATCCCTTTAACTTGAATAATTTTGCATTGCACAAAAGTACAGTTTTTATAGATACCATCCGGTTGATGAATTATCGCTTCTGTGAAAAAAAGCCCACCAATCACATCATCCTGTTTTTCAGCCTTTTTCGGTTTGGCCTTTTTTGCTGGTTTCCTTGCGGCATGTTTCGCAACTTTTTGGATATTTTCCGCAAGTTTGTTGATACCCTTTTTGTTTGATTTCCGTTTAGCCATGATTCAACCTTTCTGTTTGTTCAAAATTGTACACTACGGCAATGGATTATTTTGCTTTCGACAGCACCCCAACAATCCCGGCCTGTTCATCCGTCAAGCACAACCGCAATACAGGCACACCAAGTGCGGTTGCAATTTTCACCATCGTTTCTGTACGGAATCCTTGCTTGGCGTTTTCCAGCCGGGAAATCTGTGCCTGTGACAAATTTACCTTTTTGGCAAGTTGTGTTGTCGTCAAGTGGGCCTTTTCACGAAGCTGTTTGATATTCGTACCAATCAACTTGGTGAACGCGCTCTGTTCATTCTGTTCCATTTTCAAACCCTTTCAAAAAAAGCGGAGACAGGACTATAAATTGCCCCGAATGGAATTGAACCATCGCCTACAGATTCAAAATCTGTCATCCTACCGACTAGACCACGGGGCATTCTGGTACGCTTACCAATTGCGCCACTCCGCTACTGATTAGTGGATTCTGGTACGTAATCCGGCTCCGGAACATCCGGTAAATCAGGATCAACGCCGCATCCACTCAAAAATAGACAAACCAACAAGATTCCCGCTCGGATTCTGTTAGACATTTTTCTTTCCCCGTTTGCGGTTCAATGAAAATTACTGATAAATCGTCATCGACAATGGCAACATTGATTGCATGACCATATATCATTCCATATTCTTCTTCTTCAACGTAAAACATCAAACCAACCGAGATACCTTGATTTTTGGTGTTTCCTTTCGCATGACAGGCTTGCGCAATCGAAAAGAATAGTCTGGCAAAATCGTCACAATCAAAATCTTCTGTCCAACCGCTGATTTTCAAGCCTTTTAATACCTTTTTGTAATAATTATAAAAAGGATGTAATAGCCAATTCTTCTTAACAACCGCATAATTTTCATCGGCAAGTTCAAATCTTGCTGTTGGTAATTGGCCCTTCAAAATCCGTCCTAACTTCATATCCGAAACCGACTTTACCGGTGTTCCGGGGTTATTCGACGACACAAATAAGTTCTTAATCCAATCCCAAATCCACATCGTAAATCCTCTTATTACAAGTCATCCAATGTGAACGCGATTTCATCGCCATTGGCTTCCGGCAATTCATAATCATCACTGACAGGTAGACAGTTCAATAGAATGAATCGACTACCTTTATGTGAATTATATTCTGTCACGATATCTTCCGGCTTTTCGGCATCAGCCGTAAACATCGAAAAAAGCACATGACGGCCTTTGATTGCCCCAAGCCCTGTAACAAGAAACCGCATTGTTTTATCCCTTTATGGTGGAGCCTAGCGGACTCGAACCGCTGACATTCAGCTTGCAAAGCTGACACTCTACCAACTGAGTTAAGACCCCATACTTTTGTTTACCATGACACTGTGAACACCTTTTTGCCCCGGTGTTGTTCAAGAAATTCAAGGATGCTTTCGGCGTTTGCCAAAGAATAACCGGTTGAATTCGGCAACGTCATTGCACACTTTATATCATGTATTAGTATATCGTCAATATCTGGCAATTCTTCACCGATGATTTCATGGATTTTACCAATCGCTTGTGGTATGAAATCCGCTGGCTTTTCAAATACCATTGCTTTTAACCAAGACACTTCGCCAACCCAAATATTCGGCGTATTTATCACCCGTTCATAGACAGGCTTTTCATCTTCAAGTCTCAAACATAAGGATGGATCGGATTTAAACCATCTGCTGCCAAGCGTATTTTCAAAGAAAAGTTCCAAGTCTTTCAAGGTAATCCCTTCAAAGATATGGATATGAAGATCAGCCGCCATAGTTTTTTCCTTAAAAGCAAAAATGGTGGGTTTCTTTCAGCCGTGACCACCACACGGCCCCGACTCCCTAACGCAGAACATCGGCAAGCGTGTATACTATTACGGGTATACAAGCCGTTGCATCTCAATATACTATTGGAATCACCTTTCTTAACTCGAAAGCCTTTTTTGAAATTTTTATGCTATTTCCGACATCATCAATTCCATACGCCGGGATTCAAGCCCCGCAATCTTATCTTTCAGCCGCTTGATTTCGTCATCAATGGCGAAGATATCATCCAGATTCAGTTCCTTTTCAGGCTGTTTCTGTTCCGTTTCAGGCTTATTTTGTACTGGATTTTCAGGTTCTTGCCGCTGCGTAGCTGTTGCGCCGGTATCCACCACATCATTTTCAACCTTAGTTGAAACATCTACAACCGGAATTGAAACCGGTGCGGGTACTGGCTTCCTGTTATTCTTTTTCGGATACCACCGCTTTCTACCGCGCCGATAGTACGGCTTTTTGGTGACTTTCCGCGCTATAACCGGAATTTTGTGTGGGAAATTCGTTTGAATGTATTCACAAGCCTTATCAGCCCAATCCTTGCCTGTGTATTGATACACACAAGACAGGTTATCGGGGCCGAATCCCGTTTGGAAAATCCGAATCATTTCATTGTGGTTATTGCCTTTGTCATAAACCAACAAAAGCAAATCTTCCGGCAAATCCACTTTTTCATCCGGGTTATACCACTTGGTGAATTCAAACTTATAGCCACCTTTTTGATTCGGATCAATCGAAAAGATATCACGCCGCCACATCTTTTTTGACTTTGAGAAACCGGCAGGAATCGTTACTGTACAGGTTCTTGTTTTTGTTGACATTGGTTTTCCCTTTCTTTCTCTATTCACTTTTGGAATGTTCAGGCAACTTGCGAAATAGGAATTTCGAAATCTCCCGCAATTCGCAGAATTTCCGCGTCACTTTTTGAAATCAGTTCAGTGTGAAATTTTTCCATGACTTCGATGATATCTTTACACCCGAAATCCGTGATTTCATCATAGTAAGCATCCATGATTTCAGTTATGATTTCAGCAATCGTCATTGTTCAACCCACCTGTACAATGCATTTGTCATCAGAATTGATCCAACCGTGAAACCGTTCCACGGTCAAGCCATGTGTCACCAAATCAATGTAAAAGGTATTCGGTGAATTCGGTGCTTTGCTCCAATACGGCTTGTAGAAATTCCCCGCATCCCGCTTGAAGCATTCCCCGTGAATCGCGCCGCAACCGGTACATTTGTACACGCCGAAAACATCGGTGTATTCGTGTACGGTGTGATTGCAAGCTGGACAGGCTTTTGTGTAATGTTTTGCAATGTTCATTCTTTTTCCCTTTCTGTTCCTGTTGACTTATGGAATTCAAAAGCTATTTCGCAAAGACCTTTTTAAAAAATTTTTTCGACAGTCAAACCAAACTTTTCCGCAACGTTCAGATTCAAAGCGAAAGCGAAACCGTTATCAATCCGTTCACAAACCACTTTGCCGTTTCCGTTATCCTTTACAACTTTTGCGGTACAGGAATCAATCAGCATTCCAATTCCTTGATTGTTTCTTTTGATTTTCAGTGTGTCGTTTAAGGTTGCTGTCATCGTTTTTCCCTTTCTGTTCTATATGTATCATACCCCATAGAATCTATTTCGCAAACTTTTTTCTGAAAAAATAAAAAATATTTCAATAAAAAACCCGATAGCCCGTGGGGAAGCTACCGGGAATGAACAGAACAGAAAGGCACACTTGAATTACAAGAAAAGTACAGCATACAATCTATTCTGTCAAGCACGAACCCCGTCACGCCAGCCGCTTTTCGTGATTTTTGTGGGTTTTGACGGTGTGTGTTTCATTCGCAATCGGGCAAGTTATTTTCTTTCTTGCGCTGTTCAACTCTCACATACGCTTCAATTAATCCCTGTTGAAACCGCCGAAAGGATGCCGCCGATAAATGGCAACCGTTCAAACAAATAAGCGTATCTTTCCCCAAATGTGACCCGCATTCTGGGCAAAGCCATTCCGAAAGAGCATCTTTCATTTCGCTGGTTTTGCAAAGGCAGCATTCGGGATCCTCACAACGCTTTGCCGGTTTTCCGTTAATGTACGGAATGCCGTTTATGATTTCGTTTCCGATGATTGAAGGCATTTAAGCTCCTTTCGGTTCATCCTGTTCACCGCGTATTTCCTCAATGACTCGCATAATATGCTTGCAATGTTGCCCCTTACCGTGTTGAAAGGCTTTACAAGTGCAAGTCATATTATGAATGTCAACAGTGTATTTCTTGCCTTTCTGTGTGCTGGATTCGATTTCATAAATCCCGTGTCCAAGCGTTTGGATTTCCGCGTTTTTATCAAGGTTCTTGGAACGGTATGGCAGCGCGTCAATCAACGGCTGTTCCCAAAGGTTATAAAAATCTTGCGCCAGCCCGTATTTTGTCCAAAGATTCAGGGAATGATTTTCACCCGCTGAATTCACTTCATGCACCGGGATATTACAACGCCCCCAATCCTGTACAAATTTTTCACGGGCAATTTCCGCAATCGGCTTTTTCTCTTTCTTGGCTTGTTTTGACAGTTCTTTCTTGCCGCGTTCTGTGTGAATGTTCACCGCCGCTTCCGGGATAACTGGTGGTATACCGTTCTTGATATTGTCTTGTAAGGCTGTATATAAATCGGCAACTTCACGCGATTTTCCAGCCCTACATATGCGTATGATGCAAAAAGACATCAATTCTAACGTGATAAAGTATACCCTGTTTTCATATGCTTTCAAAACATCGTTAAGGGCATTGAAATCACCGGGGCCGATTTCTGCAATTGTAAATTCAATTAAAAATTTCCATATCTCGTCAACATGACCGGATTCAATCAATTCGTGTACGATTTCCAAGGCTTTCAGTTCAACACCGCGCCGAAGGTAAATCGTCAAGGCTTGCCAGCATTCATCAAGATTAAACCCGTTTTTCGTTTGATTTTTCGGCATAGAAAAATCCCCTTTCGGGGATATATGGAAACAACCGGCTGAAAACGAAAGTCAAATCAAGGCCAAACTCATATCATTTTTCAGCTTTGCCAGCATATCGGAAACCAGTTGCCCAACCCGTTGTGGGGTGACTTTGTGTTCTTTTGCGATATCCTGCAATTGAACGCCTTCCGCATACGCCCAAATTATCGCTTTCTTGCGGTCATCTGCGCCGATACGGTCTAAAGCCGCATTGATAACGTTATGCCGTTCAGCGTTCATCAGGCGCGATTCTGGCGCATCATAGCGGCAATCAACCGGTTCAAGCACATGGCCTTCTTCATCATTCGGCATTTCGATTTCACGATTCATACGCTTTGCATGTTTCGTCATACCACCCCGAACGTATGCAGAAATGTAAGTCTTGAAAGATGCCCCATTATCAGGGGAAAAACCACCGGCTTTTTCAAGCCCCGCAATCACGCCTTCTTGATACAAGTCATCTTTCGACATGCCGGAAATCCGACCGCAATAGATACTGGAAAAATACTTGGCGCGATTACAAATGGTTTTGTAGTTTTCAGGGGAAATGTTCATTGAAATGTCCTTTCTGTTCCTGTTCATTCTTAGAGTTTAACCTTCCGAAAAGCCTTTTCAAGCGTTTTTTCAGAAAGTTTCATTCTTTTTTTCAGTATCACCCCACAAAAGGATTGATTTTGCCCCGGACGATAGCGGCAATCAGGTGCTTGCACAAGCCGTTGGATTTCTTGGATTCACGATAGCGGAAATCAGGGCAAGTGCAGTACAGGTGTGGACGCCCGGTGATTACGCCCTTGGCTTTGCCAAAACGATAGGTTTCACCATTGCTTCCAACCGCCGATTTGCCGTCTTCCGAAAGCACAACCGAATTTGAACGCGCAACGCGATCCGCAAGCGCATCCTTGTCATCACGAACCGCATCACCTTCAATCAACCCCATGACCGCAACGGCAGCTTTGCGCTGATTGACGATATCAGCCTTAACGTGCTTGAACTGGTTAGCGCGTTTGCCAATCTTGCGCCCGATGGAATCGGTTTCGGCCTTGTAACTTTTCCGAGTGGTTTCATTCAGCTTTGTCATTTTTGTTCCCTTTCTGTTCCGTTTTTTGTTTTCCTGTTCCCTTTACCACTGTATATAATATAGCACATAGTAACGGAAAAGTAAATATCTTTTTCGCAAAAATTTAAAAATATTTTTCGCAAAGTTTTTCAAATTGCTGTAAGTGCTTGTGTTTACTTGATTTACGAAAAGAAAAGTTTTAGTCTTTTTGTGGAAAAGAATTTTTTAATCCGAAATAAACTGTGAGAATCAACCCCAAAGCATTACAAATTTTCTCTAAGGTTGAAATTTTCGGTATGCATCCATGTTCAATTCTTTGATATTGCCGCAATGAAATTCCAGATAGTCTTGCAGTTTCGGAAACAGTCAACCCCCGCAACTCCCGTGCTTTGCGGATTGCATCAGGAATCTGGTCAAGTTCCAGAACGGTTTCTGTTAGAAGATTACCTTTTGCTAACATCCCTTTGCAATCTTTGAAAGGAAAAACATCTGTTTATCTGTTATGACACCGTATCTAACTAAGCTGTTCTTAACATTTGGGAAAAACTCACTTTCCCATTTTCCCAATTTCCCACCACCGGCAAGAAATGTTTCTATCTTATCAATGTTCTGAAATGCTTTCACGCTATCAAATTTTTCAACGGCATTCTGCTGGTTTGCTTTTTGGGATTTCAATTTAAATTTCTTTTTAAATTTCTGTACGGATTCAAGGGGTAATTCCATCGTATCACAATTGTTATCTTCGACATAGGACTGAATAGCCAACATCCTTACATGTTTTTTTGGAATATGACCGTTCCTTATCAATGCCGCCGCATATTCAGGAGCCATGGTATAAATTGAATTACCATAATTGCCGTAAACCAGATTATCATAGGCTTTGAAATAATGCATCAAGCGGCTACCAATTTTTCTATAGTAGTTTAAGACATCGTTTGGAAGAGTCGTAGGACTTGCCAATTTAGTATTAGCAAGCATTTTGGATACTGATTTAAAAAGTGTGAAATCATCATCATCAGTCAATATAAACCTGTCAACAGGATCAAAATTATCAAGGCTTGGTAATTCATATAATTGTTTTGCAATCACTACCAACGTTTTTACGTTACCATGCGCATTGATAAAAGCTGGTTTACGAGTGACGGCCCCGCAAAAGTAAACTGATTCATTCCGGCAACAAAAAGCGCAACCGTACATACTGCCAAATATAAGGCTTTTTGATACCTGTGAAAACCAGAAAATTAAGGTTTCTTTCTCGATATTCACTTGATTCTTACTTGAATAACCTCTTTTTCAGGTGTGTTTTCGATGATTTTACCCACCAAATCGGGGTGTAACTTGGTAAATTCACCCTTCCAATCAGGGCTTTTTCGGTTCTGAGTCACCAATTTTGCCGTTCTTTCGCCTTTTTCAACGCTTGCACCGGCCTGTAACATGCCTTTTACAAGTGCTTTCAAACGGCTTTCTTCGTCCTTTGCCCGAAGATAACTTTCAAGAATTTCCTGTGAAATAACGTTTTCATTTTCCATGTTTTTTCTCCTAAAAAGAATTTCGCAAACACATCTGAAAACACATGGAAGTTCAAACATTACTACGAAAGGGAATAATCAAGCAATCATCAAATCACGTGCTGCAAAAATATAACCGGTTGGCAATCCTAATTTCCCGTTACAATCGTGTGTTTGTCTTGCGAGTGTACCAAACGCGCCGGTTTCAATCCATTTATGAACCTGTTCAAAATCCACTAGCAAATGCCCGGTTTCTAAGATTTCTTTTATGACGCCTTCCCGATCAAGCAAACCGTGTGACGGACGTACAACCTTTACTTTCATCCCGATTTTTGCCCTGTGCAATGCCATTAGATGTTCCTTATTTCATGGTCTGGTTTATCTGCCCTACAATGTGGACACCCGCAAACAGATAACAGGTATTCCCAAGTCCATTGATGCCGTGCTCCGTTACCGCGCACATGCAAAGCCAAGCCGTTTTCCTTGACTTCCAACATGCATTCACCAAGTCCTTGGATATGCAACTGTTTTCTAAGAATGCGCTTTAATCTTGCCATTGTCCAAATGTGTGGATTATTTCAAAAGATGTTCACCAACAAGAACATCTTCTGTGTTTTTGTCGATTATAACCGTATCAACATTGAATGTTCGGCTTAACAATGCCGCCATTCTTTGCATGGTATTGATACGATTGCCGCCGCTGTTACCCACATTGTTTGAAATGTATTCCAAGCAAATCATATCCAATAAATGATTCCGCTTATTGGATTGTGCCTGTTTTTCGGCTAACTCAAAGGCTTTCATTACATTATCATACTGATCTTCCATCAATACAACCGAAAGCCGGAATATCTTTTCAAGGTTTGACGCCATGGCCTGTACTGTCGATGAAGGCGTGGATGAATTCGCATTTTCACGGTGTGCCTGTTTAGCTGTCTTGACCGTTTCGACAAGTTCAATGACATTGGCATTTTCAGCCGCATCAATCCATTCATCGGCGTTTTCCATCGTCATGATACCGGAACGCGCCAAAGACGCTAATTCACGCGCCTTTGACCATTCAAGCGCGGAAATCTTTTTCTTGGATAAGCCGATTCTGACACGTAATTCACCCCAAATTTGCATGAAATGATAGGCTTTTGAACGTTTCATACCCAATTCAATGTTGGCGTATTCCTCGAAACTTTCATAACCCCATGATTTCCACAAAGGTTGACCAGCAATTTTGGATTTGTAGGCCGTCCAAAGCGTTTCGGCAAAATCCAAGTATGCTTGACTGATATTTATCCGCAAATCCTGTAATTTTTTACGAAGATCACGCGCATCATCCATTGTGATTTCTTTAATCGGTTCATCTTCAACAATATTTCCGCGTACCCAAACATCATCTGGTAAACTCATTTTTGTTTTCCTTTCAAAGATTCTATCCATTTTTTGTATGCACGTGTGATTGTCACCCGATGACATCCTAATTCTTTACCCATATCCGTTTTTGAAAGATACTGATTCTGCATAAAGAAATCATGCCACCCCTTATATCCTTTTGCCTTTAAGGTGTGGAATCCGAAACGGCGATTTCTGCTTTTTATCCCATATTTTTTAAGCCACCATTTGACGCCTTGGACAGAACACCCCAACATTTTCGTAACCCGTTTCATACTGTACTGTTTTTCTTCAAACAAATACCGCAGATAACGGCAAATATCGCCCGTCCCATACTTCAAGATTGCCTTACGTTCTAAAACTCGTTTCAAAGCGTGTGATTTCATGCCCGCTCCCTTGGAAATATCCAGCTTGTTTGTTTCAAAAAATCATTGAATGAGAATGCCCACAATTTTTCGTTTAACCACGGTAAGGAAAAAAGGACATGTGCTGGATAAGTGTATTCTGAACCTTCTTCACTTGGGATAATGTGCTTTTTCAAAAACCGCATTTCATCATCACCAAATACCACAAAAGGTTTTCCACGTACACCCTTGGTTATAATCATCATTCGCTTACACGCCAAACGGTTTGCAAGTTCCGTTGTTTCTTTCCACCATTCAATAATAGGGTGTTTCTTAGCGGTAACAAGCTGTTCAAGTGTCCATCCACCATTTACACCTTTGCGCCGCTTACATTCCACTACAAATAATCGAGAAAAAGCCTTGGCGCATTGACGTTCTTTTTCTGGAACGTCTACATCATCGTTTGCCGTGATATCACCAGCCGCATGTTTAGTAGGCCACCCGCCAGAAACCGGGGTACGGACAAGCGCATTATCACAAGCACCGCCCGTAAGCCACAATGACAGTTTCTTTGCACACCGTAATTCAAATGATTTCCAAGCCTGTGACATTATTTGATTTCCAATCTATTATTTTTCCATGAATCCTGAATTTTGTCCATTATTGAATCTGTCATACAAACATGGGATACCGGGCATTTTTTACACTTCTGATTACCCGGGATCTCACATTCTGCACAACGCATTGGGAATTCCTTTTTTCCTGCATAGGCATTAAAAATTTCAATCTTTTCACGGGCATCTTTCAAAGGTACAGGGTCATAATCCATAATATGTTCATAGAACGGGCAAGGTTCAGTGCTGGCTTTATCGACAAAGAATAGAATGGCCTTTTTCAAACCCATCAACCCGGTATAGATCATGATTTGATATACATATTTTTTATCAATGTACTTGGTTTTCCACCAATGCGGCCCGGCTGTCTTAATATCAATTACAGCTTCGTCGTCCTCTGATTTAGCCCACTTTGGAACATAAATACCATCGGAATGACCAACAATATTATGTATTGGATCGTGTATCGGAATTTCTTTGAATTCAAGTGTATGAACACCACCGCAATTTTGACATTCACGCGCCCAAAATCCCCATATTCGATTCCCGCATTTCAAGCATTTCCAAGCACCTTTCAATACCCCCATTGGCCCAAAATAACGGTTTTGAATCCAATAATGTACAGCATTTCCAACATCAAACATGACCGCATGACGCATGGATTCAGGGTTATTTTCTGTAACATCAGCGATATTTGACAAATTTAATGCTATATAGTTTTCAATTCCATCCAGCCGCTTAATCATTTCAGCCCTTGGACACATATCATACAACTGTGATGGATGCCACCCGTCGGCGCGATTGTCCACACGTTTGGACAAGAACGTATTCAAATCACGAATAGGTGAAAGCACATCACCTTTAGGTTGTTCTTTTTTCAATAGGTCTGCAAGCATCCAATTCATCCAAAAGAGTCATTAACCAGCCGAAAGGCACACAAGCCCAATCCGGGTCTATCTGTTTTTTATTTATGGAATTAAAGCATATCGACAAACAAGGGGTTTTTTGAACTTTTTTTGCTTCATGCCATATCTTAATAATCCAATCGCGCTTTATTGATAATGATTTCTTATCTGTTGACTTGGCTTCTATCAGTAACACACCATGACCATCTTTGACATCACCTTTTGCTGTCGGTAACGCGCCAGATGCCGGTTGAACGAAACCGCCTGAACGTTCTGCAAGCCGTTCCTCTTGTTCTTTCCATTCCTTTTTGTCGTCATTGGCTATGCTATATGGACGGGGTTTTCGGGGTGTGTGTTCCTTTTTCATAAAGAAGCACCACCTAACCGAGATTCAACAACCGTTTTCAAAGTATGTTCACGTAAATCATAATACAATTCACCACCGCATTCCTCAGAGGAAAGCAATTGTTCATATATCTCTTTCTGTGTTTTCCAATCAAAATCAACACCTCTGCACGTAAAAGAATATTTATTTTGCGGGGAACGGTTTATGATACCGTATTTCAGGGCATGTTTCAGAATTTCCTTGCTCTCGTTTGTACTGGCAGCTTTATACACGCCAATATCACGGGTAAAGATATCAAATTCGCATTCTTCCATCGGGGGTGATACTTTTGATTTTGTAACACGCGCCATGACTTGACGCCCAACAGGTTCTTTCGTTTTTTCATCAAATAAATATTTGCGCGGGTATGTCCGAATCTGCATGTGCATTGCGAAATCTTGGCCTTTGCCACCCGGCATTACGGATGGATCACCATAAGACATCCCCACCTTTTCACGTACCTGATTCACAAAGAACAATGTTGGAATCGAGCGCAATTCATTATCTGTCTTAATATCCAGCATCGACGCAACCCACTTGCGCCAGCCTTTATTCAGAACACGCGCAAGAATAGCTTGCTGGTTTTTTTCCATCGAATTTTCAATTTCTTGCGATGGGGTCAAATGCGCAATACTGTCAAGCATAATGAAATCAACTTCATCGGAACGTATGAAATCGTTAATGATATCAACACATTGTTCAGCATAGCTTGGCATCAAAACCCATAGATTGTCAATATTGATACCGCATTTTGTTGCCCACAATGCATCATATGAATTTTCAACATCAATCAAAACGCATCGAATCGGTTTGTGTTTACCTTTAAACCGGCATCCATCGGTTTTGCATTCATCACCATCAATACGTTTATAGCATCCACGGCATAACCGCTGTGCATATCCAATTGTCTTGTATCCGATTGTGGTTTTAGATGAAGAATATTCACCCCATATGATTGTAATTTTTTCGGCTGGAATGCCGCCATATGTAATGATATCAAGCCCGAAAATACCGGTTGGGATCCGCTGGCATCCACCGTCAAAGAATGTTTCATTTCCACGCCGGATGAACATTCCCTTATATTTATCATTAATTTTATCAAGTATTCCCATGTAATTTTCCAAACGTTTGGATTAGGATGTATGGATTTTGCGGACGGCATCACGCTGTTCAGACACGCGCTGTTCAATCCATTCCGTAGCTTCCTTGTATGCCGAATCAGTATTGGCAGGGTCACACGGTACTTGTAACCACACATCAATCCGCGCCCATTCAAAGTTGCCAAGATTCATGGTCAACCCCATGGACGCGCCAACATGCGTCACGTGTTTAATATTCTGTACCTTTTTCTTTGCCATGGAATACTCCTCTTTATACAGAACAATTTCCTTTTGGGTATTTCCATCTTTATGGATTACCTGAACACCACCTAAGTAACTTCGCGCATTTCTTTTCATGTCATCACCTGATTATATATGGAATCTTCGGTTGCTTTGATAAAGGCATATAATTCAGAAAAAACATTTTTTAACTTGGTTTCAAATGCCTTATCTGCAAGTCGTTTTGTACCCAATGCTACCATGGCTTGCCTTACCATGTTCATATATTCCGATGAAAACAGTTGCCGATTTCCGATAATCGCTGTTGGCCTTGGAATCAAATCATCCCGAAGCCAATTTCTGATTGTGTTTGTTGACACACTTACATATTTAGCAAATGTGTTTATGGAATAAAGTTGGATAACCTTACCATCTGCATTCACAACTTCGTGACCGGATTTCTTTTCAATTTCACGTTCATTCAATTCTTGAATAATCTGGTCACGCCTACGTTTGCGGTATGATTTCTTGAATCGTTCTTTTGCCGCTTCCTGTTCAACTGTACTTTGTCGGTATTTCAATCGGCGTCTGCGATTGATTTCTTTCTTGTGTTCATCCCAATATTTCTGGTGATAATTTTCATCTACCATTGTATTAATCCTTTAACTGAACCGCATCCCCGAATGTCGTCATGCCACAATCACATTCAAGATATGGAATTGAGACACCGGAAATCAAAGTCTTTTTTAATGTAAAAAGTTGATTACAGACTCCACATTTCCACTGAATTTCAACCCCTTCATTTTTTTCAAGTTCCGTAATGTCCTTTACAACATCTTCTGGCGAATCAAGGATTGTTGAAATTTCCAAAAGGGTAGAATGTTGAATCTTTAACCTACACGGGCATTCCAATGTGCATCCTTCACAGGGATCATCACAATCTTTGAGTGATTCCTTTAAAGCATCTGGAAGAATACAATCTTTCGGAAAAGTCATCCATCATCCTTTTTTACAAATTTAAGTGTACATTTACATGTCAATGCAAGCCCCTTTTTCCCATTGAATTCAGCAGATTTTTTTTCAATAGCTGACATACATTTCTTACAAGTTCCAACAGTTTCCGATTTTTGATTGGAGAATTTTAAATCTTGGCAAATGGTATTAAAATATGCCAAGTTAATATCTAATGGAATTTCCATATAGAACATTTCAAATGGAATTTCCATATAGAACATTTCAAGTGGCTTATCCTTACCCGCTTGAATCCTTTGCTGCATAGCCTTTGCCTTTGCCGGGCAATCCTTGA
>Ga0180438_10007356_pt1 | contig 14377 bp, 9 predicted proteins | sample SS_ome_12_FD_132455 | JGI IMG/M metagenome (GOLD analysis project Ga0180438, IMG submission 132455) | Hypersaline lake sediment archaeal communities from the Salton Sea, California, USA - SS_3_D_2 metaG | ecosystem: Environmental > Aquatic > Non-marine Saline and Alkaline > Hypersaline >...
ACAATCTGGAAGTATTTATCGACGCCGCTGACCATAAGAATCTGCTTGAACAACTGGGGGGACTGGGGCAGGGCGTAGAAGCAGTTCTTCAGGAGTCTGCTTGGGACGAGAAAATCTCTGGCGCCTTCGGGTGTGCTCTTGGCGAGCATGGGTGTCTCGATCTCCCAGAAGCCAAGTCGGTCGAAATAGTCACGGGTAATCTTTGTTACGCGGTGTCGTGTCCTCAGCTTGTGCTGCATTTCGGGGCGGCGCAGGTCGATGTATCGGCTGGCCAGGCGAAGCTCTTCGCCGGTTTTTTCAGCGTTTTCGAATTCGAAGGGCGGCGTTTTGGATCGATTAAGGATTTCGAGCAGCTCTACGGCCACTTCGATTTGTCCTGTGGGCAGCTTTGGGTTAACCATTCCCTCAGTGCGGGGCTGAACGACTCCCTTGGCGGCAATGACCCACTCACAACGAAGCGTCCTGGCCAGCTTGTGGGCTTCGGGCTGTTTTTCGGGATTGAAGACCAATTGTGTGAGGCCTTCTCTGTCGCGCAGGTCGATAAAGACGAGGTTTCCGTGGTCCCGGTAGGAATGTACCCAGCCGGCGAGGATAACCTTTTTTCCGGCGTCGTCGAGTCGAAGATGGCCGCAAGTATGGGTTCTTTTGAGCATCGCAATAATCCTTATTTCAATGGCTGGGCTCACTGGCAGCCCCAAGAAGCGCCGTGGGCGAGCAACCAACGAGACGATTTTCAGTAAAGCAGTCAGAATAGTATGCGGAGCCCGGTTAGTCAACAAGGCCCTGGTGATATTCAATATTTCATATTTACACAATAACCTGCTCGGTAAGGGCGGGCAGATACCAGATCTTTGCGAGAATGAGCAGGGGATGCCTGCGGCAAGTCTGGCTGAGGGTCGGGGGCGGTCTAATCCTGGACGAAGTTTTTAGTCGGAAAAGTTGCTCCCGGCTCTGCTTCTCGTAATTGGCATCTATGCGGGGATTAACCGGTCGAAAGTTAATTGGCGTATTTTACGGAGCAGCCGTAAGGCTTGGTGGAGGCGGTGCCGACGCTTTTGCCCGCGGTAAGTTCGGCCAAGGCTTTGTCAACATAGTTGATCACGCCTTCTTTCTTTTCGCCCATGGCTGAGTTGTCGATGGCGCCTGAATAAACCATGTTACCCTTGGTGTCGATGACGAACATGTGCGGCGTGTTGGTTGCACCGTAGGCTCGGCCGATTTTGCCCGAGCGGTCGTCGAGTATGGGATAGGGCAACTGGTGTTTTGCAGCGAAGGCTTTGTTCTGCTCCGGGGTGGTGTGACTGGTGCTGTTTATGGCGAGCCAGACCACATTCTTATCCTTGTACTTGTTGGCCAGATCGATCATCGTGCTTGCCTTTTCGTAGTGGTATTTTACAAACGGGCATTCGTCATTGAACCACTCGAGGGCCACGATTTTGCTTTTGTAGTCGGCGAGGCTTATCTGCTTGCCGTCGAAGGTTTTGAGCGTGAATGCCGGGGCCTTTTTCTCTGCTGTCGTGGCCGTGGGGGGCTCCTGGCGCTTGCAGGCGGTGAGGGCAACGGCCGAGGCTGTCAGCAATGCCAATGTTGCGATGATTTGAGTTCTCATTTTCCCATCCTTTCAAAAGACTTAACAGAGTACCGACTTCAACAAATCCTGCGAAGTCCGCAGGTACAGTATCGCCCTTTCTTTTACGAATACCCCAATGAAATGTGCCCATCATTATTGCAGGTTGGGGGGGAAACGGAAACAGAAAATTATTGGTGTCTGCAGAGGCCCGGGCTGTTCTGGTGGAGCTTGCAGACAGTTCAAAGCAGGGCTGTGCTGAAATAGCGTTCAGCGCGGTCGGGCAGGACAGTGGCGATGCTGCCGTCGATGGTCTTGGCTAACTGTCTTGCGGCCCAGACGTTAGCGCCGGAGCTGATGCCGACGAGCATGCCGTGGTCGCGGCCTAATTGACGGGTGGTTTCGATGGCATCGTCGTCGGTGACCTCAACCACGTCATCCACGAGTGAGACGTCAAGGACGCCGGGGATGAAGCCGTCGCCTATACCCTGTATCTGGTGGAGTCCGGGCTCGTGTCCCAGAAGTGCGGATCTGTCTTTTGGCTCGACGGCGACGATTTTTGCTTCTGGTTTGTGCTCTTTGAGGAATTTGCCGACACCCTGGAGGGTGCCGCCACTGCCGACTCCGGCGACAAAGCAGTTTATTTTGCCGCCCATTTGTCGCCAGAGTTCGCGGGCTGTTTGCTCGTAATGGACGCGTGGGTTTTCGGGGTTTTCGAACTGCTGGGGGACGAAGATTCGGCCATCGTGGGCGGCCATCTGCTCTACGCGGCGAACGGCCCCGGCGATTCCCTCTTCATCCGGGGTGAGGATGAGCTCTGCGCCGAGGGCCTTTATGAGCTTTTTTCGCTCTTCACTCATACCTTCGGGCATTACCAGACGGACTCGATAGCCCATCAATCGGCCGACGAGGGCCAGGCCGATCCCGGTATTTCCGCTGGTCGGCTCCATAATAACCGAATCGGGATTGAGCTTGCCGTCGCGCTGGGCGGCCTCGAGCATGGCAAGTGCGACGCGGTCCTTGATGCTGCCGCCGGGGTTGAGGAATTCGGCTTTGGCGAAAATCCTTTCCCCTTTCAAGTGAAGCAGGGGGGTGTTTCCGATCAGTTCAAGTATGTTGTCTGTCAGCATATCCTGGTACCTTTTTTTTCTCTTTTTCGGGAAAAAGGGGTGGCGGTATGAGCAGATTTTAGTGGGATTCGGCGGAAAATGCAAGCAGAGCGCTATTTTCCGCTTTTTCCTCTGCTGTAAGATGCGGAGGCGTGTTTTTTTTCCTAAAGACCCAAAGCGTAGAAGGAAGGGGATCTTGCGGAAGCTCTGCTCGGTATCTTGGGTTTGATTCAGACCGCTCGGTCTGGTTGCCGGTTTAACAAGATCACCCGAAACCTTGGCCCTGAACGGCGTCCATCTGGCCCATCTTTGTATATTTCTCACGAAATTTCTTCGTGTATTCCCATTGCAGTTGTCGTGATAGACCTATTGCGTCGAGGATTTCTTCCAGAGAGCATCCTTGTTCACCTTTGCCGAGGAGGCCTAAGACTCTGAAGACAGCTCTGTCAGCTGCACATATTCGCCAATCTTCAGAACACGCGGATAAAAACGCCAAAGTTTCTTTTTCCCCATCGTGCACAATGGCCTTATACAGTATGTCAAACCTGTCTAAAAAAGCCTTAACTACGGACGGCTCAACATCAAGAATCTTGATACGGCCCTGTTGTTCGTAAGGTTCGAGGTCTATAGAGATGTCTTCAAATTGCTGGCTTGCATACTTGGCTTGATCCGCTACTATTCTGGAGACGTTAACAGCACACTTTTCAATGAAGGCATCCCATATATCCAATTCAAACAGTTTGATGATGGGTCCGGCATCAAGCAACAGAAATGGAAATTTCTTCATCCGTGAAGTCCTCGTCTTCCGTCAGATATTCCTGAGCTTTTTTATAGCTGATTCCCATATATTTGGCAAACTGCATTAGGGACAATTTCCCGTCCCTGAGGGCCTTGAGGGCGAGGGTGCAGTACCTTTCGGGCAGTTCGTCAGGTTCATCCGATAGTCGTTCAGGGCGTTTAGGTTTGCTCTCTTTTGCTTTTTCAACATATTCTTGAATGTCGTCAGCGGATTTCCTGTAGAGATAGAGCATCCGCCACAATAGAGCATCAAGGGACACTCCAAACTCTCTGGCGATCTCATCCAAGGCTTCGAAGCTAATGGTTCCTTGTCTGCTCATAGCGGCCTCGATTCTCTCTTTGACCGAATCCGTCGGCAGCAAGAGCCTGCTTGCAAAAGCATTCGCTAACTTCTCTTCAAGGTCAGTCGGTTCTCCGGTTGGCGTATCGGTCTTTCTGAAGATGTCCCATGTCAAAAGATGGAACAATTCGTGAGCAAGGTCAAAATTTCTGCGCCATTCCTTGTTAGCCTTGTTCAGGAGAACCGCAGGACCAAAAACCGGAGACTTTATTGAAATAGCGCTTCCTTGGAAATCCAAGTGAAAAATCTTTACGCAGTATCTCTCCTCCAACACGCGTTTGAGCGACGCGCTAGGCACATCGCCTAGGGAGAACTCCCTGTGCGTTTTTTCCGCCAAGAGCCCCGCTTCCCTGTATCCGAAATCTTCAGGTTTGGTGACATCGGGTACGGGCAGCCTTGCGTTTGTGGTTTGGCCGATGCACAACTCAAGTCTGTGGTATTGCTCACAAAGCTGGCGAAATTCGGCCTCCACTTTTTTCCCTTCCTGCTCGCTCCTTGGCTGCTGGCGCCAAAGCATGATGCTTTCGACAATGGCGGCATCTGTCAAAAAGAACTCGACACTTTTCTTGTAGGCCTCTGCCAGCTTGCTCAGGTGGGAGAATTTTGGTTCTCGCTTGGCATTTTCGAACTCGCTTATGGAAGAGTCCCCGATACCACTTTCATGAGCCGCCCTTTGCAGAGTATAACCTATGGCTTCCCTTGCGATTTTCAGTCTTTTCGCTATATCCATCGTACACCTCCTTTCGGTTTTACAGAATATTATACTGTATATTCGGCTCAAAAGCAACAATTTCTTCTAAAAAACAGAAGATTTAGTGATAAGCCTGTTTTTTGAGTGGTTAGTTGGGCTCAATATCGTCGGGCGGCGGCTTTTCTTGGGCGGTTGTGGTTGACGAAGAAGTAGCGCATGGCGTCGATGGGGTGGTCGTATAGGCCATCTTTGAGGGGCAATTCGGCCGCCGCCGCGGCCGAGCCGGTCTCGGGATAGTGGTAGCACTGCATTGCCTCTATCAGGCGCTGGCAGCTTGGCGAGATGAGGAGCCTGCTCTTGCCGTCTCCGGCTCTGATTGCCCGGCGGATAAGCTCAATGCCCTCGAGTATGCCGCTGCGGCGGTACTGCGTTATTATTCCGAGAGACCGCAGTTCCCGGACTGTGCTTGTGCCGGTAACATCATTGACGCTTCTGCCGGCGGGGTCGCAGAAGGTGGCGGCGACGCGGTCCTCGCCTCCGGGCGTTCGCTGCCTGATTTGGGCGGCGTGGATGTCAATCGTGGCGCGGCTGCGGACGTATTCATCTATCACCCGGACTGTGCCATTTTCATCGACTTGAATCCAGAGGCATACAAATGGATTGACGAACCCGAAGTCAAGGGCGCGGTATATTGGCAAGTTGGGGTCATAATCGAGGGTGCGGACGTGCATATCGGGGTCGAATTCGGCGAATACGACGTTTTCGAGGTTTGGTCTGTGACAGAGCATCTCGGCCTCCCAGCCCGCTCTGCTGGCCCGACGCAAGGCAGTGATGGCATCGTCAATTCTGAGGTAGCCGGAGCCGTGCTTAGCTTTGGCCTGACAGTCGGTCCACAGGGGGCACCGGGAGCAGTTGCGGTCGGTGCATTTCTCAATCACTTCCCAAAGACACCACTTGAAGAGGGGCGTGCCGAGGTGGTGGGCGGATGAGACGACTTTTTGCATCAGGCCGTAGGGGCGGTGCATTGTGCTGATTACTTCCATGGCGCCGACGAGGTGGGCGGTGCTGTGTGTGGTAAATTTTGTGGCGGCGAATACGTCTTGATCAAAGAGCTCAACCTCGTCGCAACGGAGCTTCTGGATATGCTGGCCGCGGACGCTCATAGGTGACTGGGTCAGCACCTCGACGGCGGCGCCGCTGCTGAAGCGGCATTTTTCTTTTCGGACCGGTCCTGCGAGGAACTGTTCGAAGCCGTGGTTTATGAATGTTGTGAGGTATTCGTACATTCGGCCGGACTGTTCGCCCGAGCCGCCGAGGATTCTGACCTGGCAGTTGGGTTTGAAGATGCAGTCGAGCAGTGTGGCGACGGCGGCCAGGCGGGTCTTTCCACCTGCACGATTGGCCCAGACAACCGCATCGGCATTTGAAGCCCTGCGAGGAGCAAAGTCTGCCGAGAAGCAGTGCCACAGGTAGTCCATCGGACTGTTGTGCTCGGGGCAGATTTTCTTGTCGGGGATGTCAATGCCGAGGAAGGCTTTAACGTAATTTTTCAGGTCGCGCCTTGTCTGGGGGCGGGTTCGTCGAAGGGCGGAATGAATCGAGCACGCCTTTTTGATGTCAGCGGAGGATTCCCGGAAGGTCAATTCAGTCATAACTATCTCCCCTTGTTCTGTTTGTCATTATGAAATATCGTTTGTGGGTTTCACGGTGTAATCAAGATGGCGTGAGTGGTTCGTCAGCCAAAGAGGCGGCAAGAGATTATCGTTCAGATGTTTTCCTGATTTGGTTCAGCCTGGTTCAATTTTGTCGATGCGTAACTGGTGTCGGCCGCCGGCGAAGGGTGTTTTGAGCCAGAGATCGACGATTTCGAGTACCTGGTGAATTGAGACCATTTCTTCTCCGAGTGAGAGCATGTTGGCGTCGTTGTGTTCGCGGCTGAGCCTGGTGGAGCGCAGGTCCCAGCACAGCGCGCAGCGGATTCCGGGGACCTTGTTTGCGACCATGGCTTCGCCGTTTCCACTTCGGCCGAGGACGATGCCGCGTTCGAACTTGCCTGCGGCGACGGCCTCTGCGGCGGGGCGTATGAAATCGGGATAGTCGCAGGGCTCTGTTGAGTGGGTGCCGAGGTCGCGGACCTCGTGTCCCTGCTCGATGAGAACGGTTTTGATCTGCTCTTTGTACTTGAATCCTGCGTGGTCTGATGCGATTGCGATTTTCATAGTTGTCCTTTATTGATTGAAGAGACTTTGCAGCATTCTATCAGAAAGCTGGATGGTGTAAACGGTGTTCACGTCTTCGGGTGTCATTAGGCCGTAGGGTATCGCCTCGCGCAATTGCGGAGCGTCGGGTTCGTCGCCCTCTTTATACTCGACGACGAATTCGCCGATTGAGTCTGCCGGCAAGCGAAAGACGGCTATTCCATTTTCGTCAGTGTTGCTGGTCTTTTTACCATATCGATCTACAGCAATGACGGGGACGCCTTCGACCGGCAGGCTGGCTGAATTGAGCGTCTGGGCCCAAACCACGACGGTTGGGGGAATTTGTACTCGGCCGAGGTCAAGGGTCTGGCCCTGTCGGAGCCTGAGGGTCTCGGCAACGGTGACGGGCGACCATTGCTCGGAGTCGTCGTACAGCGGCCGCAGTTGTATCTGTAGATAGAGATCGGCTGGAATCGGGAAGGTGCATTTCTTGTTGATGTGGAGGGCGTAGTCGTTTCGGATGTCGTCCATAAAAGTGGCGCCTTCAACATTCCAGGCGGCCAACAAATCGTCTATCCAGGCAGGATTATTTGTCTTTTCAAAAACGCACTCGGGCCACAGACTCGGACTTCTGTCGTGGTCCAGTTCCTCTATCCATGGTTCCACGACGACGGTGGCAGCGGGGAAGAGTTTTGTCAGAGGGACCCTGAACGAACTCTTGTCCTCGCGCGTGCACTTTCGGACATCGGTGATAAAGGTGAGGTAGTTTTGCTGGAAGACGACGACCTTGGCGAAGTCTCTCTTGGGTGGGACGGTAAAATCAAACCAGCCGTTGGCGTCGGTGCGCACGATTTTGCTGAAAAAGTAGCAATCGCCGACCGGTTTTAGAATCTCTCTGCGGGGCCGGGTCATTTTGGAGGGTTCGTCGAGCATTTGGCGCAAAGCATTCCAATCTGCGTCGGTGAGCATAGCGAGATTGAGTTGGGTGCACGTTGAGCGCATATCGATGACGAAGGCACCGACCATCGGCCGGCCGGTAGTGCCATCGACAACCTGACCGTAGTAGCGTTTGTCCTCGACCGGTACGCTGAACACGAGCTGCTCCGGGCTGTCGGTTGAGACTTCTATGGGTTCGAACGGATAGCTCACAAAGGGAGAAATATCCGCATAAGCCGTGTAGGTTCCCATTGGGAACAAGCCGCCGGTTTTCCAATCGTCATATTTTAGCGAGAGCCCGGGTTTGTCTGCTCTGTCGATATTGACGCGGATTCTGCGGAGGGTATCAAGGTCTTGGATGGTGCCAGCGTCATTTTTGAAAACGAAGGTATGAAATCGCGTTTGTGGACGTTCGAGCGTAATCACTTTCTCTTTGCCGCTGGGTACTTCCGTTCTGAGGTCGAGCAAGCCAAGACCTCTCGGCGGGATGATTCTCAAAGAGTAGCGAGAGTTTGGTGGAATGAAGGTGCCAATCTTCTCATTGCTCTCGGCGACCAGCATGTAGAGTGTGAAGGAGCCCTGGGCATTTGTACGGACACAATAGTCCCCGGAGCGGTAGATCGGGCGGGCGCCCGGAGGTGAGACTGCAAGAGGCTCGACCAGTGCGCCGGAGACTGAGACACCATTGGGGTCAACCACGAAGCCCGAGGTACTGCGCAGGGCAGCTTCGCTGCCGGAAGGAACGAAAGGAAGCGTGACCGTTGCTCTGTGACCTTTTGGAGCGCCTCGTATCCTTGTCTCGGCCGTGCCGTACTGGGGATGGGAGAACACAAATAAGTGAGCGGTCCCACCAAAACGGGTGACGCCGAGCCTTGCGTCGGTGCCACTGACGCAGAAAGGAGTTGTGAATCGGGCATTGGCATCGGCAACGCCGTCGTCGATAAAAGCGCGTCGCCTATCTTGGGTCATCAAATACAATTGTACTGCGCCATTCGGCATAGGATTGCCGAGGGCGTCGATGAAGGTCCAGCAGAAGTGATTTGCATCCGCAGGTGTATCCTTGGGCAGGCGAAACTCAAGACCCTGTTTATAGGCCCAGCCGTAGACAAATTTGCCCAGAAGCCCCTTAATCTGGCGGTCCTGCTGTTCTTGACCGACAATCACTACGACCGCAGAATCATTTACATCGGCGAAGTCAAATCGGACGGTTCTGCCAAATATCATAGCGTTTTTGTTTTCGTATGTTTCCGGGTGGTTCTGCCAATCCTTATAAGCTCGAACGGCAACTTTCCTGCCTCCGAGCTGCGGTGGTGTTTTTGGCAGTGAAATCTCGAGGCCCTTTTTGTAGCGCGATTGGTGCAAGAAGCCGTCACCAATGGCCAATCTGACGATATCATCTTTCTGGTGGTCGGCGTGAATCATAAAGCGGGTCGATTCTTTGACGTCGTTGAAGTCTAGCTTGATGGTGTTGCCTGCAAGCACAGCGCTCCTTGTGTAGGATTTGCGGTTATACGAGTTGGTGCCTTCGTAGAACATAAGCGTCACTTCTCTTCCGTCGAGGTCGAGCAGGTTTGGATCATGGGCGGGGAAGGACGTTGCGGCCAAGAGGCCGATTAGCAGGATTGCGGTTGCGAAACGGGTGTGCTTCATAATGGTGTTCCTTTTGGTCTATTTGAAAATGGCCTCGAGGATTTTATCCGAGACCTGCAACGTATAAAGACTGTTGGCATCCTCCGGGCCATTGGTTTGATAACTCACCGATTCTCTGACGTTACCTTTGTTCGGATCGTGGCTCACCACAGCAAAAGCTCCCTCGCTATAAGCTGGCACATGGAATTGCCCTATCCCTTCTTCGTCGGTTACGCATACTTGGTCGTACTGATAAGGCGGTCCATGCTTGTCCCTTTCATGTCTGACGGCCACACCTTTCACGGGCTCGCCTGCTGAATCGACCAACTGCACGTAAATCCACATCGGCTGCTCGAATGTTAACCGGCCCAGATTTACAATTTCACCCTGCCCGGCTCGGATTGACTCTGTTACCACTGGCAGCCACTGTCTGTCGTCCCAAGTAAGACTGCGAACAACCCCAAACCTAATTCTAAGATTAAGCCCTGCCGGTATATGGATGCTGCCCATTTTGTTTGGCCCAAGATATAGGTTTTCCATATAACGTGCAGCCGGACCGTACTCGGCTGCGAATTCCTCAAACCAGGCAACGGATTCGTTATTCAGCAACTCCCATCTCGCACTTATCCGCACGGACGGACCAGGTTCTACCCAAGGCTCCACATAAACCGTTGCCGCCGGATATAGCTTCAGGGCAGCTATCTCGACAACGTTCTCTTGCTTGGTCTTAGGCTCCCACTTACCCTCTATGTCGTAATGCATCGCCAGAAAATCCTTTTCAAATGCGATTATGTAGTAGAACCGGGTGATCCTGCTGACCCTAACCTCAAACCGTCCTCTTTCGTCCGTCCGGGCAATACCCCGCAGTGCGACCGGAAATTGCTGCAGATGTGGGTCGGTTACTGAAGGTTTGTTTGGCAACTCATGCAGCTTGCGCCACCTCTCGGCACCAAGCACAGAGAAGTCCACCCCGCCCGTGTCTGCAGCGGCAACAAACGCGCCGGCCATCGGTTGACCTGTGATGCCGTGAACCACTAAACCCCTGTACATGATCTCCTTATCAGCCGGCTTCGGCTTGGCCGTAAAAACCAGCTCTTGTGGACTATCGTCCGTTATCAAGACCGGCTCGAATTCACACAATCCGAAGGGCCAGCCCTTTACGCTATACATCGCGGCCTTGACCTGTCCCAACGGCAGGACACAGCCCTGTTCAAACTCGGGGTAACCTACAGACCAGGTTCCGTAATCAGGCACCTCAACCCTCAGCGAAATCGCCTTAAGTTTTTCGGGATCCGTGACCGCGCCGTTCGAGTCTCTAAATACAAAAGTCCTGAAATGATTCCCACGTTCCAAAACGACCGTGCACTCCCGGTCATTTGAAATCCCACCGCTCCATAAAGCCAGACCGGAATCACCGGGTGGCTCAATCATAACCTTATAAGTGGAATGGGCCGGAACCTCATACGCTCCCAGTCCTGATTGAATCGGCAGATACATTGCGAACCGACCGTCTTGTTCGCTCATAACCGTACAATCTCCGGCAAGACCGTACGCCCATACCCCTCCGGGCGCGCGTATCCCGCGGCAGCTAATTCTCGCGCCGGAGAGAGGATCACCGTCGGGATCCAGGATCACCCCTCTTATCGACTGCCCATATTCTTTGCTCTCGCGGTGCACCTGCGGCACATAACAATAGGCCGAGCGATCGAAGCCCTCGTACGGCGCCCTTCTTGCCATTGCGATTCCGTAATCCGCGTGCCGCACGACAAACCGGCACTGGTCGGGCGCGGCGCCTAATCCCGGATTCACCAGGCCCCCGACTTCATCAAGCGATGCCTCCTGTGCCAATACTCTCTTCCCTTCTTCATTTTTCCGAAATACCTGCACCACCGCCCGTGGCATCGGATCCCCTACTGCATCCAAGAAACGGCACCAATACTCCTTCTGATTCTCAACGCTGACTGGATTGGCTGGCGGTGACGTTGCGGCAACGGCAAAAACCGCCCATGCTGCTCCTCCAAGCATAACCGCTGCGAAAGATATGTGTTTCATAGTCCGCTTCCTAATCGTTCGCGGCCGTATTATAGCGTAGGAGGCGTGTTTGTCAAGGATTTTCCCCTCGATTAGGGCGTTTTTTGGCGGTGGCTTAATCCGCTTTCGGCGAGAGGGAGATTGTTATGGGGGCGGTTGTTTCTTTTCTTATCCAAACGATAAGGTCGGTGGTTTCCAGTGTTCGTCGGTGGCCGAGGCGGAAGTTTTCGCCGCGCCGGACGGCTTCATCGTTTATTGAAAGCTCGGCTGTGGCGGGGCCCCAGTTCTTGATGATAAAGGCCGGATTGACAACTGGCGACGTTTCGCTTGCGGCCAACTCGAACTTCAAGGGCGAGGGCTTGCCAGCGTCTTTGCGGCTCAGCACGTATCCGCGTTCATACTTGTTGAAGCCTTCGCTTTCGAAGCCGGCGGTCATCAGGTTGAGGGCGGCAGGGCGGTTCCAGGAGCGGGCCAGAGGTATGAGCGAGTCTATGCCTTCATCGGTCATGCCGTAGAGTGAGACGGCGGTGTAGGAGTCACCCTGGCCGGGGGCGGCTTCGGGCTCGTAGTTGCTCAGTGAAGAATGAGATGGTCGGTCGGGGCCCATGGCCTCTCTGCCGTCGCTGGGTATCTGGGAGGCGGGCCAGTGGTTCCACCAGGGGAAACTTGAAAGCACGTCGCCGCCGCCGAAAGAACTAATCTCCGGTCCTGGTTCGAAAATAATGAACGGCTTGTACTGTGCCTTTAGATTGGTGAGCTGGATGTTGGCGTTTCCGGGCTTGTCGTAATCTTCCGGCGCGCCGGCGGCCCAGGAATATGTGTGTGTTTGGCCATCCATATTGGCCAGGGTGAAAGCCTGCATTTCGATGTTGTCCTCGGGTCGTGTGCCCGGCTGAGAAAAGAAGATGGTCTCCTGCCACTGGAAGCCGCCGACGTCGCTGGTGGTCCAGAGGACCTGCTTGCGGGTGGCGACGGCATCAGGATAAATGGTGTAGTACTCATCGGTCCAGTCGCCCCAGCCGGTTATGGGGTTCTGGTGGTTGATGGTGTATCTGATGTCGGCGACGGCGTATCGCCAGTGGACGACGATTCGTGCGTCGTTGTTTTCGATCAGGCGGACGTGGGAGTATCGGCACTGCTTGTCTGCCATGTGTTCGGAGAGTCCCCAGCCTGTTCCGCTGTCTTCGGTGCTCTGGTCGCCCATCCAGATGTTGTTTTCGGTGACCCAGGAGGCGCCGTAGCTTGTTCCCCTCCAGAAGATTACGCGGACGGGTGACTCGTCGAAGGTGACTAATATATCGGGGTGGGGGCCGACGCGCCAGGGTTTTTCCCAGAGGTCGGCGTATTCGAGGCGGGTATAATAGGCGGTGAAGCGCTTGGGAAGGTCCTTTGGCCCGGAGGGCAATGTTCGATAAGTGAGGGGCTGCGCGGTTTTTGGTTTGACCGAGGCGAACGCGTCGGCTATCTGCTCGGCCGATAAGGCGTCCGGGTAAATCTTCAACTCGTCGAGCAGGCCGTCGAGAACCATATTGGAGAGCGTCTTTCGGCTGGCGTCGCGCTCTGTGCCTACAGGCGACATTTTCTTGTGGCTCTTGCCGATAAGCAAATCCGTCAGTCCTTCGGTGCTCAAAGTGCCCTTTACCGGCAGGCGGGCTGCCTCGCGGCCGTTTATGTAGATGGTGACACCATCCTGTTGGCTGAATGTGGCGGCGACGTGCGACCATTTCAACAGCGGGAGCTTCTCTTTTGTGGTGCACTCGTGCAATTGCCCGTTGATGTTGAGTTTGATTCCGAGGTGTCCGTGGGCGTCGATGCCGAAGAAGAGGTGGGTCTTGCTTGGCTGCGGCTCTTCTTCGCCGCGCCTTTGCCTCTCTGCCAGCGCTTGCTGCTGGGCGCTGTGGCGCAGGACTGAAGCCGGGATAAGTACACTGTCGCCATTGTCCCAGCTCCAATACAGCCGCAGGATACTCTTGCCGCCGTCCTGGAAATAGCTCAGGACGACGGGATACTTTTTGCCTTTGACCAGGGCTATTTTACCCGTGCGGCTTTTGTCCTTTCCCCAGCCGTCGATGACAACATGTTCGCCGATGTTCAGCAAGAGCCCGTTATCCGCTTCGGCGGCAAAGGTCACATCTCCGGTAAATGGTGCTTCGACGTATCCATACCATCGTGCCGACCAGTCGTTGCCCTGTCCGGTCCAGTCGTTGTCGAGCTTATCCAAGGCGTCGAGCTCATCCAGTCGTTTAAGGTCGGGGCTTTCATATCTGATGCCAATAAGGCCTGGCTTGAGCTGGTCATCTGCGACTTCTGGTGCAGGCTGTTCGTTCTTTTGTATGGTCGCCGGTCCCTGCTGGTCGACTATGGCGGTCCAGTTCCAGGGAAGTGTCTGGAGTGCCACCCAGGCCTCGATTGTTAAGGCATCGGTTAACTGCGGGGCCTTGTCTGCTGAGCGGGTCACGCACGTGGTGTAGCCGTCGAACATCAGCGCCCGGCCGGTGACTCCATCTACGTATTTTGAAAAGCCGGTTATCGCGTCGCTGGTTCCGGTGATGCTGTCGAGTGCTGCCGTCGGGGTGTCGTCGTCGAATTTCCACCAGGCTGCAAGGGTGTTGTCAGCAGCAAGGCTTCGAGAGGACCACGGGATGCAGACCAACACAAAAAGCACGAGACAGATTATCCTTTTCATTGGCGAATCTCCATATTTAGTATCGCTTTGACAATTGCTTTGGCCGACGCATTGTGTCTGCCATTGTCGAAGTATTCTGTTGTCACTTGTTGTAGTATACCTGCTCCATTATGGCCCAGGACTTTTCGCCGGGCAGCGGTATCTGCATCGGGTCGCAGACGCTGAGCCATTTCTTGATTCGCGGCTCGGCGTCCATCGCCGCCATGTCGGCCTCGTAGTCGTCGCCGGTGTACTCGTAGTAGCCGAACTCGTACCACTTGCCGTCTATCTGGTGCAGGAAGATGGAGAAGTTGTGCATGTGGTACTTGTTGAGCAGGTCGCGGACGCCGGGGTTGGAGTCGGCGTGGAGCTGCTTGTACTCTCGTATCTTCTCCGGTCGAAGGCCCACCACC
>Ga0180438_10007360_pt1 | contig 14376 bp, 13 predicted proteins | sample SS_ome_12_FD_132455 | JGI IMG/M metagenome (GOLD analysis project Ga0180438, IMG submission 132455) | Hypersaline lake sediment archaeal communities from the Salton Sea, California, USA - SS_3_D_2 metaG | ecosystem: Environmental > Aquatic > Non-marine Saline and Alkaline > Hypersaline >...
ATCCTTTAAAACCTTGCCTATTTCTTCGATCTTTTCGCAAAAGATGCGGTAATCCATAGCTTCGAGAGGCGTGAAGTCATTATCCTCTGAAACATATATTCCAGTTCTTAAATACGTCCTGATATGTGTTACTAAAATGAAATAGAACCGTCTTAATTCTCTAAATTCTTCTTTTAGTTTTTTTGGTGTTCCCTCCTTAATATATTCAAACATATTAACAATGATATAAAGTTGTCGTTGAATAAGCTTAAATGTAGGAATTTTTCTAAATCCGAAATTCGTGATAACTATTCTCTGTCGATCGTCTTCAATGATCTCAGTATTTGGTAATCCTTTCACGAACCATTTTATTTCTTCTCTCACTTCCTTTCCAATTTCTTTATCTGATATAATAACAAGGCTTTCTATCCCTGTGAGGCAATGTTTTACGATTTCTCTACCAATATGGGGATTTAAATCAAGGACTAATTCGTCCTTTATATCTTCCTCATATTGGAGTAGTTTTGGCGAGATTAAAAGCATTCCATCGTCCCTAACATCAATTGTAAGGGGAAGGTTCTTATCTTCATCTAATTTATAATTTTTTATCCATTTTTTTGGTAAACTGATCAAGAAAGAACCACCTAATACTTGGAGTTTTCTAACTATTCTTTGAGGCATAAATTACATAATCATGTATCTTTATATATATTTTTCTCAAAATCTTTATACTTCTTTATATTCTTTAGAGAAAGAATTTATATTTCTTTTTGTCTCACTATAGTATATAGAAAAATAAAAATACACAATATGAGAGTGATGATAAAATATGGCGATATGTAAAGAAGTAATAGTACCAATGAATGGAAAAGTGTACGAGGTTATTAGCTCCAAAGAAATTGACTCACAATTTTACAAGTTAATTTTAACCTCGCTACCGGTTGAAAAGCAAAAGCCTGTTAAGAAAAGCAAGAAAATGGCTAAGCTTTTTAAGAAGGCAAAGTATAATCCAAGATATTTTGAGGGATTAAAATCGATGGAGAGAAAGCAACCAGTCATGATGAATCGCTTTCCTACTTTTTAATTTTTTATTATAAATATATTAAATCCACGGGGTAAAAAAAAATGATAAATGAAGAGATAATGATAAATAATTTGGATGACCTCCGCTGGGAGGTTTACTTGAAGGGAATAGAACAAGTCAGCTATCCCTTTTTTCAGGAAGAAATAAAAGTGCTGATGTTAAACGATGAGGCACCTAGCAAGAAGTAAAGAATTGCACGCTGATTTGACATTATAAAAAGCCAATTTTTTATCAACATTTGAAATAAGTATATAAACGAGCCAAAGGAAAGGAGGTGGTATGATAGAAATAGTAATAATGGTATCAATCGTGTGAAGAGAAACGATATTGAGTTTAATAGAGGGTGAAAATCTAATTAACTTTTTTTTTCTTTTTTTTCTTCTTTTAAAGTATTATAAACATTTCTAAAGAAGTTATACAAAAAACAGATGTATGCTTAAAAAAAAGAAACCTCAAATTTCTGCCAAGCAAACCCTTCAAACCACGATCCTCTATTTTGGACAAAAAAGTAAGACTTAAATATAGAGATTACAATTTATACTTAAATTACCATATTTCAATGAAAATCCAATATTAGTTAGATATAACTGAAATTTAAATAATAAAACTAAATGATGAAAGTGAAACATGAAATAATTAGAACCCCTGAAAGTAGATTTGAGAATTTATCAGGATTTAATTACACTCCTCACTATGTAGAAATTCAAGGTTTACGAATCCATTATGTGGAAGAAGGAAACCTAGAAAAAACACCTATATTACTCATACATGGAGAACCATCATGGTGTTATTTATATAGAAAGATGATCCCAATCTTAACTGGAGCTGGACATCATATTATTGCTCCCGACTTAGTGGGATTTGGACGTTCCGATAAATTTACACAGATGGAAGATTATACCTATCAAATGCAAGTAGATATTTTCACAGAATTCGTTAAAAAACTTGATTTAACCGATATCACATTATTTTGTCAAGATTGGGGCGGATTAATTGGTCTTCGAGTCGTTGCAAATGAAGCTGATCGCTTCACAAGAATCATAGCGGCTAACACGGGTTTACCGGATTTTGGTACATTCGCTAATCTAATTTTTCCACCTCTCTTTCGTTTTCTAGTTAAAAGGCAAGGGAAGATATCGGATTCTGAGGATACAGAAGAAGTAGAAGAGTCATCTAAAAAATCTATCAAACCATTTGTAAGGTGGGTCGCTTACACTAAAACCTCTCCAGAATTTCCAATAGGTGAAATTATTCAAAACGGAACTCAAACTCAATTACCCCCAGATGTTTTAGCTGCCTATGAAGCCCCTTTTCCAGATGATAGCTATAAAGCTGGTGCCAGAATCATGCCCAGCTTAGTCCCTTCTCAACTCAAGGAAAATCATAAAACATGGAAAAAAGTATTCTACAAATGGAATAAACCTTTTTTAACAACTTTTAGCGATATGGACCCAATAACTCGTGGTCAAGATGAAGAATTTCAATCTCGCATCCCTGGAGCAATAGGACAACCGCATACTACTATTACAGGAGCAGGACATTTCTTACAAGAAGATAAAGGAGAAGAAGTAGCTAATATAATACTAGACTTTATAAAAAGTACAAGTAATTAAAATTTTTTTTTTTTTTCACTATTTTGTCTATTCTGACATCTGATTCTAAACATTTATATTGTTTAGGGTCAATATTTTTACATTAATTAATCCTCATTTAGGTTAAAAATCATGGGAACAGGTAGATATAAGAAAATTAGCAGGATTTACGTCATTGTTATCGTACTTTTAGTAGTAATGGCAATTGTAATCACAGCGATTCAAGGTACCACACGAGGGATTGTAAGATTTTCTCCCGTGGAAAATATGATGTTTGACGGGATATTTTTAGTATTATTAACAATGGGGGCGGTTATCGTGGGCTCGATCCTGGGAGGTTACCTTTTAGCACCATTGTTTCTTTTTGCTCAAAAAAACACCGTTGGACGCAAAATGGTTTATGGCATTCAAGAATCATCAAGGCCAGAAATGTTTAAAAAAGCTTACATGAAATCATTTTTTCCAGCATTATTGGCACTTAATTTTTCTTTAATGGTGTCGGATAATGTGGCACTTCAAGAGCTCCTATTAGAACCCGGCTCATCTGGTAGTGCCATGGCTTCAATAATGTTGATTTCTGCATTATTTCCTCTAATGGGTGCAATTGGCATGGGCATGTTTTCCCCTGTATGGTTCCTTCAAGACGCAGGAATTGTATATTCAAATAAAGAAAAAGTCAAAGGTACATCGGAGCCAACAGAAATTAGAAGTGTAGGCGGGTGGTATCTTTATATCTTGAAAGGTTATGCGGGGATTGCTGTCATAGTGTCTTTTTATACGTTTTTATCAGAAATCATAAATGCAGGTGAAACGGATAACGTGTTATTCTTAATTATGTGGCCAATCATGCCCTTCATGCTTGCCTTCCTCTACATTCCTGGAATAATCGCATTAGACATGACATATGAAAAGCGAAAACAATTTACCATAAAAGCAGCAGAAAAGCTCGGAATTACTCAGAAAGTAGAACCTTTAACTTTTTAATATAATTCTTTTTTTTTATTTTTTTATTTTTGGAATTTGTATAAAAAATAGGAATAGATCATGAATATGTCGTACGTGTCCTTAACTTGCGGAGTTGTTTTTTAATGTTCTTGATCTTTTTTTCCTTTCTCTTAACATCTCTCATTGCTTTTTTTCTACTTCTGGTTTCACCATAATGAGCCATTTTTTTAAAGTTTCACACTCATTTTATATATTTTTTATATTTTTTATATAATAGAATATAAAAGTATATATTTAAATGTTTTGATCACTATAGTATATCCATTCAGTTCGTTCTGATTGATTGCAAAGTATTCCATAGAATAAGGAAAAAAAGGAGGGATTGAATTATAGAAAAACCTATTACGGTTTTAATTCAGAATTGATTGAAATTTGGTTTACGCTTTTGGAGGAAAGCCATAATTCCTTCCATATTGTCCTTGGTACCCATGGTTTTGAGTACTGCTTGGCGTTCTTGATACAAACGTTCCTGTAACGGCTCATCCCCATGTTCAACTATACATCGTAACATTTCAGAAACAGCAAGCATTGGCATTTCCGAAAGTTCTTTTGCCAAATCGAGTGCTCGTTCTTTCAATTCTGCGTTTGGAACGACCTCGTTGACCAGTCCGATCCGGTATGCTTCCGGACCAGAGATCATTTTTGCCCGGAGTATCATGTCAAGTGCGTGTAAACGACCCACGCAACGCGTTAAACGCGCGCTTCCACCCCATGCTGGAACCGTTCCTAGATCCATCTCTGGTAATCCGATCTTTGCGCCTTCCTCGGCAGCCAACCGAAAATGACACGCAAGCGGTAGTTCTAATCCCCCTCCAAGGCAATATCCGAAAAGCGTGGCCACTACTGGCTTTCTAATATTCTCAATCGCACTGAGTACTCGTAAGCGTTGGTCTAAGATGTCTTGAATGCGCTTGGGTTTGCTAGCCACCCCTGCCAATTGTTTAAGATCCATGCCCACAGAGAAATGTTCCTCCCCTTCCGCCGTAATCACGATGGCGCGAATGGATTGGTCTTTGGCAAGCTTCGGGACTAGTTTTTCCAACTCGTTGAAGCACTCCAGATTCATCTGGTTCATGGGCGGTCTATTTATAGACACGATTGCTACTGCATCCTCTTGCGTGAAAAGTAATTGTTTAACCTTTTTTTTCTTGTCTGTTATTTCAAACACCTATTCTTAGTAAATTAATGAAATACCACATAGAATATAAAATTTTTAGATAAAAATTCAGAGGCTAATTTTAGGGATAATTTAGAAAAATTAGATTTTATTGAGCGTGTTCAGCCAGATGTTCAAGCAACAGGCGGGTTATTTTTTCCGGTTCCATTTGGAGCGAGTAATTGCGTGCTTTTTCAAGTATTTCGAATCGATAAGGACCCGTAACATAATGCGCAACTGCTTCAGCCGTTTCCAGGGACACGTTTCCGATATTTCGAGGCCAAATATAGAGCGTGGGCACGACAATCGGCTTTAGTACTCGAACCTTAATTACTCGATACCAGTTAAAAACGGCATGAATCGCTTCTTTACTGTTAAGCAGCTCACGATATGGTGCAAGTTCTTCTTCTGGTAATCCCGAGCGTTCAAAAATGCCCTCAAAATTTTCCAATTCTTTGTCCTCTTTTACGAATTCAGCAAAATAGCTATACCCATCTCTTTGTTTATTAGCCGCCAGTGTTGACAGCACCTCAACAATAGCCAACGGATGAGGTTGGTTAAGACAGGCTAGCCTCGCCACCCTCTTAGGATACTTTGAGGCAAGAGTCCATGCGGTTGTAGATCCGATACTGATAGCCATGAGATGAAAGGGACGATCCGCCCCTCCGAGCTTTTCGGCAATTGCGAGGGTATCTTTAACATACTCACGTACATCATATGCCTTCTTTCCTTCAGGCCGCGCGCCTGGTGAATAACCCCTCATGTCAAGCGCAACAGTTCGGAATCCTGCCTCTGCTAATTTTGGTTGCTGATGGTGCCACTCCCAACTCGAACGGGCTGTACCGTGTAATAAAATTAGCAATGGACCATCTTCCGGTCCATCCTCCATTGCGTCAAATGTGAATCCACGTGCTTTTATTTGTATTCGTTTCATATTATTCTAAAAAAATTATTATTTTTATAGTATTAATTGTTTTATATAAAAACTTCTATTTTTTGTAATATTTTTATTTAAGCATTTAAATATGTGTATTACATTATTGGAATTATAATTACATCTTATGAATTCAATCCTAATCAATCTAGTTTAAATTAAATAATCAAAATGACCTTCGGATACTGCTTGATTATATGAAATCCAGTTTTTTTCATCCGAAGGAACGCCATTGCAAAGGTAAAGCCAAATTCCCCCCTTACCAAAGTGATGGTCAGTCGAAAAATAAAGAGCATGGTCGAACGGGAAATCTTGAATCTCATTCATCTTAAGTAAACAGGGGTAATATGGGCCAGGTTTAGGCATTTCTCCAGGTTTATTAATGAGAATCCCTTTCTTTTCAAATATGAAAAATGCTGCTACATTTCTATTTTCTTTTTTAATCGTCAATCTTAGAGAGCCCTTTACTTTTTTCATACTTAATTAACTTTTCTTGATGGGCTTTTTCTATATAACTCTTCAATTCTTTGAGATAATCTCCTTTTATCGAATAGAACCTTAGAGCAATCAATCCAAGAGCATCCATTATTGCGGGAACCATGAAAAACAAAAACTTAATGCCGATAATTGCAGTGTCGGACTGAACGTACCCTTCGGGAGCACCTTGCACATAACCAAATAGGAGCAAGACGGTAACTGCGAGGACTGGTCCAGTGCTTTCTGCAATTTTATTAAAAATAGCGTTCGTTCCAAGATACATCCCTTCTCGGCGCGTGTCATATTTCATCTCATCTTCATCAGTAACTAATATCAAATAAGGATTGACAAAGACTACAGATCCTCCCACAATGACTTTAATTATTAATAATCCAAACCATATTATGTCAGTGCCTTGCAGCAAGCTAACGAGAAATGCAACAATTGATATGAGAATCCCTATCATCCTTCCATTCATTATTAACGAGTGCATCTCCTTTTTCTTAGATAAACTGATATAGACCCATTGTCCAATAAGCCCTCCTAATCCGCCTATTATGAGAAGAATTGTTTCAAAACCTTCTGTAAATAAAAGTACATACGCAAACAAGAACGAGTTGAACATGAAATCATTCATGACAATAAAAAACCTATAGAATGAGAACGAAACGAAGGATTTTGAGCGAAGACATTGTTTAATAGACTTAAAAAATCCCGGAACGTTCCTTTCTTGATGTAATTCGGGGCGTTCACGCAATTTAGTAGCGGCAATGACGAAAATTATAGCACTAATTATAGCCAAGATGCCGGTAAATATTTGAAAAGTGAATAATCCAGCCTTCATTATTGATAAGGCAAATAAGACTGGTATTCCTCCAATAATTCCTACGATATTTGCTAAGAAAAAAATCTTGTTGCGGTCTTCAATGCTTTCTGCGATTTCTGGTAGCAATGCATCCCAGACCAAGATAACCATCGTCAACATGTTATCATAAAGTACCATCATTATGACAAAATGCAAGAAAAGAATTATAGGATTATTATAACTCCACGGAAACCAGATTATGAAGAACAAAAACGCCCATATAGGGCCTCCGTATTTAATAAAGATTAGACGTCGACTTCCCCACTTGTTCACATCGACCCGATCACTCCACTGCCCTAATAGCGGATCGTTTAACGCATTGAAGATTCCATAAATGACCATACCAATAACGAAATAAGTATAATCTATTCCCAGAGAATCCCAAAAATAATATATATAAACCATTAAAAAGATGCCAGGTATCAAAGTGAATGGAGCTTTAATAATTAAATAATAAAACTTCTGCTTGCGATAAAATTTATTCGAATCCTCTGTATTAGTTATAGTATTGTTTTCCGACATTTTATTTATAAGAATTTAATTGTTTAAATTTATAAAAGAAAAAAATAGAGCCATGATATTAAAATCCGAGTTCTTTCATCTTAGCTTTATTATTTAACAGCTTTTCTTGAGTTATAGGGAAAAATTTCCAAATTATCAGAATTCCCGCGAATAAAACTAACGCAGGAATGACGCCCTGGATAAAGCGGATGCCTATTAGTACTAAGTTCATATCAGAAACCACGGCTGCCATTTCGGCATAAGTTGGATATCCGGGAAGGAATCCTGTAAGGTTATGAACAACTGCAAAAATTAACTCGTCAAGTGATGCAACAAAGCGAGTAAGCAATGCCATAATTCCAAAGAGAACTCCTTTCTGATTTTTCCCCATTTTAACAATAACATCCTCATACACACTCGGACCAACTATGGTATATACATAAGAGTTTAAGCCTCCTTGTGCGAATCCGAGTATGAATGCAAAGATCATTAAATCAAGAAGTCCTTGAAAGAATGTTAATGGTAATAACATAACACATAATGCAAGACCTGCAACAATGAGTGCTTTCTTATTATTGTTTATTTTCTTGATATACCTGACCCAGATAGGAATGGATATCAAGGTACCTAAGAGAACTAAACCTATAATAATAATAAACATATCAGAATCCTGTAAAACATAAGTCGATAGATATAACGCGTTTTGAACTACAAGGGCTATTTGTAATGCAAGACACGTGAGAAATATAAACCATACCACGAAACTTCTCGTTCTTATTGCTTCTACAAAGGCTTTAAAAAAATTCTCTCGCTTTTCATACTCGGGTGAAAAATACTTGTCGATCATTATTTTATCCTCACGGTTACCAGGAAAAGACAATATACCAAAAATTAGAGCAATAATGGCGATGATTGCTCCCATCATGCTATAACTGGCTTTTTTATCACCAGGAACAATATCAGTAAGAAGTAGAGGTAATAACATTCCGAGGACTATAGCTAAGATGTCGATTGGTGCATAATATTTTGTGAATCTTTGACGTTCATGCTCCGTTTGGAACTTCTCAACTTGAAGTGCTTTGTAATTAATATTCACTATCGTGCCAAAGGTGTCAAGTAAAACCAAGGTTAATAATAACCACCCAAATCCAGCCAATGGATTCGCAGCAACATCAATGTTTGGAACTGAAAAGTGAAGGTAGATAGAAAAAACCCAAGGGACGATCCCTATGACGATCCATGGAAATCTTCTTCCCCACTTTCTCGTGAATCTCAAATTCCGATCAATTAAAAATCCAAAAATAGGATCATTAATTCCGTTATATATCACAAATATAGTCATGGCGATAAAGACTAACCATGAATTTAATCCAATAACAGTTTCATAATAGGTAAGTGTAAATCCTTGAATAGCACCTATTGAAGTAGAGCAAAGTAGACCGAAAGCATTGGAAAGAAAGGTCCAACTTGAATGTCTTGTCTCAGTAGATTCAGTAAATTTTATAGTTTCATTCATTGTAGTTTTTCACAATTTTTTTTTTTGTAAATATTACTAATACTATTCTTGAATATTTAAAGTTTTAATATTTTAGTAAATAGTACTCCTTATTTTCAAATTGATAATCAGCTTACCTCAACGTGTGATTCAAGTATTTTGATTAATTCGTCAACACGACTAATATCATCAATATCGATCGATATTGCATCATTGGGGCAGGTACTTTCGCATCTTCCACAACCAAGACATCTTTCTTGATTCACTTTTGCTATTCCATCAATCATTTCCATCCCCCTAAATACGCAGACTTTAAGACACTCTTCGCATCCAACGCAGAGGTCCTCATCAACCTTAACGGTGACACCTCTCATTCTGTGAAATAAATTAAGAGCATATGAGCCGTGTGTAATAATTTTTCCATCAATACAACAACAAGGACAACAGAAACACATTGATAAGAAATGTCCCGTATCTTTTACGCCAAATGCATCAGCTTCGTCCATGGCTCTTCCAAGTAATGGAATTAAACCATTTTCAACAGCGAGTTTCACGCGTTCTATGGCTTCCTCCTTTGTTGCGACACGACCTTTATCTTCCGTAATCAATAAATTTACAGTATCGTCACCCATGTACATGCACCCTAGCGATTTATCGAAATCTTGACAATCATTGATCCGTCGACAGCCACATTCGTTAAGCATGATAATATTACTCGCTTTGTCAATAAAATGCTTGAAGACTTTAAGCGGTATGATTTGATTTTCGTAGGTTCCAAGAGATTGATTAATAGGTACGAAAACTCCATAGTCTTCATCTGCAACTAGGGTTTTCACGATATTTCGAAACATTGGCAATTTCGAAAGGATAAAAGGATGATATTCTTTTTCTGGATTCATATATGCGGTGAGGAAAAGCTTTGTAATTTTCGATCTTTTTTTACCGGATTTAGTACCGATAATTTTCCAATCCATGATTTTATATACTTTGAGTGAATCTTTATGACCTGGAGCAAACGAGATCTTAAAGGATCCACCATTTAGGAATTCAGTTGCAATTTTCTTATCCCGAATCACTATAGTAACGTCAGGATCGTCTATTGTTTCCCCATATTTGTAAGAAATCTTATCCTTGTCGAAGATTTGATACCCCAAAAGTCCACAAATCTTCCATTGAACTTTCAATAATCCAAAATCTTTTACATCAACTTGATAAATTTCATCGGTTTGAGGGATATTCTCAAAATCTATCATCATCTGTTTAAATAAAGATTCAATCTCTTGCTTATTATCTACCATAATTTCATATCGATATTATTATATTTAAATTTTATATTCACTGTTCATTAAAAAATGTTAAGGAGAAAGAATAAAGAATGACACCTGAGACTTGTACCCGCCCTTCTGTTAGAAATTTAGTCACCCAAATTTCCATGGAGCATCAAACTAAGCGGCCTACCTAAAGCGAGCCTCCAAGTCCCTCATTGCTTTCATTTGGCCTTGCATCAAGAGTATCTAGCTCGTTCCAACCGTTCCCTTCTACAATTTCTTTGGCTTATATCCAAGTCATTAACATGCGTATAAGGGCAGTGTCGTTTCAGTTGCTAAATTGCGATTTTCACCGCATTAGTTATCTACACCTTGCTTGGAGTATGGGGCGAGGTTCCTCAGCGAGTCAAGCTCACCGTCAGCTCCATGTCTCATTTGTCATTATACTATAAGAACACTAAAAATATATACTTTAGCTACTGTTTCTCACTTTTAATTAAAGAAAAAAAAATATTAGTTAATTATTTATGAATTTTCCTGTGAACCTGTGATATTCGCTCCCAGGGGGTAATTTATTTTTCTCGGCTAATAACAAGATCCACCTGTGTACTTCGTTATCTATAAGGTTTTCTATTTGCTCTGAAAGTTGAACTTGAGCGGTACTACCAATAGCAAATAGAGGTTGTTCCAAGATATAATTAGCTTCTGCTCGGGTGACAGCTGAAATATCCCTTAAAAACATTTCACCTTTAGAATAATACAAGCATCTCACAAACGCCCTAACTAGTACCATGAAGAAATCCTTAATTCTTCTCTTGCCAACGAGCATCATTTTAAACAATCGACCAAATCTCTCTTCAACATCGGCAAATAATAACTCGTCGATTTTCTCCAACTCTTTTTCATCCATGACTCATCGCTTTAGGAGTAGTTATAAAAAGATATATAGTGCTATTAAACTTAAGAAGTAAATAATATATTTTATATTTTTTCTTAATCAGTATTTCGTTATTTCATTTATTATTCTCCTATTAAAAAAAAAATGTAGATAATTAGAGTTCAGAGCCACATTCAGAACAAATTTTTGCTCCTTCCTGAATTTCAGCTTGACAGTATGGACATTCTAATTTATTCTTTACAACCCCACCTTTCAAGTAGGGATTGGCGTTTTTATAGAGATTGGATGTCCTTTTAATAGATAATTTCCCACCTGATGACCTGCCATAAGCGAATATGTAAAGTCCAGGAAGACCTAAGAAACCCGCGCCTGCCAGCATTCCAGTACCCATAAAAGAATAGGAAGAGCTCAGCCGCATAGCAGCATTAAACTCGTCGAATCCCATACCGACGTAAGGTCTCGACATATTACTTAAAACGAGGAAAATTATCCCCAAAACTAATAATATAGCTGCAGAAATGAGCATTAGAGGTCCTATTATCTTTAATGCTTTTGAATCTCCCATTATTTGTACTCCATAATCTATTTTTATACTTAGTTGATTAATTAAAAGACATTTTTTTAAGAATTTTAATAATCAATCACTTAAATAAATCTAGAAAAAAAAAAGAAAATTTAAATTGTGTTAAATTAACAACAATCCGGCACCGCTACCAAAAATCATTATAAATCCTAAGAAGATTGATGCAGTTAATGACATGACGACAAGTAATGTATTAATACTTGGTCCTGCAGTGTCCTTGAAAGGATCTCCTACAGTATCACCAGTTATTGCTGCTTTGTGCGTATCAGTACCTTTCCCACCGAGATTTCCATCTTCAATGAACTTCTTTGCGTTATCCCATGCTCCGCCACTGTTTGACATGAAGATAGCAAATACGAATCCTGAAAGAATGGCTCCTGCTAAGAAAGCACCTAAAGCTGCTGCACCAAAGACAATGCCAACTAACAAGGGAATTGCTATCGATATAATACTAGGTAATATCAATTCTTTAATTGATCCCTTTGTTGCAATGTCGATACATTTATTAAAGTCTGCAGCCTCTTCTCCCGTCAGTATCTTTGGATTCTCTTCAAATTGCCGTCTAATTTCATTTACCATTAATCCTGCATTTCTTTGAACGGCCATTATTAAAAGCGCAGAAAATAATGCGGGAACGACAACGCCTATAAAGGCTCCTATTAAAACCTTCACATTTAATAAGTCCATCGCAGTGATTGCTCCGGGTACGATTCCGTTTGCTTCTTCTACAAAAGAGTAGAGCAAGGCAAGCACAGTTAAGTTTGCAGCCCCAATTGCAAAGCCTTTCGTAATTGCTTTTGCGGTATTACCTGCAGAATCCAGTCTATCGGCAACTCGAATAACATCATCTCCTAAATCTCCTTGCTCAGCGATTCCACGAGCATTATCACAGATTGGACCGTAAGCATCGTTAGCTACAATAGTTCCAACTATTGCCAACATACCTACAGCAGCAATAGAGATGCCAAATACACCAGCTCCAACAACCGCCGCTTCAGCAAGAAGATATGACAAGGTCATAGCAACTACGATGCCAACCGCGGGAGGTGCGATACTAAGAAGACCATATGAAATACCTGACAATATAACCACTGCATCTCCTTCTTGGGCAGATTCAGCCATATTTCTTGTAGGAGCTTTATCTTCCCTGGTAAAGTAATCGCTAGTAAAACCTAGAACAATACCAGAAAGAAGTCCAATTATGGAGCACCAGCATAATGCCCAAGCCAGAGCAACATCTTGAGGATTTGGCAACAATGTTACAACAATTAACGTGCAGATAATAGCACATATAGCAAAAATTACTGTTGCGAAATAAGTGCCAAAATTAAGTAATTTCCCGGGTTCCTCAGATTTCTGTACTTTGATGAAGTAGATTCCTATAATTGAAGCAAACAACCCAAAAGAACAGAGCAAGATAGGAAGGATCACAAAAACTGCTCTTGCTGCTTCATCAGTAAAGATGCTTAACGCAGCAGCTAACAACATTGCTGCTACGATAGAAGCTACATAAGAATCGAATAGATCACTCCCCATTCCAGCAATATCTCCTACGTTATCACCGACATTATCAGCGATAGCTGCGGGATTTCGAGGATCATCTTCCGGAAGATCGTATTCCGCCTTACCAACTAAATCTGCTCCAACATCGGCTGTTTTTGTATATATACCGCCTCCGCACTTCGCAAAAAGCGCTACACTACTAGCTCCAAAACTAAAACCTAATACTTCACCAGGATCAGCAGTAACCCAGTAGATTAATGAAACACCAATAAGAGCTACACCGGTTACAGCTAAACCCATTACACACCCACCAAAAAAGGAAATATCAAATCCTTTTTTCGTGCTAATAGTACAACCCTGAGCGGCTCGAGTATTGGCTTTTACGCCAACCATCATGCCCATATAACCCGCCCACATGGAGCCTGCAGAGCCTACCCAGTACGCAATAGCAACGGCCCAACTAATTGCTCCTGGACTGACAGCAAACAATAATAGTATGCCTAAAGCGATGACAAAAGCACCTAGGATCATGTATTGTGTTTTTATGAAGGTTTTAGCACCTGATTCTATATATCCAGCTACTTCAACCATTTTTTCGTTGCCAGGATCTTCCTTTAATACAAGTTTAGCAAAATATGCTGCTAATAAAAAAGAGATTATTCCGGCAATGATAGCAATGACTAAAATAGGTGGTACAACTTCTATAACCAATTTTTTTTCACATCATTATTTTTTTTTTACATTCATATAAAATGATATGCAATGTATTTGCAGATTACTTTAAATGTTTTTGATTTTTTAATATACTATTAATAAACGATGTTATCTTATTAGGAAAGGCGGGTGTTCACATTTGAGTTCATTTTTACATTTTAGTACAAAATCCTTTCTAACTTCAATAGCATTTCAATTTTAAAAGTATATATACAATTTCAATTAAATAATATTAATTAAAACATAATAGTCGGTGATCGTATGACATTAGAAATTTCTCAAATCATTCTATTAATTTGCGTTGGAGGACTTGTAGGTATCA
>Ga0180438_10007361_pt1 | contig 14376 bp, 11 predicted proteins | sample SS_ome_12_FD_132455 | JGI IMG/M metagenome (GOLD analysis project Ga0180438, IMG submission 132455) | Hypersaline lake sediment archaeal communities from the Salton Sea, California, USA - SS_3_D_2 metaG | ecosystem: Environmental > Aquatic > Non-marine Saline and Alkaline > Hypersaline >...
ATGTTTACAGCAGGAATGTATGCAACTGTTGCTTCTTCATATTTACTTTTTGGATTTCTTGCAGCTGCAGGTTCAGCATTAACCGCACTAACAGTTGATGATGCATTTAAATATCAACATAGAAATGATATCTACCACCCCAAAACAGGCTCAATGATTTTACTGGCTGAGCTTGATCTTTTGTTAGAAAAAACCATAAAAAATTTAGTTTTCAAATTTAGAATAGAAAATTATCTTGAAGAAAAACCAATTTTATCTGATCATGACATAGTCAGATGCCCTATAACTCAAGATATTATGCAAAACCCTGTCTTATGCGCCCTTGATGGCTACACCTATGAAAAAGAAGCTATCTTAAAATGGTTAATCGCCAAAAGAAATTCCCCTATGACCAGAGAAAAACTAGCTGAATGGAAAACACCAGAAGATGTGCTGATAATTAATCGCAATGTTAAAGCCGCAATTGAAAACTATAATTTTTATGAAAACAAAGACAAGGATTTACTTAAATCTAAATCCCTATAAAGTTTTGTAAATTTTCCTTATAAAGAAACCCCACTTATCCGGGCAAAAGCTCAGACTGTATTTAATTTGCAAAATATTATTGTTGTAGCGCGACTCAAATGGCAGGAAGCCATTTGTGAAGCCAAGGATGGCTGTTCTTGGAGCGCGGAAACAATAATATTTTGTAAATTAAATACAGTCTGAGCTTTTAATATTACAGGACAGAGAAATATAAGGGTGGATTCCCGCCTTCGCGGGAATGACAATGGGGCCGGGGAATGACAATGGGGCCGGGGAATGCCAATGGCGCTATTGAATGCCAGTGAGGCTATTAATAAGTTTTAACGCCATCGCTGCTTGCTAAAAGCAAAACATCTGCGACTCTATCAGCAAATATTCCATTTTCAACTACACCAACAATATTATTTAGTCTTTGCTCTGTTGTTAAAGGTGTTAATAAATTTAAATTAAACACATCTAAAATAACATTGCCATTATCTGTAATTATACCTTTGCGATAATCAGGATCAGCGCCGAGCTGTAATATCTGTCTTGCTACATAGCTTCTTGCCATTGGAATAACTTCAACTGCAACTGGAAAATTGCCTAGTGTTTCAACGAGCTTTGATTGATCAGCAATACAAACAAATTTCTTTGCAACTGTTGCTACAATTTTTTCGCGAGTTAAAGCAGCGCCGCCGCCTTTTATCATTTGTTTTTCGGAGTTAACTTCATCAGCTCCATCAATATATAATGAAAGCTCACCCGCGCTATTTAAATCAATTATTGGAATAGATAAAGCTTTTAAGCGGTTTTCAGTTTCAATTGAGCTTGCAACTGCTCCTTCAATTTTACCTTTTACACCTTTTAAAGCATCGATAAAACAATTTACTGTAGAACCGCTACCAACACCTAACACCATGCCAGGCTCAATATAATCTAGAGCAGCTTCGGCTACAGATTTTTTTAAAGCAACTTGATCCATTTAATTACTCCCTTTATTAATAGGCCAATTTTCTTTTTGCTTAATCGCTAAATCCCAAAGAGTTTGCCAGCTAAAAATACCTGTTTTATGCCCATCACTAAAAATAGGCTTAATAGCGTAATTTCCTACAGGTTCAATCGCAAGAATATTTACATCATTAAGTTTTTTTGAATCTAACTGTGGCTTATGCTTGCTTTCTGCTGATTTAGAAAAAGCCCGCAAATAGCCACATGGCATTACAAACACTTCACCACTATTAAACTCAACCTCAAGTGTGCGAGATTTTTTATGCAAGGTAATTTGTGTTGGAATCACTTCTGATTCTTGCGTCATAATATAAATCTGCTTAAGTCTTCGTTTTTAACTAGCTTAGATAAATGCTTATCAACATAAGCTTTATCAATTTCCACTTTTTTAGCTTGCATATCAGTAGCTTCAAAAGATACCTCTTCAAGCAAGCGCTCCATAACTGTGTAAAGTCTTCTAGCACCAATGTTTTCAGTGTTTTCATTTACTTGCCAGGCAACTTCTGCAATTCTTTTAACACCATCTTTTTTGAAGTTAACCTTTATATCTTCTGTGCCTAAAAGCTCAGTATATTGCTCTGTCATCGATGCTGTTGGCTCTGTTAAGATTTTAACGAAATCACCAACTGTCAATGCATTTAGCTCAACTCTTATTGGAAGTCTACCTTGCAATTCTGCAATTAAATCAGATGGTTTTGCATAATGAAAAGCGCCTGATGCTATAAATAATATGTGATCGGTTTTTACCATGCCATATTTTGTAGAAACAGTAGACCCTTCAATCAAAGGCAAAAGATCTCGTTGCACACCTTCGCGCGAAACATCGCCGCCACTTTGCTCTGTTCTTTTAGCAATTTTGTCTAATTCATCAAGAAAAATTATGCCATTTTGCTCAAGAACATCTATTGCTTTAGTTTTAATTTCTTCATCGTCAATTAATCCTGCAGCCTCTTCTTCTTGCAAAATTTTTCTTGCATCGGAGATTTTCATTTTGCGTGATTTCTTTTTGTCGTTAGAAATATTGCTAAACATACTTTGCAGCTGGCTTGTCATTTCTTCCATTCCTGGAGGCGCCATAATTTCAACACCAACTGGTGATGAACTTGTTTCAATTTCTATTTCAGTATCTTCTAACTTACCTTCACGCAATTTCTTACGAAACATTTGTCTAGCTTTTGAATCTTCTTTGTCTTTTTCTGCAGGCTCGCCAGCAAAACTCTTTTTAGGTGACGGCAATAGTGCATCTAAAATTCGGTCTTCTGCAGCATCTTCTGCTTTATGTTGTACTTTTTCCATTTCTTCTTCACGACACATCTTTACAGAAACATCAGCCAGGTCTCTAATTATTGAATCAACATCGCGACCAACATAGCCGACTTCAGTAAACTTTGTGGCTTCAACTTTTATGAAAGGTGCGTTTGCAAGCTTTGCTAGGCGTCTTGCAATTTCTGTTTTACCAACTCCTGTTGGCCCTATCATTAATATGTTTTTAGGAACAATTTCATCACGTAACTCTTTTGCTACGCGCATTCTGCGCCAACGATTTCTAAGGGCTATAGCAACAGCTCGCTTTGCTTGAGCTTGACCTATAATATGTTTATCTAGTTCATGGACTATTTCTTTAGGGGTCATATCGGACATAATTTAGTACTCTTATAATAATTACTTAGAAATATCTAAGGTTTCAATGGTAAAGTTATCGTTTGTATATATACAAACAGATGCGGCTATAGATAGTGATTTTTCAACTATAGCTTCAGCACCTAATTTTGTATTATCTAAAAGTGCTTTTGCAGCTGATTGTGCAAATGAGCCACCAGATCCTATAGCTATTAAACTATTTTCAGGCTCAATTACATCACCATTTCCAGTAATAATTAATGATGATTTAGCATCAGCGACTGCAAGTAAAGCTTCAAGCCTTCTCAACATTTTGTCAGTTCGCCAATCTTTTGCGAGCTCAACAGCAGCTCTTACTAAATGTCCTTGATGTGTTTCAAGTTTCGCTTCAAACCTTTCGAATAAAGTAAAGGCATCCGCTGTTCCACCAGCAAAACCTGCTAGTACATTGTCATTGTAAAGTCGTCTAACTTTACGCGCATTGTGCTTCATTACAGTATTGCCAAGAGATACCTGGCCATCACCGCCTATTACAACTTTATTGCCGCGACGTACTGATAAAATTGTCGTACCTCTATATTGCTCCAAGTTTTTCTCCTTTTGTATTGTTTTGCATAATAATAAAAAGATATGGGCATTTTAGAATATTTCAAGTAGTGGTCTTTTTTATAACACTTTTTATGCCGCGTTTTTCGAGTTTACGCTGAGCAAGGCGGGCTTTGGACAAATCTTGATAAGGGCCTTGTTGCAAATGATAAATTTTACGGCCATTTTTATTACTTTCAACAATCTTAGCTTCAAAACCTTCAAACAACAAAGAAATCCTCTTGTCGCTTGCCGAAGAAGAGTTTTTATATGCGGCAATTTGCACCATAAAATGGCCGCTTGATTTCTTTTCTACAATTGGTTTGGGAGCTTTTTTTACTGCAATTGTTTGGATTTGTGTCTTTGTAACAGCTGGAATAGGTGTTTTTACAGCCCCAACTTGCAGGCTAGGCAAGTCTGTATAAAAACTAAATTTAATGTTTAAGTCTTTAATTTGCTCAGGCTGCTGCTCTTGTTTCGCGAAAACATTAGTTGTTGGTTTGAAATAATAAACAAAACCCAAGGATGCCAACAAAATAAAAACAATAAAAAATACGGCCAAGCGCTTAAACCAAAGACTCCTAGAGCTTTGGCGCTTAGTAGAGTTTAAATATTTTGCATAATCATTGCGCATATTTACATCTTTTCAGGTGCCCCGACTCCTACTAACTTTAATCCATTTGCAATGATTTGGCGAGCGGCAAATATTAAAGCTAATCTAGCATTGCGTAATGCAGGATCATCTACCAAGAATTGTTGATTATTGTAATATGAATGAAAATCTGTAGCTAAATCACGCAAATAATTAGTCAAAGCGTGTGGCTCATAATTTATTGCAGCTTTAAGTAAAAGATCTTTATAACGACCAATAGTCCCAATTAACTTAAACTCTTCTTTCTCAGTTAAAAGATGAAGGTTGTTAAACGCTATATCTTGATCAAAGGTAAGTGACTTGTCTTTAGCTTGGTTTAACACACTGCAAATTCTTGCGTGCGCATACTGTATATAGTAAACCGGGTTTTCGTTAGATTTTGATTTTGCTAAATCCAAGTCGAAATCGATATGCTGCTCTGATTTACGCATCACATAGAAAAAGCGTGCCGCATCTTTGCCTACCTCATCTAAAAGCTCGCTTAAGGTTACAAAAGATCCGCTACGTGTAGACATTTGAACTTGCTCACCGCCGCGATATAAGGTTACAAACTGACCCAGTAAAAATATCATTTTTGAATTATCTATGCCGAAAGCTTCAAGTCCAGCCTGCATTCGTGGCACATAGCCGTGATGATCAGAACCAAAAATATCAATAACCAAATCAAAACCACGCTCAAACTTATTGATATGATACGCAAGATCATTAGCAAAATAAGTCTTAACGCCATTTGACCTTACTAAAACCCTATCTTTTTCATCACCGAAATCGGTAGATCTAAACCATAAAGCGCCTTCTTTAGTGTAAGTACGGCCTTTGCTAGTTAAATCATTTAGCAATCTATCTACAACATCATTGCTAACAAATTTCTTTTCTGAAAACCATGATTCGTAATTTACGCCAAATATTTGTAAATCATCATGAATTATTTTTTGAATTACAGCTAAAACAAGTGTGAATATTTTTTCGTAATCACTATCGCCTAAAAGCTCTTTATTTCTAGCTATAAGTGCATCAATATAAATTTCTTTGTCGCCACCATCTGATTCATCTTTTGGAAGGTTTACAAAAACATCTTTAGCTTGTTTATAAAAATCCTTACTGTTTTTTTCAAAAAGCTTATGGGCAATTTCAATTACATATTCCCCTTTGTATGCATTTACTGGGAAAACTATTTCTTCACCGCAAAGCTCTAAATAACGCAACCAAACACTCGTAGTTATGATATCCATTTGTCTGCCCGCGTCATTTAAATAATATTCGCGAGTAACATTAAAGCCTTGTGAATCAAGTAAATCTCCAACTACAGCTCCATAGGCTGCATGCCTACCATGACCTACATGCAATGGGCCATTTGGGTTAGCTGAAACAAATTCTAATAATACTTTTTTACCCTTGCCAAAGTCAGATTTGCCGTAATTTTCACCTTCATTGATGATTTCTGTCACAGCACTATAAAGAGCCCCATTGGATAGGAAAAAGTTTATGAATCCAGGCCCGGCTATTTCTACTTTTTGTATATTTTCAGACAGTGGAAGTTTTTTAACTATTAGCTCGGCAAGTTCACGAGGCCGCCTTTTAGCGGGTTTTGCCAACATCATTGCGACATTACATGCTAAATCACCATGCTTTTTATCTTTTGTAGCCTCTATATAAAAATCTGGGGATTCTTTGATTAAAAGAAATTCTTCATTTTTAAGCTGTGTAACCGCTTGATTTATAAGTTCTTTTACGTGTTGCTTTGACATTTGCTGTTAACTTCCTAATTTCATAAACCCAATGGAGTGGTTATTATGCTAAAAAGTTAACATGATGGCTAGGGAAATGTAGAATATGAAAGGGGCCAAATCTTGACCCCTTTGCTGAACTGTTACGCTGAATTAAACTTCGCCTTCTTTATCTGCTGAAAAACCAATAACCAAAAAGACTACAGCTATCAGCACATGTAAAACATTATCTGGAATATTTAACTGAGTAAATACAAGATCACCGCCCATAACAAAGGTAGCGATTGCTATAAGACCATAAATAAAACCAAATATTTGAAAAAACAATCTGTCAGCTTTGTACTTAAAAGAACAAAGTAATGCAACAATACCAACGATGATATTAAAAACACTATGAACTGTATCAATTTGGAAGGTATCAAAAAGCAAACCATCTGTTGTATATGCAGGGACAAATCCTGCCACGCCTGAAAGTAATATTAAAATCCCAAAAATTGTAGAAATAATACTTAGATACATAAATCAAACCTCCTTATTTAACGTTCAACAACTAGAAAAATATGACTTAACTTTACTACTCCTAATCTTCTTTTGCCTCAACGTGATCACATGTTTTTCGAGGACAAACTAATTCGGTTCCACGTTTTTTTGTAACCTTAATAGTCATTAAAGGCCATGCACAAGTTGGACATGCTTTATCGACTGGCTCATTCCATACAGCGTATTTACAATCTGGGTACTTTCCACAAGAATAAAATATTTTTCCATTACGTGATTTACGCTTTAAGATTGTGCCTTTAGAACACTCGGGGCACTCAACACCTGTATCAGCTGGCTTTTGTAATGACTCTATGTGTTTACACTTAGGATAACCACCACAACCTATAAATTTACCGTAACGCCCAACTTTTACTTGTAGATCACTGCCGCAATCAGGGCAAGATCTGCCTTCAACAACTTCAGGTGTAACAGCCTCAGATTTATCTTCATCAACACTGCGAGTATATTTACAGTCAGGATAACCCGTACAGCCAACAAACTTATTAAATCTGCCTAGTCTTATAGATAATGGCTTCTCACATTCTGGGCATTTTTCATCAATAGCTTCTTGTGTAACATCAGATCTTTTTACAGTTTCTAATATTTCATCAACCAAATCTTTAAATGGCTGCCAGAAACCCTCTAGCAATGGAACCCATTCTTTTTGGCCTTCAGCTATTGCATCCAATTCATTTTCTAGATTTGCAGTGAATTCATAATCTACATATTTAGTAAAATGTTGTGTTAAAAATTTATTTACAACTCTGCCGACATCTGTTGGCTTAAAGCGTTTTTTCTCTAAATTAACATATTCACGACTTTGCAAAGTATAAATAATCGCAGCATATGTTGAAGGTCTACCAATACCATATTCTTCTAAAGACTTAATTAAAGTTGCTTCAGAGTAACGTGGTGGTGGCTCGGTAAAATGCTGGTTGCACTCAATACCATCTAGCTTTATAAGCTCGCCTTCTTCCATAGGTGGCAAAACTTTCTCGCCTTCTTTATCTGATTTTTTTGGATCATCAACATCTTCTTGATAAACTTGAATAAACCCAGGATCTGTAATAACCGATCCGTTAGCTCTAAACATGTTACCTTCACCAGCACTTAGATCAACTGCAACAGTATCTATAGTTGCAGAAATCATTTGCGATGCTATCGTTCTTTTCCAAATTAAATCATATAATTTAAATTGTTCTTGTGATAAAAATTCTTTAACAGCCTCTGGGGTCACTAAAATTGAAGCTGGTCGAATAGCTTCGTGAGCTTCTTGAGCATTTTTCGCTTTAGTTTTATAAACTCTAAGTTCTTTAGGTACCTGATCTTTATTATAACGTTCGCCAATATATTTTCTAATTTCAGCAACAGCTTCTTTTGCTAAAATAACAGAATCAGTACGCATATAAGTTATAAGACCTTGGGCGCCGCCGCCTACGTCAATACCTTCATAAAGTTGTTGCGCTGTACGCATAGTTCTTTGTGCAGTGAATCCAAGCTTTCTGGCAGCTTCTTGTTGCAAAGTTGAGGTAATAAAAGGTGCCGCAGGGTTACGCTTGCGTTGCTTTTTAGTTACTTTTTCAACTTTAAGATTGCCATTTGCATCATCAAGTAATTTAGCTTTATATTCTTCAGCTTGCTTTACGTTGTTAACAGTAAACTGCTCAACTTTATCACCCTGATAAATCGTGAGTTTAGATTTAAATGGTAACTTTTCTACATGAGATCCAGCCTGCAAATCCCAGTACTCTTTACTGTCAAACTTTTCTATTTCTTCTTCGCGCTCAACGATCATTCGTAACGCTGGACTTTGCACTCTACCGGCAGATAAGCCTCGACGAATTTTACGCCACAACAGTGGTGACAAGTTAAAACCAACTAAATAATCTAAAGCTCGCCGTGCTTGCTGCGCATTAACAAGCTCCATAGAAATTTCTCGAGGATTCTCAACAGCAGATTTTACTGCAGCTTTAGTTATCTCGTGAAAAACAACCCTATGAACTGGCTTGTCTTTTAATGCTTTTTTCTCTTGAAGCAGAGAATAAACATGCCATGAAATAGCCTCACCTTCGCGATCCGGATCAGTTGCGAGATAAAGAGCATCTGACTTTTTCATTGCACTTACAATCGCAGTTATATGCTTTTTATTTTTTTCTATAGCTTCATATTTCATTTCGAAACCATGTTCACAATCGACCGCCCCTTCTTTAGGTAAGAGATCACGAACATGACCATAAGATGCAAGCACATTAAAATCTTTTGCACCTAGGTATTTTTTAATTGTTTTAGCTTTCGCTGGGGATTCAACGATTACGAGATTTTTCGACATCTATTAAATTTTCCTTAATGTATTACATCAAACGCATCAGAAAGGACCATATCCTGCATTAAAGTTAATGCAGTCTTTTTTTCTGGGTCACTAAATAACACCATTAACACAACCCATTTAATACGGCCTATATCAACGTCCCTGTAATCTAGCGCCATTATACGATCTATTACTATTTCACGTGAGTATGAATCTAGTATACCAATTTGTTCTAAATAAATTAACAGGCCTTGACCTTCAACTCCTAAAAGCTCTGCTTCTTCAGGGATATAGTGACGAATTGTATGAGTTGCTACAGTATTAGTATCTAGCACTGAGTTTTGAAATTGCACCAAACCATCTAACCAATACAGCGCGCGATTGATTTCATATTTATCAAAACCAATTCTTTCGAGCTCTACAGAGAGGGTTTCATTGTCAATTTTTAGAGCATTACTACCATCCATGTAATTCTCAAATAAAAACATTAAAATTTCAAACATACTTCTTCACTTCTTCAAAGTTAATATGGTGTTTAAATGTTAGACAACCTTACATAACCACCACGAATACTTTTTATGCATCCATGCAACTCTAATGCTAACAGCATGGAGGAAACTTTGCTCGCCGTCAATCCACTGCGCTGAATTATCGCCTCAATTGGCGTTACTTCAAAACCCACATGATCAATTAATGAGCTAAGATCGCCTTCTAAGGCTGATTTTTGGCTTGCCGCTTGCTTGGGGGCTATATAATCATTAAAACTGAGGCAAGAATCAAGCTCTTCTAGTATATCTTTGACACTTTCTACTAATTTAGCCCCATCTTTTATTAAAGAATGGCATCCAGAGGTCAAAGAACTCTGAATTGAGCCCGGTATAGCAAAAACCTCTCGACCCTCTTCTATAGCAAGTTTGGCGGTAATTAAAGAACCACTCTTTAAAGCTGCTTCAACCACTAAAACCCCCAAGCTCAAACCTGCGATTATGCGATTTCGCCGTGGAAAATTATATGGCTTTGGCTCATCAAATGGATTAAATTCAGAAACTAAAGCGCCAGCTTTATCTACTATTTCATGAGACATCTTTATATTAGACTTAGGGTAAATATGACCCAAACCAGAGCCTAAAACTGCAATTGTCTTACCAGCCTCCTTTAAGGCTCCTTGATGACAGGCTGAATCTATACCAAGAGCTAAACCGCTAGTTAACACCAAACCTGATCTTGAAAGATTTATCGCAAACTTTTTGGCATTTGACAAACCTTGAAAACTTGCATTTCTAGAACCGACAATTGCAATTTGTGGTTGATTTAATATTTCAAAATTACCTTTTACAAATAACACTAAAGGTGGTGATTTAATTTCTTTAAGTAAAGCTGGATAATATATAGAATCAAAAGTTATGATTTTGCAATTATTATTTTGACACCAATCAAATATTTTTTCAGCTGCAGTTAAATTGGGGTTTTTTAAAATATTAATTTTCTTACTTGAAAAATTTAATGACTTTAATTCAGATTCTTTTGCTAAGTAAGTTTCCTTAACACCACCAAATTTATTGTACAATCGTAAAAAAATTTGCGGGCTAATGCATTCTAATTGATTGGCAGCAAGCCACAGAAGAATATCTTCTTTCATTGTTTGAAGTCCTATAGGTTGAGTTTTGTATATTAGAAATAGCTCAGTCTATATTTGATAACTTATAAAATATAGATTGAGATATTACGTATATTAAATAGCGAGGATGAAGAGTTTTAGAAGTTTTTTTAAGGTTTGAATTCAAAACTAGAAACAGCGCAACCGCGTATCTGACGAAAAGCCTCAAGCATGCTTTCTTCAGAAAAATTATCTGGATCTAAGTTACTCTTTACAACTTTATAAAGTTTACCCGTTGTTTCTTCATTACGGATTGCAAACAATCTATATTTTAATGTTTGCGAGTACCCATCACGTACTGCAGCAATATTTTTTAATTTAGTGACTAACACATCATAAGGCAGCTCGTATAATGCCTTAATAATCTCCATGACTCCGTGTGGAATTCTGTAAGTTTTGCCTTTATATGCATAATCAAGCCCACCACCCCATTTGCCGCACTGCCACAAATGCAAATTACTAAGAATATTATCAAGGAGTGTATACCGTAACCTACTAACTCTAGTTCTATAGAGTCTATTTTTTCTGGCTTGTTTTAGATTGCTTTCAACATTTAAGTGAGACCTTGATACCCCTTTATAAATTTTACCGAGGGATTTGTATTTCTCAACTATAGGCACAAATTTTTCGTGTGCAAGCTTAAATAAATTTTCAGGTATGGTATATGCTTCTTTATTAACATCTGCAAAATATTTTATTCTTAAGTTTGCAATTTCTTTATTATTTTCATCATTTATCTTTTTTGCAGCCTTGTATTCTTTTTCAATGATTTCTTGTTCTTTTTGAATTTCTGCGAGCTCTTGATCTGAGTTTTTCATTACTTTATTAATTACAATACCAAAATTAATAAATTTAAAAGAAAAATCTGCATATTCTGACATTTTACTTTTATGAGCTTTAAGCCTTATCATAGATTCTGAAATTATTTTAAATTTTTCTTCTATCAGCCTAACTCCATTAAACACTGCTGCATAATCTTTTAAGGCATCGGCAAACTTTTTAAATCCATCTACTAGTTCTTTTTTAGGCTGAAGTAACTCTCTTTTATCAGAACCTTTTAACAATAACAGAGTAAAATAATCTACGTGCTCAGCATGCAGCTCATCTGAAAACCCACTCGCAGCTTCATTTAAAGTTTGATGTGCAAGTCTTTCATATTTTTTATAATTATCATAGGAGCCGATCATTTCTTTTAGTTCAATGTGCGCCGATCTTGCCAACTGCTTTATCTCTTGAATAGGAGTTTCTATATCAAACTTTTCTTCTATGCTATCAGATAATGCACTTTTATAAATTTCATAAAGTTTTTTTGATTTACCATCTAAAATTGAACGTTTTTTTTCTACTGCATCTAAAGATGAATGTGAAACTGAAGTTTTAAAATAAAACTTGCCATAACACATAGCAGCTAATAGATATTCTTGTGACTTATCACACTCTGCAGTTATTTTTTCGTATTTATTTTTTATTGATAAATATTCTTTGTCTAATACATCAAAGGTACTTTTAAAAACCTTATGTTGCTCAGCTTGAAAATTTTCATTTGCTGCAGTAATTTTATCATTTATTGCTTCTCTTTGTATTCTTAAAGATTCCAAATACTCTTCAATTTTGTCCCTATGCTCTTTCAAGGAGTTGAGATATTTCTCTAAAATCGACTTATGTAGATTAAAATTCCCCTTATCGTCTTTTTTAGCAAACTCTATTGCTTTATCAAAATTTATTTTTAATCTGTAATTAGCATCAACAATTGTCGTATAACTTTGCATTGCCTTAGTTATGATTGATTTAAATTCTTTATTCTTTATTTCAATCTTCTCATAAGTTTTCTCTGCTCTAAAATTTAAAAATTTAACTGTTTTATCAATTTTTTCATCTATATTTGAAATATTTTTATCTATATATTTAAAAAATTCACGCACCGACTCTTGAAGTTCTTCTGTTTGACTTTTGATAAATATTTTTAATGAACTTATTTGGTCGCCTCTAAAACTTTCGAAGCTTTCACGATTAATTTTAATTTGACTATCTATAATATCGGGTTCTTGTTTAATTATTCGAACCTTATCTAAATAGCTCCAAACCCAAGTTGGTTGATACTCCATTTGAATTATATTGCTATGTCTTTCAGCAAAAATTGCCAATTCATTATTAAAAATTTTCAAAGCATCATAATTATCACTTGTATCATTATTACATTCATCAATTATCATATTAAGCATTTTTTCAATATCTTTTAGGCCTAATCTTTTGATAATTTCAATATTTGGTGGGTTTAACGTTAACTTTTTTGCAAGTCGATTTTTACTTCCAAAATTTAATCCATAAGCTCTATCTAAATCAATATCATAAGGCTTTTCACTGCCGACCAGCACTGCGACACAACCAAACTTATCAATAAAGTTTAGATATTTTTTATCCCATAAATTATGTTTTTCAAGGAATTTTTTATACTCAACAGCAGCCTTTTGAATTGCGCAAATTAGCTCTTGCTTTATTGTTAATAACCTACTGCGCAATGGGACCTTTAGATTATCTACACCAATTGAAATTTTTTTTTGAAGCTGCTTGCTAGAATCAATTTCCATTTGAACTGTTGATGAATAGTTATAAACTTTAGAGTTAATCTCTTTTACATTTATTTTAAGTTCTTCTTGTAATGCATCTAAATTAAGCTTTTCATCAAGCAAATTACGGAGCTTTAGGCTTGAGTAATGTGTATTTTTTGCTTTTATGACTTTTGTTGATTGAATTGCTGCTGCATAGTTAATAGAAGCTTTGCGAATCTCTCGTAGTAAATCATGAGTATAATCTTCAGGAAACAAATCATCTAAATCTTCGTTAACTACTACGACACTAGTAGGTGCGTGCTTACTCTCCCTCGTCTCCATAAGACAATCCTTTTAGATTGATTTATGTATTTTAGTTTAATTTATATTTATTAAGAAAATATTAAAGATAACTTTGTTTAACTCGCAATAACATTAAGCCGACTAAAAATCATTTCACTTATATTCATATCACATTGTGTGTCAAGCTCTCGGATACACGTTGGGCTTGTAATATTTATTTCGGTTACAAAATCTCCAATAACATCAATGCCGGCAAACAAAATACCATTTTCTCGCAACTTTGGCCCTATTTGCGCACAAATATTTATATCATTTTTAGATAAAGGCTTAGCTATTGCTTTAGCACCTTTAGCTAAGTTGCCACGCCAATCACCTTTCGCTGGAATTCTTAACAGCAAATAAGGTAAAGGCTCGCCATCTATTAATAAAATTCTTTTGTCTCCTTCTTGAATTTCTGGTATGTATTTTTGAGCCATAATTGTGCGCTCGCCATTATGCGTAATTGCATCAATTAAAGCTTCAGCATTATCGTCTGGATAGTTTAACTTAAATATCTCAGCTCCACCCATAGCGTCAAGCGGCTTTAAAACTATTTTTTTGTGCTTTTCATGAAAAGCTTTTATTAGTGTTTTTTCTTTAGCAATTAAGGTTTTCGCTGTCAAATTATTAAAATAAGAAATATAAAATTTCTCATTAAAATCTCTTAGACTACTTGGTCTATTTACAACTTTAACACCAGATTTTTCCGCAAGCTCTAAAATGTAAGTAGTATAAATAAATTCAAGATCAAACGGAGGGTCTTTTCTCATTAGAATAACATCTAAATCACCTAGCTTCATCTTTGACTCTGCAGTGAAATCAAACCAATGATTAGCATCATTATAAACTTTTAAAGTTTTGGAATTGCCGTAAGCTTCGCC